>Ga0209348_1001759_pt1 | contig 10413 bp, 11 predicted proteins | sample ETNvirenome_2_30_FD_184065 | JGI IMG/M metagenome (GOLD analysis project Ga0209348, IMG submission 184065) | Marine viral communities from the Pacific Ocean - ETNP_2_30 (SPAdes) (version 2) | ecosystem: Environmental > Aquatic > Marine > Oceanic | place: Pacific Ocean | collected 2013-06-22 | reverse complement strand
TCCTTTAGTAGGAGCGGTGCCGAAACCAGTGAAGAGAACTTCTTCTTCAAAGGCACGGTCAGAGTTTTCAATTTCATAAAGAGGCTCATGCTCATTATTAACCTCTCCATACTCCATCCCAAAAACGGCGTTAAGACCGGGAAGGAGTTCTTTAGCAATACTAGCTCTATTAATAGCCATGATAAATCCTCCCTATTAAGCCGTTGACGCCGTAGCCGTTACAAAACGGTCACGGTGATGGTTAAGCCATACTTCCACGATTGGGAATGCATCAGAGTCCTTTTCATCAGGGAACTGAGCTTTACCAATCACACGAACAGCAGCAGACGATTCTACACCAGATGCACCATCTAGATAGTAGCTTGACTGACCAGTGGTCGTGCTGCCTGAAGAGGCAGTGGAGCTAACGGTTACGTTGTAGTTTTTGACAATAGCTAATTCAGCCGCAGAAAGCGACAAAGAAGCTTGAATGTAATAGGTCTGATCAGGATCAGTTATTACAAAGAATTTAATGTCCGTGGCACTGATGTCTCCCGGCCAAAAGCGGGAAAACTTCTGCTCTCCATTTTCAACATACTGACAACCCATAAATACACCAGATGGTTTGAGCGTTGCAGCAATAAACGGTGAAATCGTTGCAAAGTTCGCACCGGGAAGAACTACTGGATCACCAGTAAAGATCTTATTAGTAGGTGACTGAGCTTGACCCGTTGAGGTCAGAGTAATTGTATCAGTAACAGCTTCGTTATTGTAGCCGCCACCTTTTTTACGAGCAGGAATGAAACCACGAAATGCTTTAGTAGTAGACATGTTTCATCTCCTTAGTTGCAGGAAAGTTAGTCCTGAAAGGACGGTTGCCTTCCTTTTGTTGTAACAGAACGGCTAGAATTTGTAATAGGCATACGAGAATCAGAGTTTTTCATCAGTTGAGAGTTTACTGCTTCCATCTGATCATTTGCCTTTTTCTCATAATGATTACGTCTAGCCATAACTTTTCCGGCTGGCATCTTAACTAAAGCAACATCACCTCGACATACTGAGCCTTGATACCTGCCTTCATCCCTCACGAAGGATGTTAGAGCCATCTCAGGAACTTCTTCTGGAGATACAAACACCCACCCTGTTTGTAATTTCTTACCAACATTAGTGATGTCATCTTTGCCTTGAAGGGAGACTCGTATCCAACGTAGTGCCATACCTTCATTATCAAAACGTGCTTTCACAGCGTCTGGAATATCAAGGGCATTTGGCTCTTCAAAGGTCCATTCTTCTTCTCTAGTATTTTGTTCTCTAAGTTGTTCAATACGTGATTCATTTCGTGTCATGTTTTTTCCTCCACGCCTCTAGGTTACTACAGTATATTCGCCATCAGCTTGTGTAACTTTAAGCTTTTCGGCGGCGTACTGTTCAAGTGGGATACCCCATTTATTAGCAAGCCTTACATCTTCTTTGGAAAGCTTTACTTTTTTATTAGAGTTCGGAGACGAGCGTGAAGTCCCTGAAACCACTTGAGCAGGTTGTGACGTATTTCCCTGCACACGTTCTTGGCTTTGTCCAAACTTTTGCGGAAACGCTGCTTGGAGCCTTTTATCAATTTCGTTATAGAAGTAATCATCATTAGGATCATATCCTTCTTCTTTTAATTCTGAGTCTATAGCTAGAGCAGCAGCAGTCATAATTGAGTCTTGACCAAACCACTCATTTGCTGCTGCCCAATCTCTTGCTTTAGGATCTGGTGCAGCTTGTTGTACTACAGGTTCTTCAACAGGTTGTTCTATTTCCTGTTTACTATAATATTGTTTTCGCATAGAAACATTTTTTAAATCAGCTTGAGCATCATTTAAAATTTCTTGAGCTTGAAGAACCTTTTCTTTATCTCCATCTTCAAATGCTTCAAGATATGCCATACGAGCTAGAGCTACTTTATCATTAAGTTGTTTTTCAGTTATATCTAAACTATTTTGAGATATACGATTAACTTCTGTTTTTTGATTAGAAAGCTCTTCTTGTAGTTTTTTATTAGACTCAGCTAATTGAGCAATTTGTTCATCACGTTCTTTACGTTGCCGTATAAGTTGACGGATTCTTTTTTCTGCACCTTTAGTTTCTATACCATCTAATTCTTTAGGACGTTCTTCTTGTTCTTCTTGTGTCTCAACTGCTGGCTGTTCTTCTAAAGCCTCAGATTGAACAGGTTCTTCTTGTTCTTCTTGTGCAGCTTCAACAGTTTCTTCCTCTATTTCAAATTCAATTTCTTCTTTATTTGGAACTTCAATATTATCCCAATTGTCTTCTGTACTCATTTTTACCTCCGTTGTGTACGAAACAAACGATTTACGTACTTATATTATAACACATGTTTTTTTAGTTTGAGCCTTTTCCCAAATTAAAAGTTGGATCAAGATCTTTAGGATCTTCTACTTTCATAATAATTTGGTCATCAAATAAGAGTATAAGCCGTACACCTTTATAAAGTAATTTAGTTCCTGCATGTTTACCATAGCATACATAGTCACCTACATTACACCATGCACCACTAGGAAATTTTTCTTTATCCATATATGCCAACTCTCCTAACGCTAAAACCTGTGCGACAGTTGTAAGATATGACATATCATCTTTTGTAGAATCTGGTATAAATATACCACCTTTAGTTACACTCTTTACTGAAACAGGGCGTACCAGAATATGAAACCCCGGTAAGTTTGGCAGTGGGCTGGGATCGGGAGCGTCATCCTCAGTTATCCACAAATCATTTTTTAGTGCGTTCCCTAAACCTACTTGTTGCATTTTTAGTCGTCGTCCTCCTTGTACATTCTTTGTTTTAAAATATATGATAAATTATCTCTGGCCCATTCAATACCTGAAATAGAACCAACTATCTGTCTGTAATGAGCATGGTCTTCAGCAATACCTTGAGATAAAGATATTCGTAATCTATTTATCTCTTCTCCATACTCAGAAACAACTTCATCCCAAATATCAGGCACTACTTTTTTTCACCTTTTTCATCAGCTTTCCAAGAAAACTCATCCCATTCATTTAGAACAGATCGAATATTGCGACCACCTGTTATGTCTTGTGCATAGGCATCGCCAACACTTTTACCAGTATCCCTAACATTTTCAGGATACCCTTTACCTTTAGTCATCATCTTTCTCTCCTTCCACAAGTTTTGCTAATAATGTTTCAGCATGTCGCTGATTAGTATTTTCTTCTTTTTCGCTCATTTCCATAAGCCTTGAAAGATTTTTCATTTCATTTATTTTAAGTTCTTTCTCAGTAAGGTTTTGATCTTTTATTATATCATATAAAAGTTTCTGTGAAACTTGTTGATCTTGTAATTCATTTTTATTTTGATCCATAGTAATTTTAGCTAGTAGATCTAGAGACTTCATTGTTTCTTTACTAATTCGATCAGCTTCAGCTTTTTCTCGTTTGTACATCATGTTACTATTATTTTTATTTATGTCAAGTAGCTGTGCATTTTCTTTTATATCTAGTTCTTTAACTTTAAGATTAAACTCAGCATTTTGTACAGCAGCATTAACTTTTAATTTTTCTTTTTCTAGTTCTACTTTAGTTTGTTCAAGAGAGACAAGCTGTTGTTCTGGTGATTGTACCTGTCCCATTGCCTGATTAGCATTAAGAACCTGTTGTGCAGCTTGTGCCATAATCATTTCCATCGCAGTTGGATTTTGTGCTGCTTCAGGACCAGCTTGTTCCATACCTGTTCTGGTCATACCATTTATCTGTTCTTGATACTTCATTACAGAATGTTCTTGTATATTAGCTTCTAGAATAGGGCGTAGTCTTTGCATAATTGGATTAGCACCATTCATAGGATCTTGTAGATATGACATCTTAACTTGTATATGTGCATCATGGTTTTGACCGGGAAATGCTGCAATTGGAATACCTTTTGTTGCAGCCATTATATCAGATATAGGATCAAGTTGTTGTGGTTGTAGTTTAGGCGGTAATATTTGTTCTAAGTTTGGCATATTAGCTGCATTAAGAATAGTTCTATTTAATGCTTCTAAATTAAACATACCGGGAGGTGACTGCTGTGCCATTTGCAAAGCCATGTTTGCTAACATCATACGATGAGCATTACTAGGAATATTAGGGTCAGATACAGGAATAATATCTACCCGTCCATCAAAGTCCTGTTTAAATATATTACGACTTTCAAATGGTACATCATATGGATATTCTGCCGGAAGATAATCATAATCAATCCTTGCAAGAATACGAAACTCATCTTTTTGAGATTTATGTAATCGTTTATGTATTGAAGAAAAGAACTTACTACTTGCTTCAAGCAAAGCCATAGTAGTTCCAACGGGTCCATAGGAGGCAGCATCAGAGATAACTTGCTCTGTGCTGTCCGCAAACTTCTGACCAGCAGTAGCTACGAAGTTCAGCATTTGGAATAGAGTAGAGGAAGGCTCTTTATAGGGAAGGGGAACAATAGCCTTTGATAAATCTACTCCAACAGCTTCAACCTCCTTGAACTCGCCGGGAGATATAGGATCATTTTCATTTACCATCCTAACTCCCTTAGCCTTAAAACCTCCGGGTAAATTTGCAAATTGCCCTGCGTCTACTAGGGATCTCATTGCGGCAGTAGCAGTCATAGTCAAATTACCAAGGAAGTGAATAAGACCTAATCCGTAGAAGCCAAAACCGGGAACGAACTTATAATGTACAAAATGATTTTGCTTTTCTTTCGTTGGATCGTCTTGTTTATAGTTTCTACGAATACTTAGTACTTGTTGTGTCTTTTCTTCAACAGTAACAATATATGGAAGTGATTCTTCATCATCTTCTAAATTAAGATAACAGTGTTGTTCTAATAAAACATATTGTGGATCATTCTCATAACTAGGAGACAATCCAAGAATATTGTCCATCTTTTCAGTAAATGAAGAAACATTAAACTGAGAAGGCATACCAATATTTAAATCTCTATAAGCTCCTGCTAAAATATCTCTTTGGTATTCAACAGCACTTTTATAAATAATATGTGTACTTCTTTCTGCACTTCTAAGATCTGAAGCAAAGTAAGACACATAAAACTGATCAATAGGTATAAACTCTGATACTGGACGTTTAAGAACAGAACTATAATAAACTTTTTTAAATGCTGAACCAATTAAAGGTAGATGAAATAACATCTTTTCAAATTCATCAAAGTATTCTGGCATCTGTTCTGTAAGCTGATAGTTCATAAAGTTTTGAACACGATTAGCTTGCATCTCTTTATCTGGCGTACTATTGCCCAGAATATTTGCTTTTACCGGACCATTAGGAGGAAATAGTTCTGAAGAAGCTTTAGCTTGAAACTTAACAGCAGATTCTATTAAAAGGGGATGTACTGCCGTACATGCCCCCTGAAACGGCTCACTACCATCTTCTACTTTTAGACCAAGTAAATCAAATCCACGTTCAAACATAGATTCCCAATCTGCACGGGAATCTTTATCAGCAATAAAATTATCTACAACATCAGAACCAATCTCTTCAAGAACCTCTTCTTCAATATCTTCTGCTAAATTACCATACCACTCAGCTACATCATCATCAGGACTCATTTGAATATCCTGAGAAAAATCTACAACAACGCCACCATCTGGCTCTACCTCAAAGGTAGCCTCTGTAGTTTCTTCTGCGGCAGGAAGATTAACTACATTAGATGTAGCTTGTTTTATTGCTTCAAATGGATTTTGTTCAATTGCCATTTATCTAGTTTCCTTCTTTAAATACAAAGCCTGATTCTTTTTCTGCCGTTGCAGCAGGACCAAGTTCTTTATCTTTATCTATAACTGTTTGAACAGCTTGTATAAATTCTTCTTCTGTTCTTGCATTTTTAATTGCTTCATAATCTTCTGTAGTAATAACACTTCCCGGTTGATTTATCATATTTTCTACTTGATTTAAAGCTTGATTTCTAACGCTTGAACTTATTTCAGGTTGTAAAGAAACTCTTTCTACAGCCCGTTCTGCTTCTGGCACTGCTACTGCCGAAGCACCAAGAGGTGCTACTTGTACTGGACTAATAGGTGCAGAGAGTTCAACTGGTATATTTTGTAATGCAGCATCTCTTGCTATACTAGCTTCTCTTCCTCGTTGATCTTGTAACGCTTCTGCAATTGTTTCAGGAATAGGTGGTAACTCTAACGGTCTTTCTGGAAACGGAAATGTTAATGGATCAAGAAAAACTGTTTCTTCTAACTGTCTATTTACTTGTTCTTGTAAATCTCTATCTCTTTCTAAAGCTTGACCAAAAGCTATAGCTTCATCTAATGTAACTGGAGCTTCTTGCATTTGACTAGCAATAGGATCACGTAACATTTCAAGTGTACTTATTTCTGAAGGTGATATAGGAGCTACATCTTCTATTGTAACTTCTGGAGTAGATTGTTCGATTGTAGGAAGATTAGACTGAATACCAAATTCAGCAGCTTCTTGAGACTTCCCTTTACCAAACATCGCATCAAAAATAGTATCTACAACTGTTTGTGTTTCTGGAACTTGTTCTTCATATTGTTTTTGTACTGCTTCTACACCAATATCAAACTTTTCTGATAAAGCTTTAAAGCCCGGTATATTTTCATTTAATGTTTCTTTAAGAGAACTTAAAGCTGGTTTAATAGTATCTTGATAAATTTCTTCAGTTAGTCCTATTGCATTTGGAACCATAAAGGGACTTGTCATTGATGTAACTATACCTAAACCTTGTACCCAACCTTTTAATGCTTCTCTATCCATATAGTTAGCTAATGCAGTAGCTTGTGCACCTCTTGGTAATCCAAAAGAATCTCTAAAACCAAGAACATCTTCAACAGTTTGTCCCGGCTTTGCAGCATCTATAGCTGCTCTAATACTACCACCTTTTGTTCCTTCAAAGGCCATAAAAATATCTTGATATCTATCTGCTTCATCTTTAGTTAAAGCAAAAGGTGCTTGTGTTTCTCTTGATCCTCGAAAACCTCCCATATAGGTTGGAAGACCATAGTTCTCTAATGTTTGTAAATAACCACCTGTTAATGTCTCAGTACGAGGATCAAATGTGCCAAGCCTTTGCTCTGGTGTCATAGATAAAGCTGCTGGTCTTACAGCTCTTGTAAATTCTTGACGAGCTTGTGTAGATGCTCTTGGACCTTTAGTAAGTACTTCTTGTATAACAGGGTCTTTTAATAATTCTAATTCTGGATTTGCAAGTTGTTCTCTATATCTACTTTGACGAGTAAGAAAATCAAATTCTTGTTCTCTATCTCTTTGTGCTGCTTTAGGATCATACCCTATTCTACCGGGATCTCTATTTTCCATAGTTAGATACCCATAGGTAGTTTCTATAGGTAATCCAAATGTATTTGTTACAACATTAGAAGGAACTGGACCTTTTTCTAATTCCATTTCTAACGTATCTTTAAAACTTTCAGGACCAGCAAAGTATGAATCTAAAACTGCTGAACCTGCTTGTCCACGGTCAGATATAAAATCTGCATAAGATCCTGCTCTACCTCTTGAAGCTTTAGGATCTATTGATGCATAAATATCATCTAATGTTGATCCAATATCTGTTTGTTGACTTGCTTCTTGTTCAGCCGCTGCTACATTAGCTGCTTGTGCCATTGCATCATAGGCACTAGCATCAACGCCAAAAGCATCTGCTTCTGCTGCCGCTGCTGCTGCCTCTGCTTCTGCATAGTCTTGACCAAAATCACCGCCCATATATCGACGCTTTATTGGTAAAGAAGTAAGTCCTGTCATAATATTCCCCATTAGTTCCCTATTATTATAACATACTTATGCAGCAAAATTCCAATAGGTTGTTTTTTTCTGGGGTGGTTCATCTTCCCAATCAGGATCTTCTGGATGTTCAAGATGCCAAGAGTCTCGCAAATAGTGTATTGCCATGACCAGCGCATCTACCTGATCATCATGTGCAGCATTAGGAAACTTTAATAATTCATCTACTAACTCATCTGCCCATTTCTTACCTTTAGGAATCCAAACTCGCCCTGCTTCTATCATAGGACTAGCTGAATAAACTCTGGATACCTTATCTCTATCTGGTGTATACTCTTGCACAGGTAACCCAGATCGTCTTAAATCTTGCAAGAGTGATTGACCACTGGCTTTCTTTTCAATAATACATACATCTGGATGATGTCTATTGTAAAGTTCATGTGCTTTTCTTCGTAGCTCTGGATACTCTAATCTTTCTCGCACATTACCCAGAAGTATCAAATGTGATACAAATTCTTCAAATCCATCATCTGTTTGATTGTACATGGAGAATATGCCCCATGTTTGTATTACACTGTAGTCTGCCGTAGTTCTTGTAGAAAAAGCAGTATCATATGTTTGTACTACAAAATCACAAGTAGGGGGATCACCATACTTCCATTCTTGCAGCCATTGTTTTTTTATTAAACCTCCCTCTTCTGGGGTAGGGTCTTGCATATAAAGCGAGTTCCAGTAACGGCTACCATTACTTGCACGTATTTCATTTTCATCTATTTTTAACAAATCATCAGTTTTCCATTCTGGAAAGTAGCTGCTTCCTTCTTTCATACCAAGCAACTCAGCAGCTTCTGTATCTAACCATGCAGGTATGCGTATAACTTCCCATGGTAGCGTATCATACTCATCCATCTCTTCTTGTTGTTTTAAAAGCCATCCACATAAATCATCATAGTGATATCGTGTATTAATAATAACAATAGATCCATTAGGCATGATACGTGTTCGTAAACCAGCAGGATACCATTCTTTAACATATCTACGTCCAGCCTCAGAATATGAATCTTCTTCAGACATTACATCATCAAGGATAGCGATATGTGCGCCTCGTCCTGCAATCTGTGATCTAACACCCGCAGCGTAATATGTACCTCCAACATTTGTTTTCCATTTACCCGCAGCACGTACATCGCTTCGCAGGGAGACACCCTTGAATATGTTTGTAAATTGTTCTGTATTAACAATATCTCTAACACTACGACCAAAATCACTAGATAGCTGATCACTATGAGACACAGTAAGTATCTCATGTTCAGGATTTCTGCCAATATACCAAGCGGGGAATAGTTTTGAACAGATGACAGACTTTGAAGATCGGGGTGGTAAGAACACCATCAATCTTTTTATTTCACCTGATTCAAGCTGTTTAAGCTTATTAGATATAAGTTCTATGTGTCTACCCATACGCCAATCAGACACAAGGGTAGGAGCCATCAAGCGGACAAAAGTAAGAAAGTCGTTTTTACTTTCTTCCATAACTTTTGTTTCAAGAAGTGCATTAAGCTGTATAAGTGAAGCTATATCTATTTCATAATTCTCTATCATTCTATGTAGTATTATAACACACCTTTTAAGATACTTCAAGTAAATTAAAGATAATAATAATAATAGTTATAAAGATCTTTAAAGATAGGCCCAAAAAAATAATTATTTTGACCCTTGTATTTTTGGTAAATATATGACAGTGTGGTTCATACATATAGCAAAAAATAAAATTTTTTTGTGTAGGGTATATGTGTATACTGTGTGTATACCTATATCTGGAGTTAAGAGATACCTTAACTGTCATCTACTGCCTAGAATACTAAGTCGGCTGCTCTGCCCCTATAATGAGGGGCGTCGCTGCCTCTCGTTCTTTTATCTTAATCCTAGGAGAAAGTTATGACTACATCTGATAAGCCTGACTACGGTTACTACGGTGAGCTTGAAGCTCTTTTCCCTAGCACTGATGAGGTGCTACAGATTACCATACCTGAAGGGGCTGAGCCGGGAGACACCTTAACTTACAGAGTTATCCCTGCTGCATCACATTGGATAGGTAATACCACTTGCTTACTTGCACCTGATGGTACAGACTTTGTTAATCAACTCCACGCTAATGGAGGCGATAAGAAAGCAGCTTTAGCAGCAGTGAAACATGCTAAAGAACTTGCAAAGGAAAGACGGAAAGAGTACTTAGACAATCAAAGAAAGAGCGGCGGCAAAGAGTTAGCCGTACTTTGATCTAACTGGGAGGGGCTTCGGTCCCTCCCTAACCTTTAGGAGGTTGACATGAGAGCAATACTTGCAGTCTTTCTAGTTTTAATTGGTGTATTTCTTATTATAAGTGGGCTACACTGGTACGATCCTAGTGATCTACCGGGATACTTCGGAGTCGGAGTAGGAGCAATGCTAGGAATCATGGGCATATGCTCTTCAATGGCAGGTGCTATGCTACTAACAAACAACTAAAGAAAGGGGAGGAGCTTCGGCTCTTCCTTTTTTTTTAAAGATGTGTATCTTTAGCCTCCAAAAAAATCCATATATCTGTAGCAATCAAAAAAATACGACAAAAATACTACAAAGTCTTGTGATTTCATCCTCCATGTGTCTATGTTG
>Ga0209348_1001758_pt1 | contig 10423 bp, 17 predicted proteins | sample ETNvirenome_2_30_FD_184065 | JGI IMG/M metagenome (GOLD analysis project Ga0209348, IMG submission 184065) | Marine viral communities from the Pacific Ocean - ETNP_2_30 (SPAdes) (version 2) | ecosystem: Environmental > Aquatic > Marine > Oceanic | place: Pacific Ocean | collected 2013-06-22 | reverse complement strand
AAGCGATCCAGACTACAAGCAAAGCTACACACACAAAGCCACTAAACAACCAAGCGCCTTCACACAATAAGCGCTATCAGGAGACACTATGAAAAACTATATTCTTTACCGTGGCCCATCCGCATTTGACGGATCGCCAATTGTCGCAATTATTGCAAAGTCAAAGACTAACAACTCTAAGAATAAAGCCACGAAAGGAAAGAAAAAACAGACCGATCTGGCTCAACTTTATATCTTACCAGACACCCCAGAAAAGACACCATACCAACATGTCAAGACACAAACAACGCGATCGATCTGTGGTGATTGTCCACATCAACAGGTAGGTGCTTGTTATACACATGCGACAGTGGTTCCCAAAGCAGCGGGATCGATGCATAGGGCCCTAGCTAGGGGATCCTATGGTGGCGTGATCTCTAACCTTGCACAATATAAAGAGACTATGAACGGCCGCGAACTAAGATCGGCGGCATGGGGCGATAGTGCGGCGATCCCACGCCACGTATGGATCCAGATCCAGCTATGGGACCGCGCTATCAATAACGACCCCAAAGAGAAGCGCGGTCGGGGATACACTCATGCATGGAGAGACGCCGATCACCTGAGAGATACTCACATGGCAAGCGTCGAGACTCTCGAAGATGTGAAGGACGCGATCCGGCTAGGTTGGCGATACTTCCGAGTAAGGAAAGCCGATCAACCCTTGTTAGACAATGAGACTGTATGTCCTGCTAGTAATGAAGCCGGGAACCTAACAACCTGCGCGACTTGTAACCTATGCACGGGGACACAAAGATCCAGGGCCCCCAACATTGCTATCATTGATCACGGACCCAATAGCCGAAAGAAAGCTGCATAAACACATTAAGAACATGGCCCCCTGGTTGACGCTGGGGGGCTTTTCTTGTTTCTACCCTAACCAAGGATCGATCCATGAGAAAACTACCGTTACAACACAAGCCAAGCCCTAAACAAGAGGCGATCTCTTTTCTTGCCTGCTCTGTCCTGGTCTTTGTTGGTTCTTATCTTTTCTATCTGGCTTTATAGATAGACATAAACACCGACAAGATCCCCACATCCCCCACTAGTCAACAGTCTAGGCCATACCTAGGACCGGGCACACTTTCGCCTTGTCCCCTGTTGACTTTCGTCCAGTCCTGACATCCTCCACACAGCGCCCTGTCACCCTTTACAAATGTCTACTTTGCCCCCTGTTCTACCGTAGTAATACGGCAGACATTCCTGGCGAAAAGTACACCGAAAATAACGGAAAGCACATCGAAAATATACACCCCCCTCTTGCAAGTGGTTGATATTCCTCAACATTCCAGACCAGAAAAATCGGTTTTGAAACCGACTATCTATTTTTTGTATTTTGTTGTAGCGGCCCACAGCCCACCACCACACCCACCGTGACAGCCACCAGGAGAGACGCAAAGTACACCGCTCAATGCAAAGTACACCGCAAAGTACGCCGCTCAAAGTACATCTGAGAAAAGCCCAGCAATCACAGCCTGTTACCGTTTTATTTTTTTTTTACAACGGACCCCTAATATAGCCCTCAACGCAAAGTACATCGCCAAAATCCATACACAATCCATAGACAATCCATAGGTAATCCATAGGTAATCTCAGTGCAATCCATACACATTGCCTCGCAGTACCTCGAATACAATTGGGCTTGCAAATCACATCGGATCTGTTATTCTCTCCTCGAGCCATCACACTAACCCGGCTCTTTTTGGAGACACGATATGCAATACCGATTGTACAAACGTCTGGCATCCTTTTACACGGGTGTCGAGATTGACTTCTCGAAGACCAAGCACGTCTTTGAGTCTGACCAACAGGCCTATGACTATGCTCGAGACCTCAACAGGGTTGAGCAGATACCACCTTACCATGAGTCGTTTCATGTCAGGAAAGAGGGGGTCAGCAATGAAAAGTCATAGCGTCGAATGCCCATGGTGTGGTCACGTCCACACTGTTTACCATCTAGCGTGGGATAGCATGGCATGCTCTCATTGCACTCATGACATCCCCAACCCGGAGAAGGTTTTGATGCATGTTGAGGGTGACAAGATCCTATCTCTTCAAAGTGGCAATGCTAATTTCTCTGATAATTATTGGGTAGTTATACCTAACGGAACATCCTCTTCGCTTGGTTTTCACAGTTGGGGCAATGGCATGCGGATCAGCAATTCTTTCACGTTGGAGTACGAAGATCTTTGTAATTTACACGAGGCTATAGGCATAGCTCTCGAGGAGTGTGGCAATGGCATGCGGATCAGCAATTCTTTCACGTTGGAGTACGAAGATCTTTGTAATTTACACGAGGCTATAGGGATAGCTCTCGAGGAGTGTGGACATGCAGTTTCACGTAAAAGTCGAGGTGACAAAGACACCGGATGGCTTTCAGATCAGCACTGATGATGATGTGTTGATTTACACTGATACCCTATCTCGAGCGTTCAAATGCGCTCGGTCTGCCCTTGGTGCTGCGCTTTTTTCAGCAGCATCGGAGCACTATCAACAGTCTCTAGAGAATGATCTAGAGGATATAATCGAGGAGATGAGAAGATGAATGATTCTGAAATACTGGCCCTGCAACAAAAGAGCCACACCCAAAAGAAAACTATCGACCGGCTGACGAAAGAGGTTGGTGAGTTTGAGGCTCTCAACGTAGCTCTATGCTGCACGATGATCCATTTCGTTGACGGACAGTACATCGATGATGCCCGTTCAAGTTTCACTGATGCCCTCAAGGCCTGCGAGAAGTCCCCGAACGACCACACCATCGACGAGATGAAGAGATCCTTCAGGCATCTGCTAGGTCTGGTCAGCAAAGAGTTGGCCCGTCGTCTTAGCCTAAAGTCTCGCCATGCTTTCCCTGACAAAGTTCGAGACCTAGCAACCGAGGCTTATCTGTTGAAATCCATCACCAGAGTAGAAGCGTAAATTACGTATATATGTATTAAGATCCTATCTATAAATAGATAGTATTATATATATCTACGTAAATTGCTTTCCACTTTCTGCAACAATGTTGGTGGGTTGGAGTTCGAATTGAACCAAAATTGCACACACATTCCATACAGATTCCATATGGATTACGTATGAATTGTAAACACATTTCACACACATTGTTGAGATAATAGTAGTGAAATAAATTGACGTGATAGTTGATGTGGTGTACACACATCGAGGAGACATAAGATGCTAAAGAAACTAACTAAGAACCGTAACAGTCGGCTACTCTTGATTCCGAAAGAGTTTTTGGAGTGGCTGTCAATCGACGATACCGTGGATGTGGTGATGGAGTTATCTGACTCCGGGCCTCGTTTGGTCATGAGACCACCTCCCAAGAGGAAACGGGCTAAGACTGTTGTTAAGAGGTCAGGCTCGAAGGCTCATGGGGAGTTGACTGTCGGGGAGATCCGTCAGGATAAGCGGGAGACCAAAGCCGCTGAGGTCAAGGCTGCTAACAGACCTAAAGATCCTGAATGTCCTGTAGTTGTTTTCTATCGTCAGTTCTGCGTCCCCGCAGGCATGCCTAACATCAAACTGCGGAAGGATGGCAAGCCTCAGTCTGAGGCGATCCGTGTGGCTATTATGCAAGCCAAGAAGAGGTCGAAAGACATGGTTTGGTACGAGTACATGAAGAGAGCCTCGGAGAGTCCTTTCTTGTGTGGTCAGGTCACTGGGTTTAGGGCAACCCTGGTTTGGTTGATAAAACCTATGAACATCGCGAAAGTTGAGTGTGGTCAGTACGATTCTCGGATAGCCCCACCTAACTCATTAGTCTCAACGTCTGCTGGCTTTTCTGACTCAGACTTTGACGCAATCTAGGAGATAGTAATGGTTCGTAAATGGAATGGTATTGGTTCTACTCAGATAAAGATCCTTCAAACCTGTTCTCGAGGCCCCAAAACAGAGGACGAGTTGATTGATAAGTTCAATAAGACCGTCTTACTGAACCTAGAAAGGCTCGTCTCTAGGGGGTTACTCGTGAATAAAGAGGGTCTCTACCGGGTAACCGACCATGGCAAGATGATCCAAAAAGCCCCCGAGGTCTACAACAAGTGGAAGAAGAGTTGGGGGATGTCCTAATGTGCAAGACGCTCTTCTGTTTGCTGTTCGTTACCATCCCTCAGTCAGACTTCCATGTCTGCAAAGAGGATCCCCGGCTAATCAAATCGATTATCCAGGTCGAATCGAGAGGGTATGCGCGAGCAGTGAGCAGGAGTGCGGGTGCAGTGGGGCTGATGCAGGTCATGCCTAAGAGCTTCCGTAGGTTCTGCAAACATAGAGACCCTGTGTGCTCCGCATTGCTCCTGTATCCGCAGCTAAACCGTGCGGAGGGATGTCGCATCCTCTGGAGATGGAAGCGGCGTTCTAGGGGCAATCTGAGGCGAGCATTGCAGGCGTACAACTGCGGTAACCGTGGGCTACGAGACGAGTGTGGAGTTGGATATGCAAACAACGTGCTGCGGCGTGTGAGGAGGTTTTATGAGTAAGCAATATCCAGGGATCTATGTTGGGATTTGGAAAGAGGAGTGGTGGTATGAAAAGGGTGTAGATGAGAAGCAATACGCCCCAGACATAGAAACCCGCGTTATCGGTGGTCGTTTCTTGACGTTCAAGGAGTTGGATGGCCGGGTGATCTGTTTGGGTTTAAATAGTATATTGCGTATGGTTTGGGCCGCTGGCAGTGCTGCTGATTGTGAAATCACAACGTCAGACAAGCAGATATTCAAAACTAAAATACACCGATACACACTGTTTGGTGCATACGTTTTGTCTACAACAGTTCTGGTTGAACCTGTTGGCAATAGCTTCGAAATAAACGGAAGCCTTGACACGTTTGAACAGAATTAAGACATGCTGCGACGTGTGGGGAGACGGTGATGGAGTTTTTGGAACAACTTTATGAAAAGGTTTGGAGTGCTCTTTACTCTTTGAACTCTAGAGGCGTTGTCGGGCCAGACACACAAGACCTGTGTTTTGAAATGATACGACTTGAGAATGTTGGTGTTCCAAGACAACTACAAGACCTTTATGGAGACCTTGTGTTAGCTGGTGACAAGTGCCGTATTGATGTTCGTCATCTATCTTGGGTGGCTTCTCGTTTTTGGTGTGTAGAGGATCCTTCCTTGGTTGGCGATAACGACTGCCCTCTGAGGTTTTATATGACAGAGGAAGACCGGGAAATAAGCTCTTGGCCACAACACATTTATGTTGATGACTATGATTTGCCTGATGAGGTTTGGGATGAAAGCTAACAAAAGCAATTACATTCTCTCTGAGGAGCAGTACAACAAGATCCTTTCGCGCATCGACACGTCTGGAGACTGTTGGCTGTGGACTGGTGCAAAGTCCTCTGCTGGCTACGGTAATATTTCGTTTACCGAGAACCGGAAGCGTCGATGGCTTCTGCCACACCGGGCCGTCTACGTTTACCTAAACGGAGAACACGAGGGTGAGTTGGATCATCTGTGCCGTAACAGGCTTTGCTGCAATCCAGAACACCTACAGGTTGTTGACTCAAGAACAAACACATTGCGAGGTACTGGGCCTACTGCAAAAAACTACTGGGCTTCACACTGTAAACGAGGTCATGAGTTTGACTGGGTGTCTCCTACAACAGGGAGACGGCGATGCACAACTTGTGACCGTGAAAGAAGGAGACGTAAACATGACAAAGAAAAGTAAGCGGTCGAACATGCCGTCTAAGATGAGCATTATTAATTACTGGCTAAACAACCACGAGAAACACCCGGAAGCAAAGCCGTGGATGGACCGGGTTGGGGAGTACTTTATTGAGCGCACCTGCCCTGACGAGGTTGACACTTGTTTTGCCTGCGACTTTATACTCGGCACAACAGAGAGGGCTCACATTAAGGCCTTGTGCAATGGTGGTAGCAATAGCCCAGATAACCTGCATCTGCTGTGCCCCCAATGCCACAAGGACAGTGAGTTTATTGAGGGTCAGGCTTATTGGAACTGGATTGCCGACAGGCGTTGGTGGCATTTGAGCATCAAAAACATGGTGGCACGGGGTTATCTCACCGATAAAGAGGCCTCATTGGCGATCTTGAACTTCGACGGAGATGAGGATGTGAGACTCATGTTGGCTAGTAAGGTCGATAAGTTGGCTGAATCTCTCGCTGACAACGAGGATTTTATGCGGTTGGTCAAGGGTATAAGAGATGCGTATCGTAGAGAAAAGGGGGAGTGATGCCTTGGAAAGAAGTTAAGAAGGGGTTGTTTGAGATACCCGCAAACAGACGTGAGATGGCATTTGTGTATAAGGACCCCGATGGCTTGAGATGGATCTTCGAGGTCCGGTCTAGGAATAATCCTATGGCTGATGGCACGGTCACTCGTCTCAAGGCCTGGAGTAAGAAGAAAGCTATCGAGATGGGTAGCAGGGCTCTTGTTGAATACTGTAATGATGGCGGCGGGAGTGGTTTATGAGCAATGTTTGGGTAACTGTGCCTGACAGGATCCGCGCTCTTGGTTTGGAGCAGGGCACTAGGAATGGAAAGGTTCTTGCTTGGTCTGCCGGGTCTGCTGTTAGAGCTGTTTGGGTGAAAGAAGTTGGGTTCCCTCCCACTCTTGAGCCAAGGAAGAAGACTTGTGGATCTGGGACTCATTGCTTTGCGGTCTACCCTCCTTTGTGGGTTGAAAGAATTGACTCGATAGTGTCTCAAATTGCTGAAGACATGGATGTTGAGTTGGCAGCCCAAGGAGATTTGTTTGAATGAAATACTCAGGGATGAACGAGTTCTATACTCCACGTAAGATTGTTGACTGCCTCCCAGTCATCGATTTGGATCCGTGTTCAGAGTTGGACAAGTCCATCCCTGCCATGACGCACTTCTGCTGGCCCGAACAAGACGGGCTAAAGCGACCTTGGGAGGGGACCGTCTTTATGAATCCCCCATACGGCGCGGGGCACCTTCCTCACTGGTGCCGCAAAGCAAAGTTTGAGGTTGATTCTGGGTCAGCAGAGTGCGTTATAGGGCTGGTGCCTGCGAGAGTGGGTTCGAAATACTGGTCGCAATACATCCACGGGTGTGCTGACATTGGTTTTATTGTTGGCAGGCTCAAGTTTGAGGTCGCCGCAGGAGTTGTTGGGCAATACAATGCGAGCTTCGATTCTGCGTTTGTTGTTTGGCACAAGGACAACGGCAAACTAACATCTCAGATATTCAAAGATAATCTTGAGGATGCTGGGATAAAGGTGTTTTGGTATGAGCGAACAGAGGTTTCGATGGACCGAGGAGCAGGACAACCTGCTGATAAAGGTCGCGAGGATTGTTGATAGAGCTAAGACTAAGAGTAAGTTTTGGAGAAAGGTAAGAGATGAGCATTTCACACACAGGACAGTAAGCTCAGTTTATCAAAGGGCAGTGCAGTTAAAGCTCTCTGCTCGTCTTATAGGGAAGGAGACATTATGCGTAAAGTGCAAAAAGAAAGGGGTGGAACGACGAAAGCATATGCTTTGTCTGACCTGTTATCAGGAGATGTACAACAGCGGAGAGTTGTGGAGGACAAGCCACTGGACAGAACACCTCGGCCCCCACTGAGCGGGTGCGTCTTTGAGGAATCGCGGACTTGTATCCGCTGCGAAAACAACAACGGGTTGGTTACGCGCTCTGGTGCTCATGGTTATCTAACCGCGTTACCTTGCATGCATTACAAGTCTTGCAAGAAGTGCTCTGGTATGGGTCTTTTCTCGGAGAGAGGCCCCCAAGGGTTTGATGTTACGACCCGATGCGGGACATCTCTTCTGCATAAATACGCTCAGAGGGTAATCAATGCTAAGATCCCTAACCGCTTTAGCATGGCAACATGGGATTGGTACAACAATCGATTGGGTATGAGAGAGCGCATGGCCCCACTGAAGAGGTGGATGGACGCTGGCATGCCGGGAGGTCTGTGGTTAGGCGGTCACCCTGGCACTGGCAAGACAATGATGTCCTCTTTGATTTGTTTGCGCGGCATTACTCAAGGCAGAACAGCTATGTGGGCCAGCCTGCCTGACCTGCTTGCTCGTCAGCGTGACTCTTTCAACGACAATAAAAAATCGACAGAGAGTCCAATGAGGTTAGCATTGAACCATGACCTATTGGTTCTGGATGATGTGGATAAGTTGAGGCTGACTAACGGTCAGTTCTCAGAGTGGGTTGATGAGCAGGTGTGGCAGCTAATAAAGGAGAGAGAGGAAAGGGATCAGCCTACTGTTCTCACGTCCAATACTCCAGCGCACAAGTGGTGTGAGCAATCACGAAACCATGCGCCGTTGTTGAGTCGGATCAAGGGTCGCTATCTTGTTGTAAACGTTGGCGGCGGCGATGCCCGTATGCACAACCGAGTACAGGACTTGTTCAATGAAGATTAGTTTTGAGCCTTGGGAGCGAGTGTTTAGTCCCCTCTTGTTTAGGAGACGACGCATTGACTTGGGCCTATCGAAGACTGAGGTAGGATTGATGATGGGGTTTTCGCAGAACTCCGCATCTGTCTTTATCTCAAGAATGGAGGCGGGGTATGCATTCCCGCAATGGAAGACAGTGTGGCTGATATGTGAGGCGCTGCACTGTGACATAGAACACATCACCATGAAACCGGAGGATGTCATTTCCGGCAAGCATTTGGAGGAGCTTGAGATTGACTTAGTACTATATGATTCGGTGGACTCGGCAGAGACCTATCGATTCAAGAGTGAGATTGAAAACATAAAAAGGAGACGCAATGAAAGACAACGAAAAGAATGGCAATCCGGTTATTACCAAACCGAAAACAGATGGAAAGCCTGGAACCACACAGAAGAAGGAGAAGAAAGTGAAACACAAGAACATCCATGAGGCGATATTGTGGGTGATGGAGCGAGTCAATTACGTTCAGAAAGACACTAAGATTAGTGCTGGCCGTAACAGCTACACGGTGGCAACCGAGCGCAACTTCATAAAGAAAGTGCGACCGTTGTTTGTGGAGGCTGGCATATACGCTGCACCTATCGATATCCAAACAGTGAACCTGGAGATGGTGTCGATTGATTACGGCAATAAGACATCGAATAAGATCCATCACGCGCATGTCTACACTTATCGACTAACCCATGCCCCCAGCGGCACATCTATCGATGTCAAAGCAGGTGGCGAGGCGTTTGGTAACGACGACAAGGGATTCAACAAAGCTGCTACCGCCAGCTACAAGTATGCCTGCATGCGTCAAGTGTTGATGATTGAAACAGGCGATGACCCAGACCTGCAACCCGGTCTTATCGATGGCCGCCCCGTCCGCGCAAACAAACTGTCTAAGTCTGAGCTGGCTGTTGCCGGTCTTCGCAATAGGGCTCGTCAAATGTGGTCTGCCAATAAGACAATGAAGACTGCTGATGTGTTCTTTGGTGTTGACAGGCAAGACCTTGCAAGCGCCACGGCAGAGCAGTGGACCTCTTACTGTGAATACCTGGGAGGTGCGTCATGAGCAACGTTCTAATGTTTCCCTCTAAGACAAAGCCTGCACAGCGCAATGGAGTTATCCATGCCGGGTTATACGAGATGTCTGAACGGGAGTATCGAGCCCTGCCTGGACTGAACTGGAGCACTCTGAAGCATGTGCTCGACTGCCCTGCTAAGGCCAAATATTTACAGGAGAATCCTGTGAAGCAGACGCCTGCTATGAAGTTTGGGTCGATGGTTCACATGGCCACGCTCGAGGCAGATAAGTTCGACCAGCAATATGCTCTTCGACCTGAGATAGAGAAAGTTGACTTCAGTTATGACAGGACTGCTGGTGGTTGGGTTCGCTACAGGACTGGCACGGCAGATGTCGAGGGTCCGTTCAAAACCAAGAAGGAAGCCCAGGAGACTGCTCCTGTTTATAACTTCAAAGGTGGTGACGGGTATTCTAAACTGGCGGTGGCTAGAGAGGAGCGCGCTCGGTATTATTCTTCCTTTGAGTTCTGTTCTCAAGATGAGATTGATGCTGCCTGGGATGTCGCTAACGCGGTGTGCAACCACCCGGCAAGCAAGGAGCTATTGGACAACAGCATGCGCGAGGTTGTTGTTATCTGGTATCATAAAAGCTCTTTGTCTGATGAGGTGTTCCTGTGTAAAGCCAAGATTGATGCGTGGGATATGAGTCGCAATATTATTTGTGACTTGAAGACATGCCAGTCTAGTGACCCCGCTTTGTTTACTCGGAACAACATCGAGCGTTGGGATCTTCATGCCCAGTTGGCTTGGTATCGTATAGGTCTGAGGTCTGCCATCGAGCAAGAGCTTGGAGCAGACTTTGACCATATCGAGACCTCGTTTATCGCTGTTGAGAAGACTCCTCCATATCTCGTTTCGTATCTTATCCCTTCGGATGATATGATGCGTATTGGAGAGATACAGTGCCAAGAGGCGTT
>Ga0209348_1001757_pt1 | contig 10425 bp, 11 predicted proteins | sample ETNvirenome_2_30_FD_184065 | JGI IMG/M metagenome (GOLD analysis project Ga0209348, IMG submission 184065) | Marine viral communities from the Pacific Ocean - ETNP_2_30 (SPAdes) (version 2) | ecosystem: Environmental > Aquatic > Marine > Oceanic | place: Pacific Ocean | collected 2013-06-22 | reverse complement strand
AAAAAAGAAATATAATAAAAAAAATAATAAAAAAACTAAGAGGAGAAAACCCAAATGATGAAAAGATACATGCACGGAGAACTAGCACCAGATGCACCAAAAGCTCCAAATGAGCCAATGGCTATAGATCCTAATTCAAAAGTAAATCAAGGTGATATGGCTGGTGATGGTAATGATGCTAAAGGTAAATCAAAGTCAAAAGTAGATCCAGCAATCTTTAGAATGGCAGAAGAAAGAGATTACTAATTTTAATGACTAAAAAAAATAAAAAATATTCAAATGTGCCTCTTGAAGTAGAATTAAAATTAAGAAAAATTTTACTACAAGATCTTGAAAAATCACCACTTGAAGAAAAAAAATATAGAGATGATGAACGAAGTGAAGAATTAAAAAAAGCTAGAAAAAGAGCATTAGAAAGAGCTAAAGGTAAATTAACTACAGAAGAAATGCTTTCAAGAGGTCTTATTAAGTAATCTATGGATGAAGAAAAAAAAGATAATGGCGGCTACGAAGCCGAAGGTAATCCTTTAGTTGGTTTAATCAGAGGTAAGTTTCAACAAGCTGAAACATCTAAGATCTATGATGAGAAGAGATGGTTAAAGGCCTATAGAAACTACAGAGGATTGTATGGACCAGAAATGGCTTTTCGTGAAAATGAAAAGTCTAGAGTATTTGTTAAAATAACAAAGACTAAAGTACTAGCTTCATTTGGTCAGATAATAGAAGTTTTATTCTCACAAGGTAAGTTTCCTCTGGGAGTATCTCCTACATCTGTACCAGAAGATATAGCTGAAAGAGCACATATGAAAGCTAAAGGTCAGCAAGAGCAACAAGCTCAACCTGATCCTTATGGTTTTCCTGGTGATGGAGCTGCAATACCACCTGGTGCTACAGTAAATGATTTAATGAAAAATTTAAATCAAGAGTATGAGAATGTAGGTTTTGAAGAAGGGCCATCATATACAGGTTCACCACAAATAGAACCAGCAAGAATGGCTGCAGAACAAATGCAAAAACTGATACACGATCAGTTAGAAGAAAGTAAAGCTATAACAATTATGCGTCATGTATTTTTTGAAATGGCATTACTTGGAACAGGAATTTTAAAAGGACCTTTTACAGATTCTAAAGAATATAATTTATTTTCTACAGCAGAAGATGATGAAGGTAATATACAAAGAATACACGCAACTAAAACAAAAGCTGTACCATCTATAGAAGCAGTAAGTTGTTGGGATTTTTATCCAGATCCTAATGCAACTAATATGGATGATTGTGATTATGTAATACAAAGACATTCATATAACAAAGCACAGTTTGAAGATTTAGCAAACAAACCTATGTTTGATGCCGAAGCTGTTATGGAATGTTTAGCAATGGGTCCTAACTATCAAACAAGAGGATTTGAATCTTCATTGTACGATAGAGAAAATATTACAAGTATATATAAAAATAGATTTGAAGTATTAGAGTATTGGGGTATTATAGATAAAGAAACTGCAGATGAGTGTGGTTTAATGTATAGTGGTGATTCTGATGTAATACATGTTAATGTATGGATATGTGGTAATAAAGTTTTAAGAATGGTAGAAAATCCATTTACACCTACAAGAATACCATACTTAGTATGTCCATATGAATTAAACCCATATCAATTTTTTGGTATTGGTATTCCAGAAAATATGGAAGACTCACAACAAGTTATGAATGGTCATGCAAGAATGGCTATTGATAACTTAGCACTTGCAGGTAATTTAGTATTTGATGTAGATGAAACTATGCTAGTACCTGGTCAAGATATGAAAGTATTTCCTGGTAAAATATTTAGAAGACAAAGTGGTCAAACAGGACAAGCAGTACATGGATTAAAGTTTCCTAATACTGCATATGAAAATTTACAAATGTTTGATAAGTTTAGACAGTTAGCTGATGAAGCAACTGGTATACCTTCGTACTCACATGGTGCAACAGGTGTACAATCTACAACTAGAACAGCATCAGGTATGTCAATGCTTATGGGTGCTGCAGCATTAAGTATTAAAACAGTAGTTAAAAATATTGATGACTATTTACTAAAGCCCCTAGGACAATCATTGTTTCATTGGAACATGCAATTTAATGATGACTCTCCGCATATAATAGGTGATCTAGAGATTAAAGCACAAGGCACTTCTTCTTTGATGCAGAAAGAAGTAAGATCTCAAAGACTAATGACATTTATGCAAACAGCAGCTAACCCTGCACTTGCACCATTTGTTAGATGGCATACATGTTTAACTGAAATTGCTAAGTCTTTAGATATTGATCCAGATCAATTAATTAATGATCCAGAGAAAGCTGCGATCTATGCACAAATAATGGGAATGGCAAATGGAAATCAAAACAATACAACCCCTGCTGGAGGACAAGGTCAAATGGGACCGACTGGTGATGTACCTACAGGAGCTTCGCCAACAGATCCAACAGGAGCTGGAGGTGGCAACATCGGAACAGGCGATGTACCGATGCCAGGGGAAGCTGGCTTTAGTGCGGCAAATACTCAACCTAGAAGAGGCGAACAAACGGAACAATGACAATAAAAACATTTAATCCTAACAGAGTTGGTGGTGGTACTTTTGAATTAGAACAAGATCCTACTACAGGTGAATATAAATTAAAAGAAGTTGGTTTTATAAAACTTCCTGAATTAAAATTACCTGAAATAGATCAAGCAGATCCTATTATACCAGATCCCGCAGATCCATCAGACCCATCAGACCCATCAGATCCAGGCACAGGTGGAGGAGGAAGCTCTGGTGGTGGAGGAGATAATCAACAATTAGATTATACAGGTACACGTACTCGTCAAAATATTCAAAAACAAGCTACTGGTGATACTAATTTAACAGAACAAGCTAAACAATTTAGTGCTTCAGATATAGCTTATCAAAATTATAAACAAGTTCAACAAAATTATAAAAATGCAATAGATCAAGATGCACCATCACCTGAATTAAGACAGTTAAGTTTAGATTTAGATAGAGCTAGAGCAAATGTAGGAATGGCTACAACGGGTGATCAAAGAGTTGGTGCAGCTGGTGATGAAGGTTTTGTAGGACCTGATAGAACAGGATTTGGTACTCAAGAAGTAAATGAAGATTTAATTGATAGAGGCAACCCAGCTGGTGATTCAAGAATTGTTTCTGAAGAACAAGGTTTAACTGGAGATGCTGCAAGTAAATTTGCACAAGCTAGACAGGCAATGACTATGCCTGTTGATTATAATTTACCTGGAGCAAGATCCCCTGTACCTTATAGTAATTTAGATCCATATCAACAAAATTTTTTAGATAAAGCACCTGGTTTTGAAAGAAGAGTTTCTATGGTTCCAGATGTTGCTGCACCAGTAAAAACAACTGCTACACAATTTGGTGTACCAGATGCAGTTAGATTTGGACAACCCTCATTACCTGACCCAATAAGTGAACCTAAAAAAAATATATTTAAAACAGCAGAAAATTTTGTAAAAAATAACACAAGTATTAAGGCATTTGGTACTGGTATGCAAGTTATTGCAAAAGCTGGAGTTGCAATTGGAGATGCCATACTTGGCGTAACTGATGTAGACAGAAGAAGAAGAGAAGCAGATAGTTCTGCTGCAAAATCTTTAGGATATACAACTGTAGGTGAATTAGGTGGATCTACAGATCCTGGAAGAATAGCATCAGTAAGATTAGCAGATGGTACAATAGCTACAAGTTCTGCAGATAGTGTATTTGTAGGATTTAATAGAGATTCTGCTAAGGGAAATCTATCACAGGCTGCAGCTAATAGAATTGAAACAAGAATGACTGTAGGTCAAGCTAGAGTAGATAAAAAGTATGGTGCAAATTCTAAACAAGCTAATGATTTTAGACAAAAAACTAAAGATTTTCAAAAAGAAGCTAATGATTTTAATAGTAGAAAAGAAGCAGAAAAAAAAGAAAAATCTCAAAATCCTAACTTAAGAGCTGGTGCAGGTGGTGAAGGTGGTAGTAAAGGTGGTGGTAAAATAGTATGTACTATGATGAATGAGTCATATGGATTTGGATCATTTAGAAATAAAATTTGGATGAAGTTTCATGGTAATATTTCACCAGAGTATCAAAAAGGTTATCATAAATTATTTTTACCTTTAGTTAATTATGCAAAACAAAAAGGTATTACAAATAAAATTATTAAAAATATATTAGAACATATTGCTGTACATAGTACAATTGATATGAGACAATCACTTAGAGGTAAAACACATATGCTTGGTAGAGTATATAGAAAAATTATATTACCTTTATGTTACTGGGCAGGGAGAAAATAATGGCAATAGATAATATGCAAGGTAAAGTAACTATGACAGGTAAAATGAATGAAGGTGCTAATACTCCAAAACCTGCAAATTTATCTGGAATGAATAAATTATTTGCAAAGAAAAAACAAGAACCACAACAACCTGCACCTGCACCTGTGCAACAACGAGTAGAACAACCTGCACAAAGTAATTTAGCAGAGAAAGTACAAAATTTAACAAATGAAGAAAAAACTGTACTAGCTACAGTTCTATCTCCATCTGTTAATAATGTTCTTAAAAAAATTGAACCTAGTTTAGCTCCTTTATTGGATGCAGCAGGAACAAATGAAGAGAACATGATTATACCCGTATCAGTAGTAAAAAGTTTTGCTGCTAAAAGATATGGAGGACAGAATGAAACTGAGTCAGTAGGTAATTTTATTGCTGACTTACAACAGTCTGTTCCTAATACGATGGATCAACAATCTGTGCCACCTGATACACAAATGGCAAATCAACCAGATGATATGGTATCACCAGAAATGGATACTGTAGATTCTGGCTTACTTGCATAGTATCAGCCCACAATTATGGAATAGAGCTACCCTTACCCATAAGGCACTCAACCAATAGGTAAAAATAATGGAAGAAGACAAGAAAGTTTCTGAAGAAACTAAAGCTAGTATACCAAATGCAAATCCTTATAGCAAAATCAGAGAAGAAGATGATGCAGAAACTGAGGCATTTGCAAAAGGTGAATTAGCTAAGTTTCAAAGGGAACAAAAAGAAAAAGAAGCAGAAGCAGCAACCGAACAGAAGGACACCGATGCATCTGAAGAGACTGCAGACCCAACAGATCAAAAGGCTACTCCTATCGCTGAACGCCCTGCAAAAGCTGAAGATCGTGTTTTTAAGAAACGTTATGACGATTTGAAAAAACACTATGATTCTACAATTAATAAACACAAGGATGAACTTAAATCTTTGCGTACACAATTAGAATCAAGTACTACACAATTTGTGCCACCTAAGTCTAAAGAAGAATTAGAGGCATGGAGAAAAGAGTACCCTGATGTTTATGATATGGTTGAAACTATAGCAATGAACAAAGCTACTACTCAAACTGCAGAGCTTGAAAACAAATATAAAGATATTCAACTTCAACAAGAACAAATTGCAAAAGAAAAAGCTGAAGTAGAACTTTTAAAACTTCACCCAGACTTTAATGATATTCGTTCACAAGATGATTTTCATAATTGGGCTGAACAACAAGATCCTACTATTCAAAGTTGGTTGTATGAAAATACATCTAACTCTAAATTAGCTGCTAGAGCTATTGATCTATATAAAATGGATCGTGGTATTAGCAAGTTAAATAAAAAAGAAGAAAAGGATGTTAAAAAAGAAGCTGCTAAAGCAATTTCTAAAACTAAGAAAAGTACTGAATCTGATATACCAAAGAAAAAAATTTGGACAACAAGTGAGATTTCTAAATTAAAACCTCATCAGTTTGAAAAATTTGAAAAAGATATTGACCTTGCTCGTTTAGAAGGTAGGATTGAACAAAGATAACAATCTAACTAAATAAACAAGGAGAAGCATTATGGCTTTTACAAACGCTAGTGGATATCAGAACCTTGCACAAGGTAATTTTACTCCACAAATCTTTAGTCAGAAAGTTCAGAAGTTCTTCAGAAGAGCATCAGTGGTAGAAGATATAACTAACACTGATTACGCTGGAGAAATCGAAAACTTTGGTGACACAGTAAAGATCATTAAAGAGCCTACAATCACAGTTAAAGATTATGCTAGAGGTCAAACAGTTGATACACAAGTATTAGCCGATGACCAGATAACTATGACTGTTGATCAAGGTTCATACTTTGCTTTTAAAGTAGATGATATTGAAGAAAGACAATCTCATGTTAACTTTGAAGCTCTTGCAACCTCTTCAGGTGCATATTCATTAAAAAAAGCATACGACTACAATGTATTGAAGTTTATCTATGATAACGCTTCTACATCTGCTAGTGACACAGGAACTGATGGTTCACCAATTGATGGTGACGCAGCTGTTGACACTTTAGCAGACGTTGTATCATCTGCTAAAAAAGTTTTAGATAAAAATGATGTGCCAGAAGAAAATAGATGGCTAGTTGCACCACCTGAGTTTTTTCAACAATTGAGAAAAGCAGGTGCTAAACTTTCTGACCAATCAGTAATGGCTGATGGCGGTGCATCACAAATCAGAAATGGTATGGTCACAGACAAACCATTATTTGGTTTTAACATGTACTCAACAAATGCTATTGCAGTGTCTAGTGGAGCTGCAGCATCTCATACTTTTGGTTCTTCAGGATCAAATGAGTTTGCATTTTTATACGGACATATGTCAGGAGTTGCAACTGTAAATCATATCGCAAAAACTGAATTAATCAGAGACCCTGATTCATTCGCAGACGTAGTCAGAGGCTTACATGTCTATGGAAGAAAAATCCTTAGATCTGAAGCAGTAAGATCTGGCGTAATAACAATAGGGTAATTAGGAGGATAATAGAGAACTATGGCAACTTATAATAGAACAGGTGCTGGTGGAACTACTGGGCATCCTGCTAATGGTAGAACACCTTATTTAGTTGAAAATACAATTGATATCTCAGCAATTAATAGTAGCTCAGGAACAGCAAACGGAGACGTAATCAACGCTTTGGATATTCCTGCAGAAACTTTAATCATGGAAGCTGGAATTGAGGTAATCACTGCATTATCTAGTTCTGCAACTATGGACTTAGGTATCACTGGTGGAGACGTTGACAGATACGTTGATGGCGATACTAATGCTACTGGTTATGCAACACTTACAGCTACAGCTAGAGTTGTAGTTGCTAGTGCAGATACACTAGATATATTAACAGCAGGTGCAGATTCAAGTGCGGGTAAAGTCCGTGTTTGGGCTGTGCTTTGTGATGTATCAGGTATTGACGAAACTGACCACAACTAATAAATAACTTTAAGGGGGGCTATATGCCCCCTTTAATATATACCCCTTGTAACAAATAGGAATTTTATGACAACTTATGATTTAAGAAAAAAAACTGATGCTAGTTCGGGACAAAGAATTATATCATTAGGTAATAATAATGATGCAAGGGTAGCAAAATTAGAAAACAGAATTAACAATCAAGAACAAAAACTTGATAAAATATTAGAGTTATTACAGAATGGCAACAACTTACCTAACACTCACAAACAGAGTACTTAGAGAATTAAACGAAACAGAGTTAACCTCTAGTACGTTTAGTTCTAGTAGAGGTATACAAACTGCTGTTAAAGATTTTATTAATAAGGGTATTCATGATATATACAATGAAACAGGTGAGATACCGTTATTGTATACAAGAACTACACAGGATTTAGTTGTAGGTGATAAAGAATATGATTTTCCTGCTGACTTTAGAAAAGCAGATATGGATTCGTTTTTTATGGGTCCAAAAGAATTAGTAACTAATGGTGAATTTACATCTAATATAAATAGTTGGACTACTGGTGATGGATCACCATCTTATACTTCTAGTGGTAATGGTAGATTAAATTTAAATGATGCAGCAGCATATCAAGCTATTAATACTGTCGCAAACAAAACTTATAAATTACAAATTAGAGTATTAAGTCCTAATAGTTCTACAAGTGCATTAATTGTTAGAGTAGGGACATCAGCAGGTGGAACACAAAATTTAAATACAACAAAAGCTGTAACAGATTTTAGAGAAGGTGCTATATTAAATACAACATTTACAGCTACAGCACAAACATCTTTTATATATGTAGAATCAGATGGTGTACAATTAGATGTAGATTATGTAAGAATATCTAGAAGTGATATACCTCTTAGAAAATTAGTGTATATATCATATGATAATTTTTTACAAATTTATAAAGTAACTGATGATACAAATAACAGTGGTAATTATTCAGACCCATTAAGAGTTTACATATTACCAGATCATTCTGCATTTGGTGTAAGCCCAAGACCAAATAAAAGTGAGTATACTGTTAGCTATGATTATTATACTACACATACAGATTTATCTGCACATGGTGATAATATGAGTTTACCAGATAGATTTGCTACATTAGTTGTAGATAGAGCTAAGTATTATACTTATATGCTTAGATCAGACCCACAACATGCACAACTAGCAGATAGAGATTTCCAAAGAAAATTAAGATTATTAAAAGTAGACTACGCTACTAAAAATGATTACATGCGTAGTGATACAATTGCAGAAAGCATTGCTGTAAATATAGGAGGCAGAGTAAGCTAATGGCTATTAAAGAAGAAAGAAAATTTGAAGAAAATAAAAAAAATGATATGAAAGTAACCGATAATATGGATGGTGAAAAAAGAGCTGATGATAAATTAAATATGATGGCTGATGTATCTGATAAAATGACTATTCCCCAAGTTAGGGAATATATTAGAAGATATAGAACAGGAGAAGATGTAAATAAATATTTAAAACAATTTAAATTACTAAAACCAGAATTAGACGAATTACAAAAATTAGCAGATAAAAGAACATCATAATGCCAACAACAGATCTTATATCACCATTTGTAGTGAGTTGTGCAGGAGGTTTAACACTTAATAAAGATGTGTTTTCAATGGCTCCTGGTGAAGCTCTTATACTACAAAATTTTGAACCTGATATTAAAGGTGGATATAGAAGAGTTAGTGGAACAGCATTATATAATAGTAATATAGTTCCAGAAGGATCTAGTAATACTAGTAAAGTTGTAGATTGCACCATAGTATTTAATAATCAAATTATAGTTGCAAGAGGTGGTGATATATCTAGAGGAACTACATCAGGTAGTTTTACAAGTTTAACAACTGGCCTTGGCACATCAAGTAGAGCATATGACTTTGAAAAATTTAATTTTGATGGTACAGATAAAGTTATTATTGCAACAGGACATTCACCTGCACAAATAATTAATTCTAGTTTTGCAGTAGATGTAGTAAATGCAACTGGTGGTGGTACAGCACCAAGTAATCCTAAATTTGTAAAAGCATTTCAAAATCATATGTTTTATGCTGGTGCAACTAATTCACAAGAAGTTATATTTAGTGTGCCGTTTGAAGAAGATAATTTTACATCAGCTAGTGGTGCTGGTTCATTTAAAGTTGACTCAGCTGTTGTTGGATTAAAAGTATTTAGAAATGAATTAATTATATTCTGTGAAGATAGAATATATAAATTAACAGGTACAACATCTAGTAATTTTGCAGTACAAGAAGTTACAAGAAATATAGGTTGTAGAGATGGTGGTAGTATCCAGGAGATTGGTGGTGATGTTATATTCTTAGCACCAGATGGATTAAGAACTATTGCAGGTACGGCAAGAATTGGTGACGTTGAACTAGGTTCTATCTCTAGACAGATACAGTCTAGAATTGATGACATAGGATTAAATAGAATATCATCTTTAGTTATTAGAGATAAATCACAATATAGATTATTTTATCCTACAACTACAGGACCACAAGGTTCAGCAAAAGGAATTATAGGTGTATTAAAAACTAATCCTAACAGTGGGTCTATTGGTTTTGAATATTCAGATATGATAGGTATTAAACCATCATGCACAGATTCAGATTTTATTAGTGGTGTGGAAACACAAGTATTTGGTGGATTTGATGGTTTTATTTATAAAATGGAAACAGGAAATACTTTTGCTAATGGATCTACTAACTCTACAATATTAGCAGTATTTAGATCACCAGATATGGTTATGGGTGATCCAGGTATTAGAAAATATATGCAAAGGGTTAATCTAAACTACGAAGGGGAAGGCACAACAGTTACAGCAGACCTTGCAGTTAGATATGATTATGATGATCAGAATACACCACAACCAGATAAAATATCAATAACATCAGGTGGAGGTGCAGCAGTATATGGAGTTGCACAATATAATAATGCAACATATAATGCATCAGGTATACCACTAATAAGACAATCAGTAGAAGGATCAGGATTTGCAGTTGCACTAAAGATAGATGATCAAAGTAGTTCAGATGCATTTTCAATTAAAGGCTTTCAGCTAGAATTTACTCC
>Ga0209348_1001756_pt1 | contig 10432 bp, 4 predicted proteins | sample ETNvirenome_2_30_FD_184065 | JGI IMG/M metagenome (GOLD analysis project Ga0209348, IMG submission 184065) | Marine viral communities from the Pacific Ocean - ETNP_2_30 (SPAdes) (version 2) | ecosystem: Environmental > Aquatic > Marine > Oceanic | place: Pacific Ocean | collected 2013-06-22 | reverse complement strand
AATTTCAAATATTACGGGTTAACTGACAAAAAGAAAGACTTCTATTATTCTGATGGAACTAAACATTCCCGTGGATCTATCAAAGGTGAAGATGGTGAATGGAGAGATAGGACCCGAAAACATAGATATATGATGGTTTTTGATGGTAAATTACAGGTGTTGTGGAAACCTGAAAAGTATGGTAATATATAAAGGTGTGAAGGAAGTGCTAGAAGGGTGACCCTATATAGGGTTGCCCTTTTTTCTTATGATAAATAATCCAACGGACTATAAGAACTAATAAGATGGGTCTCTCCAGATTAGATAATTTTCTGAAATCAACGCGTGGTACTATTCTTTATGTCGATCCGAATAGTTTGGATGCCACAGATAGCATCGAAAATCAGGGTAATTCACTGACTCGTCCATTTAAGACGATTCAACGTGCTTTAATTGAAGCAGCAAGATTTTCATATCAGAGAGGATTGAATAATGATAGATTTGCAAAAACCACTGTTCTCCTTTATCCTGGTGATCATGTAGTTGACAACAGACCAGGGTACATACCAGATGGGCAAAATAATTATAGATTACGAAACGGATCAACCACTGATGATCTACCTCCACTTGATTTATCTTCTAATTTAGATCTTGCATCACCAACTAATGAACTGCATAAGTTAAACAGTATTCATGGTGGTGTAATTCTTCCTAGAGGAACTTCAATCGTTGGTCTGGATCTCCGTAAGACAAAGATTAGACCCAAGTATGTTCCCGATCCAGAGAACGATAATATTGAAAGAACTGCTGTATTCAGAATTACTGGTGGATGTTATCTTTGGCAGTTTAGTTTGTTTGATGGTGATCCAAACGGTGTTGTATATAAGGACTATACTACAAACACTTTTGTTCCAAACTTCTCACACCATAAACTCACTTGTTTTGAATATGCTGATGGAGTGAATACTGTCAGTATCAATGATATTTTCCAGACATATTCAACAAATAGAACTGACCTCCAAATGTATTATGAGAAGGTTGGTCTGATCTATGGACAATCTTCTGGTCGTGCGGTTGAACCAGACTATCCATCGTCTGGTCTGGATATTCAACCAAAGATAGATGAATTCCGTATCGTTGGTTCTACTGGAGAAGAAGTAGGAATCTCCAGCATTAAAGCAGGTGATGGTGTTACTGCAACCACAACTATCACTGTAACCACAAGTTCTGCAGTTGCTGGTCTTGATGTTGATACTCCTTTCCGTGTCAGTGATGTAGCAACTGGATATGATGGAAAATTTGTTGTTTCGGAAAAAATAAGTGATACTCAGATCAGGTATCAGGTACAAAATGCCCCAGGAAATGCACTTCCTAATGTTGCTGGATCAACTTTATCACTTTCGTCTGATACTGTTACATCTGCGTCACCATATATCTTTAACATCTCTCTGAGATCTGTATTTGGTATGTGTGGTATGCACGCCGATGGTAGCAAGGCAACTGGATTCAAATCCATGGTTGTGGCACAGTTCACTGGTATTGGTCTCCAAAAAGATGACAGGGCATTCGTTAAGTATAATGAAGATTCTCCTTCAACTGGAACATATGATGATAACACAGTTGCTGGTAATGAAAACTTAAGTAATAGTTCTAAGGCAAGATATAAACCAGAATACAGAAACTTCCACGTAAAAGTATCAAATAACTCCTTCATTCAGGCAGTTTCGATCTTTGCGATTGGATTTTCTGAGCATTTTGTAACTGAAAATGGTGGTGACATTTCACTGACCAACTCTAACTCCAACTTTGGTGCGAATGCACTGACTTCTGTTGGATTTAGAACTGATGCATTCTCTCAAGATAATCAGGGATACATCACTCACATTATTCCACCAAAAGAAGTTTCCTTAACTGAAGCTTCAATTGAATTTGAATCTATTGATGTTACTAAGACTGACAGAGTTGCTGGAGTCGGATCCACAGGTAATCTGTATCTACTTAATAGAACTAACATTGATGCACCACCAGAGAACGTTATTGAAGGATATAGACTGGGTGCAAGAGCAAACGACACTCTGAAAGTTCTCATCTCCCAATCTGGAGTTTCACAAGAATATGCTGCTCGTATTGTCATGCCAGACAATACTGATAATCCAACGAGTAGTGCAGAGAAAGTATTTGATGTTAAGAGAAGTAGTGCAGGTATCAATAGTATTGGTTCTGCAAGTATCAGTAATCTAGCAAATGTTATCACTTTAACCAGAACTCATAATTTCGTCACTGGTGAATCAGTTCGTATCGTAAGTGATAATGGCCAACTTCCTGATGGTTTGTCTCCAAACACAGTTGCATTTGCTGTTACCACGGCACCAAATGCTGGTATTGGAAACTCTGAACTCAGACTTGCAAAAACTCTTAATGATGCTATTAACGCTACCACAGAACCTAATAAAGCAATCACTATTAACAACAAAGGTGGAGAACTTAAAGTTGTTAGTAGAGTCTCTGATAAGAATGCTGGTGATATTGGTCACCCAATTCAGTATGACTCTACGAACTCTCAGTGGTACATCAAAGTTGCAGCTGCAGCAACAGAGAACTCAATTTATCCAACGATTGTAAGTCTTGGCACCACAGATCTTGGTAGTGCAACTCCAAGAACATTTTTCAATAGAAGAACTGATGCTAGATCTGGTATCGATAAGACCTATAGAATGAGATATGTCATTCCTAGTGATGGAGCAGTTGGAAGACCACCAACAGAAGGATTTATCCTTCAGGAATCAAATACATCTATTGCATCTACTGATGGAGAAATCCAAACTTACTTTGGATCTGGTTCAATCACAAATGTAAACCAGCAGAGAAACTTTAGATTTATTGCTGGTGCAAATTGGGATGGATCTTCAAGCACCGTTGATACTGAACTTCCTCACAATCTGAGAATTGGATCTCAAGTTGAAATCAACAACATTAAAAGCACTAATAACACCACCGGTGCAGGAAACACAGGATTTAATGGACTATTCACAATTACTGGAATTTCAAGTGCCAAGCAGTTTAATGTAGGTCTTGCAACAGATCCAGGAACATTTAATAGTGATACCAGCACTAGAACTACTGCATTACCATTCTTTAGACGTAAGAGATACACTGACACTTATTATGTCTACAGGCTATCAGAGTCTCAGAAATACATCTCTGGAATACAAGATGGTGTTTATTATGTAAGTGTCCTTAACGCATCAAATAGTCCTACTGTTACACCATTTGAAGCAGACAAATATTCTCAACCAGTTAAATCTCTCTTCCCACAAACAAGTAGAGATACAGTAGTTTCTGATCCAGAACCAACAAGATGTTTTGCTCAATCTAGTTTGATTGGATTGGTTGATGTTAATGATCCAAAAAATAGTATTACTAAGGAGACAGTTAATAAAATCAATGATGATAAAAATATTGGTGTAGGAATCACTGATATCTTCTCTGCAACTGGTGCAGCACATACTATTCATACTGAGTATGATCATGGTCTGAATAGAATCACTCAACTCTCTATTGTTGATGGTGGTGCTGGATATGGATCTGGAACTGCAGGGGACATTTATAATGCAAGACTAATCTCTATCGGATCTTCCACTACAGGTAGTCATGCAACTGCAAAACTGACCGTTGATGGTAGTGGAACTATCACTGATGTTAAGGTCATGGATGGTGGTTCTGCATATGGCATTGGTAATACGATGAATGTTGTTGGAGTTGATACCACTGGATCATTCTCCCAAGCAGTTGTTGAAGTTAGCAACATTTATGATAATACTGGAGATGTTGTCAGAATTGTTGGTGTTAAGTCTGATTCGTATAAACCATACAATCAACTCTATAGAATCACTGATGTTGCAATCGGATCTGCAACTACAGTAACAGTTGCTGCGGCAAGTTCTATTGCCTCTGGAACAATTGTGGGTGCGGTTGCTGGTGTTGGTGCAACTCTTACTGATGATGCATACTTCTACTTAACTGGTGAAGCAATTACAGTCAATACATTTACATATACACAAAACTCTGGTATTGCAACTGTAACCACTATCAATCGTCATGGACTATCAGTTGATAGAAAGATAAGGATTGCTGGTGCAGGACAAACCCAATACAACGGATCATTTGTTGTTACTAAAGTCAACTCACTTACATCATTTGAAGCAAATCTTGGTGTTGCAACTGTAGCACCAACTGCAACTGGAACTATTTTTGCATTACCTGAAGGATTCACTTCAAATAATGGTAATATTACCATTGAAGATGAAAATCTTGGTGGTAGAATGATTCCAACATATGCTGGAATTACAACTACAATTTCCAATGGAATCGCAAATGCGACGATTGATCAAGTCAACATTCAAAATATCGGAGACCTTGACATCAATATTGGTGATTATCTGATGGTTGATGCTGAGTTGATGAGAGTCAAGACAACCACCACTGGTTCTAATCCAGTTTACGTCTTCCGTGGTATTCTTGGTTCTGAAGCAACTTCACATACAATCAACTCGGTTATCAGAAAAGTTAGAGTTGATCCAGTTGAACTTAGAAGACACTCTATCATTCGTGCATCTGGTCATACATTTGAATATGTTGGATTTGGTCCTGGTAACTATTCTACTGCATTCCCAGATAAACAAGATCGTGCAATTACAGTTGACGAAGAACTTTTAGCACAGTCTAATAAGAGAGAAGGTGGAATCAACTTCTACACTGGAATGAACGACAAGGGTATTTCATACTCTGGTAACAAACGTCTTAGTACGATTACTGGTAGAGAAGAGATCTTTGATACTCCAGTTGAAACTGTTGAAGGTGAGGACATCAGTAGAATTCCTAACCTGAATGTTACAACTCCAGTTGAACTAATTGCAAGTCGTTCAATTAAAGTTGAAGGTGGTCCCGATAACAAAGTTGTTTCTAAATTTAACGGACCAGTTATTGTTAACAACAAACTGACTGTCAATTCCACGAAGGGATTTGAAACTAACAACATCTTCATTCAGGGTGATGCAACAGTTTCTAGAAAACACACTGTTGGTATTGCCACTCCTGCCCTTGCGGGTAACCCAGGAGACGTTGTTTATAATGCAAACCCATCTAAAGGTGGATATGTTGGTTGGATTTATACAACTGACAATGCATGGAGTCGTTTTGGTAATGTTAGTGTTGCAACAAGTTCCGCTAGTGCAATCTTTGACACTGTTGGAATTGCAACCACATCTGCTGGTGAATCTACCTTCGCAGTTGGCGCTGGCACTTCATTGTTTGCTGTAGATAATGATGGTGTTGGTATCGGTTCAACTGCTAATGGATTTAAACTTCGTGTTGTTGGTGAATCTAGATTTAGTGGATCTATTGTTGCAACCGCATTTACTGGTGATGGTTCTGGGTTGACAGGACTTCAAAATGACTCACTGTTTGATACTGTTGATTCTGGTATTGGAACAGGAATATTCCCAGTAAGTTTACTGAATGTTGGTATTGGAACCACAAGACCTCTTGATAACATTGATCTGACTGTCGGTGCAGTTGGTTCTTCTGGAACTTCTCTCTTTGTTCATGGTAATACAAATGTATCTGGAATTCTTACATGTACTAATGTATTCGTTTCTGGTATAGTAACGGCTACTAATTTTGATATTAATTCAAGTTCTGGTCTTATCTTTGCTGGAATTGCTACAGTAGGGACACTGAATGTTGGAACTGGTGGAACCATAATTACAACTTCTAATGCAGTTGGTGTTGCATCAGTTGGTATTGGATCTACTCTCCCAACAGCAACCCTTGACATTAATGGTCATACTAAGTTTAAGACTTATTCTGAGGTAGTTGCATCTCCATCAATTTCTGCTAATGAGGTCACATTTGATCTTTCTGCAGCACAATCGTTCACGATTACTGCGACGGATGATATCAATGCATTTGTATTGACCAATCCACCTTCAGGAGCAACTTCATTCACAGTTAAGATTCTTCAAAATTCAACTGGTGGTCATTCTGTGGGTATAGATACCTTTAAGAACAGTGGTGGAACAGCAATTCCAATTTATTGGCCTGGTGGAGTCGTACCTATCGTTACTACAACGGCAGATAAGACGGACATTTATTCATTCAAGACATTTGATGGTGATGATGTTACGTCTGCTGGTCTGTACGGTGTCGTCGGAGGTCAGAACTTCTCATGAGTCTTTTCCCAGATATCAATACAACTTTGGATCTCAACGGTCCAGAGTTGTCTTTCACAACTCAACCTGTCGGTGTTGCAACTAGTGTAGCATCTGGTATTGCAACTTTTACTGGTATTGCAACTGCGACTTTCCCATCTAATCAATCTACTAGAAGCACCAATACTGGATCAATAGCATATCGGTGGTATGCTGGAACAACTGCTTTAGTAGATGGATCTCTTTCAGATGGAACGACTGCAACTGGAACTGGAACAACAACACTTACTTTATCTGGATTAACTAGTCCTGATAATGATCAAGCAACTATTTTTTTGAGAGCAGATTATGTTCCCTCTGCATATGAATCTGGATTAACCCCCAATGCATTTAATGAACCAGTTGATTCTAATGTAGGAATCATAACGGTATTTCCAACTGTTTCTATCACAACTCAACCTGTAAATAGAGAAATTGTAGAAGATGTAAATACAACATTTTCAGTTGTTGCATCTGCATCAGACAGTACAGATTCCAGTCTTTCTTATAATTGGTATTTAAACGGTTCTTCCTTATCAGATAGTTCACTAGTAAGTGGATCAAGAACAGACACATTAACCATCAAAACAGAGGATCCATCTTTGAGTAGGGTTTATTGTGAGGTTTCTCATCCCACTGCTCAACCAGGGATCGTTACTTCAACAGAAGCAAATCTGGATGTATTTTCTGCTAGAGCACTTATAAATTATGAAAAGTTAGGAAGTGGTGAGGTATATGAAACAGGATCTAGAGATATTGGTGTCTCAGGTGGATTAATTTTTCCTGCTGTAGCCTCACGATCTGCAAGAATTATTAACTTATGGTCATCTGAACAAGATGTTGATGTAAAGATCACCATGGGTGGATGTAATGGTGACAGCAGAAACGGATATCGTGGTGGAGCTGGTGGACTTTCTGTGTTTAAGATGACTATGAAAAAAGACTTTGAGTATATTGTAAAACTTGGTGTAACTGATAGTCGGGGTGGTGGTGCCAGAGGAGGCAACAATGGTGGTGGTGGATTAGCAGTAATATATGAAAAAGCAAAAGTGCTTGCAGTCTGTGGTGGAGGCGGTGGTGCTGGAGTGAGTGGAAGAGGTGGTGATGGTGGTGGTGTTAATGTGGTAGGTGAAAATGGAAGTGGTCCTAATGCAGGATCAGGTGGTGCTTATATTGGAGTAGGAGATCTTCCTCCTAGAGGAGAGACACAAGCAGGCAGAACTGGAGACGAGGATTTTGACAATGATTCTAGTGGTGGTGGACGATTAAGTGGATGTACCATTGGATTGTATTATAATCAACAAGGGATTGCACCCTGTGATGATATTGGTTCTGAAACTGATACAGAACCTTTTAGAACTAATACTGGTAACATTTACTCAAACACTCGTCTTATTAGAGGATATAAAGCAGGACAGGGACATCGTAACAACGGTGGAGCAGGAAGTGGTAATGGTGGTGGAGGAGGTGGTGGTGCCAGAGGTGGCACAGGAACCAGTAGTAATGGTGGTGGAGGTGGTGCTTCTGGATACCAGTCAGGTCAAATTGAACTATTACCCAGTTCGGTCTTACCTACGGGAACAAGACAAGGTGGTAATTCTGCTAATGCATTTTTTTCTATTGAAAGATACGTTGCAACAGATGATCATGTTCCTCTCATCCCAGTTGATAGTGGGTCAAATGAAAGAACAGTAACATTTAGCGTTTCTAGGAATGCTGGTGATAGTAATACTGTTACTTTCACAAAACAAAGTGGGACAGGTCCTTCCTCAATTACGTTTGGACCTAATGGCAACAATGTAACTGCTCAGATTAGTCAAGGTGCTGTTTATACAAGAACAGGTTCTACCGCATCAGGTGGAAGAGGATTATCATTCAGATTATCTGGCAATACTTTAGAACTAGATGATAACCTTGATAATGACTTTAATGATTTGACGGTCACTCCTAATGAAGGAACATTTACAAGTGATTCCAGGTATGCAGCAAACTGGTAGTATAAATAAACATATAAAATAAGCGGGGGAGAGTGAACCCGAATGGCAGTCAATAAGAATTTTGTTGTCAAAAATGGCTTAGAAGTAGCAACAGATGTCATTCTGGCAAATGCTACATCTAAGAATGTCGGTATTGGTTCTACCCAACCAACTTTCACCTTGGATGTCCGAGGTGGAATTGGTGCTACCGATGTTAAAGTATCGGGATTCACTACACTCTCTCAAGACCTACAGGTAGGAACATCTGGTAGTGTCTTTTATGTAAGTGACTCTAATAATAATGTTGGTGTTGGAACTTCAGTTCCTAACTCTGCTTATACTTTAGATGTGCGGTCTCCAGTTTCTACTGGTCAGACTGCACTTTATGTTTATGGTGACATGCGTGTCACTGGTGATATCAACCTTGATGATATCACTCTTGATGATGCAGAGATTCAGAATCTCACGATTACTGATACTCTTCATGTAACTGGATTAACGACATTCGTTGGTTTTACGACCTTTAACGATTATGTCTTCATTCAAGATGGATTGAATGTAACTGGTGCAGGTATCACTGCTGATACACTGAATGTATTGGGAGTTTCTACATTTGTAGGATTTTCTACATTTAATGATAATGTTTTTGTTGCAGGAGTATCTACATTTGTTGGGTTCTCTACCTTTAATGATTATGTCTTCATTCAAGATGGATTGAATGTAACTGGTGTTGCTACCATTGCAACATTAAATGCAGCAGCAGGTATTATAACTGCATCATCAGTTAATGTAACAGGTCTTACAACTACAAAAGATCTTTTAGTTACTGGTGTTACTACATCAACTGATAAGGAGATCTACACTCAATTTGATATTACTAATAATGCATCAGGTGCATATGAGTTTGCTGCAACTGGTATTGGATTTACAGTAGCAAGAGATAATCCTACCCTTTATTTGACGAAAGGAAAGAATTATCGTTTCTCAGTAAATGCATCGGGTCATCCGTTCTACATTAAGACTGTCAATTCCACTGGAACTGGCAATGCATATGATAATGGTGTTACTAATAATGGAGCTGCGGTAGGTGTTGTAACCTTTAAGGTTCCTTATGATGCACCTGATATTCTTTATTATAACTGCTCAAATCACTCTTCAATGAACGGAGAAATCCGTATTGGAGGAGCAGGTGCTGGTGTCGGTGTTGGTTCTGAAGGAACTTTCATTGGTGCTGGTGCCACGATGGTTGATTTTAAATCATCGAATGGACTGAACACAGTCGATTTATCTTCAGGAATCGCAACGGTCACAGTTCAGACTGGTGCATCAATTGGTCTCGTAATCGCTCTTGGCGGTTAATTCAATAAATACTCATAACACTTAAAGAAAGATGGCAGAAGCATTTTCAAATAAAGTAGTAAGAGCTGCGGGGATTGTAACCAGTTATTCTGGTAGCACAATCGGTGCTGGTGGCACTACTATTACGGTGACCGCAATCACTGGTATTGGTGTTTCTTTCTTAGTTGACAACCAAAACTTTGTTGCTGGCACAAGAGTACACTCAACTCTCCCAGTCTCTGGTGGAGTGGGTACAGTGTTTACGGACAAAAATTCCACAAACACTGCATCGGCAGCAACTCAAGTTGTTAAGTTCCTTGGTCCTACCACCGCATATACTTCTCCTGCTTCTACGAAGAGTATTATTATCGGGGGAACATTTGCAAATAATACAAGTAATTCAGTAAATCTCTCAGTCGAGATCTACGATACGAGTGTTGGAGTTACTTCAACAGGATCAGCAGCAATCGCAAGTAAGATCCCCATTCCTGCAGGTAGTTCCTTTGTTATCTCAGACACGGGTAAAACCCTATTAGAAGCAGGTGATGAATTGAAAGTTTATTGTGATACTACAGATGCAGTTGATGTCAGTCTCAGTATTCTGACAGGAGTTAACTGATGCCAGATAGAAACGGTTATATCGGAAGAGCACCCAGTGACTCAGCAGTCACAGTTGCAAGACAGACTTTTACTCCCACTGGACTTACAACTGATTTTACGTTTGCGGCTGGATATGTTCCAGGATACTTTGATATCTATATTAATGGTGTAAAACAAATTGAGGCAAGTGATTATACTTCCACAGATGGGTCAACTTTCTCAATAGTTGGTGGTGGAGTAACCACTGGTGATGTAATTGAAGGTGTTGCATATAAAGCATTTAATGCCGCA
>Ga0209348_1001755_pt1 | contig 10439 bp, 20 predicted proteins | sample ETNvirenome_2_30_FD_184065 | JGI IMG/M metagenome (GOLD analysis project Ga0209348, IMG submission 184065) | Marine viral communities from the Pacific Ocean - ETNP_2_30 (SPAdes) (version 2) | ecosystem: Environmental > Aquatic > Marine > Oceanic | place: Pacific Ocean | collected 2013-06-22 | reverse complement strand
TTTATAGAACTGAACAAGCCGCCTCGACGCGGTATCGCACAAGGCGATTTAAAAAACTGATAAGTATTATACACTATAGGTCAACCTTTTTTATATTTATTAATTCAATGGCCACTCCGCTACGCTTGAGCTTATAGCCTTTCTTACTGCTACCCGTAACTAAATGCTTTAGTGCTTCCTCCCCCGTATGGGCGTGTTTTATGGCTCCGCACTCGTTAGGCATGTCCCGCCTAGTATATGAAATTCTGTAGCAAGTCATTTAGTCTTTGCGGTATGGTAGCCTTCTTTGATTAGCCACCTGCGAAAGCTTCCCCTATCTGCGCCGCCTTGCTCTGCGGCTTGCGATATGTTGCAACCCGTTTCCTGCCATATCTTTAGCGACCGCGCCCTTGCTTTGGCGGTCTCCTCGCTGGTCGATCTGCCGCTTGTGCAATGGTCGAGTATATCGCCCGCCTTCATTAGCATCTCTATTTTATCCTTGAAGCTTTCCATGCACCTAACTGCGCTAGCCCTAGCTTCTAATGTATCTGTAAATTCTACCATGTTTGACGTAATGCGCCCTCTAAGGGCTTCTAATGCCCCTAGAAGGCGTTTTGATTGTTTGCAAGGGTGTTACCCTTAGATTGATATTGTAAGCCCTTGTAGGGCTTCTGAGTGTTAGTTCCTTGTGCAATAACTGAGGGTGCTAAGATTCTTCGTTAATATAGTTTTCTCTTACGTCCTCAAGAAAGGCTATTGCTTCTCTTAATTCTTCGCTGTTGCCGTTAAGTGCTTCCTGAATAGCGTAATGTATCCATTCTAATTTTTTATAATCATTCATATCTATTATTAGTTATTAGGTTTATCCCATTGCAAGTTGCGCTTCAGTTGCTACAATGTATGCCTTGGCCTCCTCCTCGGCAAGTTGCGAGAAAGCACGGGAGTAACCGATGTCTCTCAGCAAATCGTGAGCCGTTTCGCCCTCCACAGTTTCCTCAAAAACAATCTTGCTTAGATCATTTATAAATTCTATGCGGCTGCACGTGCTATAGTTTGGGTAATTTCGAGCGAGGAAATCTGCATTGTATCTGATTATTTCGAGCGCAAGTTCCTTGCGTCCTTTGTCCATTAGATCGCTACTGCTTTCGGTCGCTTCGTTATATAATTTTGTGAATATTTCTTTGTTCATATTTTTATTAGTTAGTTAATGTAGGATTGAAAAAGGACATAGCCTTTTCTAAGGCCTGATCATTTACTTCAGGGCTCCCTTGCGGGATTTCAAACTCGTAAAGCTTTCCCTCCCAAACGTCCTCCCAGTTGTCGTCAACGAGACGATTCTGATACATCGATACGATGAGTGCCTCGCCATTATAACGGAAACTGCCAAACGATCCGTCTGGTAGTATCATATCAACCTCGTCGCCATTCGCGACAAGATGCTCTTTGTGCTTTGTATTTATAGGTATATTCATATTTATTATTAGTTATTAGGTGCTATCCCATTACAAGGGCTATCAGTATAATTATTGCGCCGCCTACCATGCAAGCGAATAATGTTGCCGCCGCCTCTAATTCTTTCTCACTGTTTACTAGTTTATTTTTCATATTGTTTCCTCGTAATAGGTTTCGAAATCGTGCCTTTCATTCGTGGCAATGTGGCCAATGTGGTTTACATAATGGTGCGGTGCGCCATAGCAGAATGTGCCTTCACACTCAGTTATTGACCAGATCTGGTCGTCATCAAATCCCGCTTCTTTAGCTTCTTTCCACGAAGCAAAGTAATCGCCTGATTCTCTGCCTATTTCCTCGTATGGGAACTCACTTTCTATTACTTTCATTTTATTACTTTCTATTTTATTGGTTATTATTTAGATAGCTCCACTGAGAGAGCTTTGGCGTTTTCAATTAAAGCCCCCGCGTGCGCTATAATGCTAGCTTTGGGCAGCTTCTCTCCCATTCCGTAAGGGGAATAGGTTTCCCATTCGTCACCGCTATCACTATTGCCTTGCGCGGGTATGTATAAACCGCTTGCTACAATTTTAGATAGCCTTGCTATGTTATTATTTAGGTATTCAATTTGATTACTCATTTTATTACTTTCTATTTTTATTTATGTTTATGCAAACGATAGTTTTAACTGCGCTCGCTCGTTAGCTTCTCTAATTTCCCTTTTCTCTAAGCACCTGTCGAGCATTTTATCTGCCGCGTCGCTTAGGGTGTCTGCAAGGCCGTTTCTAATGCTCTCATATATTGAGTGCTCGTATATTTCGTGCTCTAAATACTCAAATATTTCAAAGCAAGTTCCTAGCTGGTTTAAATCCCATTCGCTAGGGTCGCCCCAAGCCTCTAATGTATTCTTATAATTAGACCAAAAACCGTCACGGCTTGTAAAGCGTTGCGCTATTAAGTTTCTAAATTCATCCTTATGATTTTCCAATATATAATTTACAAACGCAACTGCGCTAGCTTTAGGTAATTCAATAAATACCCTGTCTGTCTGGAAATTATATTCCCTAGGGCTTTCCATACTTTCAAACCTAGCATTTAAGGTTAGCCCCGTCTCTCTTTCTATTTCATAGATAAAAGACTCTGCATAATCCTTGGAAACATTATAGTAGAACTCGCTGGTATTCTTTTCTAGGTATCCATTCGCAAGGGTATCCCGTTGCGCCTCTGTCAGCTCATATTCCTTATAATAGTAGTCAATAGAGTTTTCCATCTCGCTATCTATGGCATGCGAATAAAGGCTATTGTAGAACCCTTGAAAGGGGATTGTAGATATTGCTTTGTTTTTCATTTTATTACTTTCTATTTTTATTAGTTATTATTTAGGCGTTATTACCTACCCCAAAACCCCGCGCCCCGTAAAGGGAACACAGGGCGCAAGGTTGCTTTGGCTAGTCTTTAGGCCAACTTAGCCGCACGCAATACAAGGCGGCAAGCTTGCCCCAATGCACGCGCTTGGCATTGTAGCCAATCCTCGTTTGCGTTTGGGTTGCGATTGCCTTGACGCGTTTTCTTTAGCTCGCTAGGCGTGCAGAGTCTTTCAGCAATGTCTTGGTTATAAATGCTAGAGCAACCCCCGTAACTATACTCAAACCAATCCGAAGCCCCGCTCAAAAGGTCTCTCTCTCTAATTGGCATGCCGTCATTAAACTCATTAACAAGGCTAGGGTTACTCTCCAAGTTTTCCAATAACTCAAGGGCGTAATCTTTCACGCCCCGCGCCCATGCGGAACGCTCGCTTGCTATGGTTTCAACTTTGCTTTGTATTGTTTCGAATTTTGTTTTCATTTTAATTACTTTCTATTATGGTTTAATATTATGCCCGTCATTAGGCACTCCAAAGCCCGCACGAGTCAAAGACAAGGCGGGCAAGTGGTTTGAAGGTTTTTGGTTTAATCCGCTAATAACTCTAATTCAGTTACCCCCATGGTTCGCAAAGCTTGCGAAAATGTTATGGCTTCAGCAAGTCTGTAATCATATACGGAGTCACCTTTAGACCCTCCGCATTTTTCACAAGTTCTTAGCTTTTCCCATGCTTTATTGTGTGCCTCTACTAAATTTGCAATGCGCTCTTTAGCTGTTACTGGCTTGATGGTTTTGTAGTATTTAGTTTTCATATTTTGATTATTTTTTTGGTTAGCTTCTCAAGGCGTTTTGCCCTTCGATACAAATACACTTTCAGAGTTTTAGCCTTTATACAATAGTTTATTTTAATTATTTTAATAACATTCATTCAACAGTTGAACTAATTGAACCTCTTTTAAACTGATACAATGGCATGTTGAATTGATGCGGGAATTTATTGGGGAATATTATTGGGGAATATTATTGGGGAATATATCCCAGCCCCGCAAAATAAAACTTATTACATGATCTTGCCGCAATTGTTACTGGCAAGCTTGCAATGAGACCCAGCAAAGCAAATTTTTAAAACATGGGTGGGGGGGGATCAGTCTGTTGCGCGATGTATTGTATATATATACATAAACTGCCCTTTAAAAAATGTAATCTAATTGGGCTATGTTTTTTAGGGTATCCTTATGAGGTGCGTTTTGCACCTTTGGGTCTAAAGTTTGACACACCCTAAAGTGCAATATACACCTTTGGGTATGAAATCGTTATTAGATGGGGTTGAGTGGAGGTATAACCCTACGTGGAGCTTAATGGAGGACGGAGAAGGTATATGGGGGGATGATCGTTTAAGTCTCAAGGCTAAGGGCATATGGGCGTATATGAAGTCAAAGCCAGCCACCTGGGACTTCAGTGCTAAGAGGATAGCCATGGATAGCAAGGAGGAGACTAAGAGTGTGCAACGGGGTATGAGAGAATTAGAGAGTTGTGGTTATTTGAGTAAAAGGAAGTTAGGTAACGGTAGGGTACAATACAGGTTGGCAGAGGAGTCGTATATAGGTGCAGAGCCTAAGATAGAGAGAAGTAGTTTAGAAGATAGATATGGGGACAGATATGGATAGTGAAGAGACGAGCATAGAATTGAAGGATAGGATGAGGGATGCCCTTGCCCCTATGCTTGCTATGGAGCAGGAGAGGACGGCTAAGAATAGTCTGGCTAACAATAACCCTCAGAGATGGCTTGCAGCGGCTTCTATGTTCTTAGCCGGCTCTAGTATGCACGATGTGAAGAAGGAGTTGGATATGCACCATTACATAGCCAGGCGTATCAATGGGATAGTGAAGACCTGTGACGAGGCTAGGGTGTTTAGGCAGGAGAGGGCTATGCAGCTAGCCTCGACCATAGATGAGATTAGTAGTATAGGAGAGAAGATTGCCTCTAGTTATCTGGACGGCTCTGCTGAGGCAGAGGAGAAGATAAAGAAGGCAGAGACTAAGGACTTAGCTAACCTAGCGGTAGCACAGGAGAAGTTGCACAGAACCTTTGATAATGTAACGGGTAACAATGTTCAGAAGATAGAGGTAAGGCATATAACTACCCCAGAGGAGGCCATGAGCCTCATAGATTCGCTGCCAGAGGCAGAGGTAATAGATGTAGGAGAAGATGGCTAAGTCACTGATAGATGAAAGCTATGACCCCATTTACGATCAGATTCGTGGGATACTGGGAGAGCATTTCGAGAACTACTGCTTCATTGTAATGGATGAGAAGGGTGAACTATTTTATGACTACAATCACCTGCCAGCAGGAAGAATGCTTTTGCATGAGATGCAACTAGAGATCGGTGACGACAATATAGAGATTGAGTGGGAGTTTGAAAGCGACCCAGATGATCCTGAAGATGATGCAGTGGACTAAGCACCCAACGATACCTACCCCTGACAAGGGAAGACTCAAGGCTCTCTTAGACTCAAAGGGGGCGCAAGCCGTCTATGACGTATGGAAGGCACGTGAGGATGCTATCAAGCTCACTATAGATGATCCTCTGCGTCACGGGGTAAACCTAGTTAGTTGGGATAGGATTAGGTGGGCTTTGTCTAAGTATAACGAGGTATTGGTTCTTGGTGGTAACCGTGGTGCTAAGACTACAGGTATGGCTAAGATATTTATGGAGTCCATTACCAAGCACATGGATGGACACGTAGTATTGTTCTCACAGAATGCTGATACGTCCGTAAAGGTTCAACAGGCTGCCATATGGGAGTTTATGCCCAAGGAGTTCAAACGCAAGACCAAGGGCATTGAGGGCTACATTAACTACTCTATGCAGAATGGTTTTACCGGGCAGTCGTTTATCTTCCCAGATACCAGGACTCGCGTAGACTTCAAGACCTACACGCAGTTTAGCAATAACCATACAATCTTAGAAGGCTTTGAGTTTGGGTTTCCCAATTTGGGCAATCACCCTGAGAATGTGGGTATTGGTAATGATGAGTATCTGGGCGACTCTACGCTGATTAACACACAGCGTTTCCGTCTGGCTACCAGAGACTCTAGGCTAGTCACAGGGTTTACCCCTATCGATGGCTACACAGAACTGATTGCTGACTACCTAAGAGATGCAGAGATTCTAGAGACTAAACACGCAGAGTTGTTAGATGAACCTGTGCCTGTAAAGCAGTATAGTGTCAACAGGGATGCTGGCATTGTCTATCTGCATACAAGTGAGAACCCTTTCGGTGGCTATGATCGGATAGCCAAGGACTTGCAGGGCAGACCAAGGGAGGAGATACTCACCCGTGCGTATGGAGTGCCAGTTAAGTCGATGACTACCCTGTTCCCATACTTCAATACCAATGTTCACGTAACCAACGAGATGCCTGAGATTAGGCAGGACACACACACCGTGTATCAGATTGTTGACCCTGCGGGTGCTAGGAACTATGTGGCTATATGGGCTGCTGTAGACAAGAATGGATTTATTACCATACTGCGTGAGTGGCCAGACAGAGACAGTTACGGAGAGTGGGCATTGTCTGGTGATCCCAAGTGGAGGTTTGGTCCAGCAGCCAAGAAGCTGGGCTATGACGTCCAGGCTTACATAGATGAGTTCTTAGACATAGAAAGTGATCTGGGTGTAGAGGTGTATGAGCGTATAGGTGACTCCCGCTTCTTTGCCAGAGAGAACGAGAACAACACAGACCTGTTTGAGAGCTTTGCAGTTAGGGGTATGTATTTCATTCCATCTAGCGGATCAGACATTGAAACAGGACTATCTGGGCTAGACGAATGGATGCGATACAACCCGGATGCAGAGATAGACGATGCCAACAGACCCATCTTGAAGATACACTCGTCGTGCGGTAATTTAATACAGAGTTTAATTAACTGGGGACACAGGGGAAAGGTAGACGAACCATTGAAGGACTGGATTGACCTTCTACGTTATTTACGGATGATAAATGACGGATATGGACCAGACTACGTTTCTGATGCCTCAATGACAACAACAAGAAGATCAGAAGGAGGGTATTGATGCCTAAAAAGAAACTAGTAAAGATAGCAGAGGAACAAGAGGTAGACTTTGATGAGGCTATGCGTATAGCTGTAGAAAAGCTTCCAGAGGGTTCATTGACAGGAAGAGGTAGAAACACTTGGGTAACCGAGGAAGGTACAGCCATCCTTGAGGACTCATTTATGATAGAGGAGATTATACCTAAGCATTACTCAGGTATAGTTTTATGTGAATGTCCTAACCCTAAGTTTAATTATGTTTATAACAAAGAGATAGGCTTGAAAGTGCCTATGCTAATTCCACGCAAGTGGCAAGGTAAGCTAATTAAAAAACAAGTAACCTTTGAAGCAATTGAAGATGTCAATGGAACAAGCTACAGATATGTCAGAAAAGGAGTGTGATATCACTCTCAACCGCGAGTGGTGCAAAGAACAAGTAGACAGATTGTGTGCTTGGGAGATACTTCGTAGATACGTTTTACATGAAACATCTGTAGCTATGACAAATGAAGAGCTATGTGATACAATAGGCGTATCATCGACCCATGTTATACGGTTATTAAAATCCGTGCAAAAAAGATTAATCTCAAATAATGATAACTGATAATGTTTCTGAGTCCCTGACTTACCTGCAGGATGAGCCAGATATTAACACTTTACGCCTAGCCTACGACCAAACAGTTGTAGAACTAGAAGCATACTTTGACCTCTGCCGTACATCTTACGATGACCGCAGAAACTTCTGGCCCGGCAAAAGCCGTGACCACCGTAAGCACGGAGCAGATGCCTTCCCTTGGGAGGGTGCAAGCGACATGGAGTGCCATCTCATTGACGAGAGAATCACTCGACTAGTATCTTTATTCATGGCATCCTTGAATCGTGCCAACGTCAGAGCATTCCCCGTAGAAAGCGGAGATATTGCTCGTAGCCGCATAGTTTCTGGATTTTTAAAATGGATGGTATCCTCTGGATACATACCTCGGTTCCACAGAGAAATGGAACTAGGTGCTAATTACTTGCTTGAGCGAGGCATACTGATTACCTATATAGGCTGGCAGAGAGAGGATAGACGTATTCTCCAGCAGTTGGACCTTAATCAGATTGCACAAGTCAGCCCCAATGTAGCTACGGCTATACAGGAAGGAAAGGACGATGACGAACTGACTGCCTTGCTTCAAGCAACCTTTGAGGGAACAACTAAGAAACGCGCAAAGAAGGCTTTGCGTGACTTGCGAAAGACTGGAATAGCAGAACTGCCCATAGTTCGCAGACAAGTCAACGCCCCTGATGTTAAAACACTTGCCCCTGACGGTGACTTCTTTTTCCCTCCCTATGTTACCGATCCACAGCGAGCACCCTACTGTTTCTGGAAAACTTACTACACCCCACAAGAACTAGAGAACAAGGTAGTTACGGATGGATGGGACGAAGACTTTGTAGATTACATCATATCTAAGTATAGGGGTGTAAATATTGACTCTATCGAGCGCGAACAAGAGGGTCGTCGCAGCCTAAGCCTGACAGACAACGCTTACGAGGCTGATGAACTAGTTGAAATCTGCTATGCGTATCAACGCCTAATTGACCAAGAAGATGGCGCAGAAGGCATCTATTGCACGGTATTTCACAAGGAGTTTAGTGGTAACGAAGAAGTGCCAGGCTACGCTAAGTTTGAGCTTCTCAATGGCTACGAAGACTACCCAGTAGTAGTTACAAAGCTATCTGAGGATAGCAAACGACTATACGATACAACAACTATCCCATCTGTTCTTCGCGGCATACAAAACCAAGTAAAGGTTGAGCGCGACTCAAGGGTAGACAGAAACAGTTTGGCAACCCTGCCTCCGATTCTGCACCCAGTAGGGCAAGCTCCCAACGATTGGGGTCCAGGTAGGTTAATACCGTATCGCCGTAAGGGTGATCTAGACTTTGCTCCAACGCCTCCACCGCCCACTGGATCAATAGAGATGGAAGACACGCTGCTAACCCTAGCCGACAAATTAGTTGGACTAGACGAGGGTGCTCAGATTAGTCAGATACGCAAGCAGTTTTTAGTAGATAAGTTCCTTAGCCACACTGCCGAGGTAATTAAGATGGCTTACAAGTGTTTCCAACGCTTTGGGCCAGATGAAGTCTTTTTCCGCGTTACAGGTGTGCCAGACCCACAAGTCTTTGACAAGGGCAACCCAGATGAAAACTTTGACATACTAATTAACTTTGATGTGCAGAACACAGACCCAGAAACTGTAGAAAAGAAACTACAGCAGTTTGTAGCACTTAATCAGTTAAATGCTAACAATCGTCTAAACGTAGACAATCTACTAGATGTAGCTGCTGCAAGCATTGATCCTGTCATGGCTGATGCCGTTCTACAGCCAGTTGAAACTGCACAACAACAAATCGTTGAGCAAGTTACAGATGACCTAGCTAAAATCTTTGCAGGTATTGAGATGCCGGCTAGACCTGCTGGAGCACAAATCGCACTACAGGTTATACAGCAATATACTCAACAGCCTGATGTTGCACAAAGGCTTCAATCTGATCAAGCATTTGCTGCTAGACTTCAGAAATATAATGGTCAATATACGTTCCAAATACAACAAGCACAGAATGCACAGATTGGTAGAGTTGGAACAGCCCCTGCGCAAATGGGCGATATACAAACGCAGAATATGCAGTAAAGCATATCTATGCTTCTTAGTTAGCATTTTCCTTATGGCAGACAATATGACAGCCCAGCAGTTTGGGAATCAACGAGTCAAAGAGCAAAGAGCGCAAAATTACTTTGATATGTTTGTTCTAAATGAGGGGAACAAGCCAAAGGTTTACAAAGACAGCAAAGGCAACCGTACGATAGGTATTGGCTTCAATCTTGAAGATGCTAGCAATCGCAAGTTCCTCAAGCAACAAGGCATTGATATCAACGAGTTGTTTGCCGGCAGAGAGTTGACCGACAAGGAGACAAAGACTCTTTACAACCGTAGTCTAACGCAAGCATTTAAGGATGCTCAGTCATATGATCCTAACTTTGCTAAAAGACCAGAAGCCGTAAAGATGACTTTGGTCGATATGGCATTTAACCTTGGCTTGACAAAACTAAACAAGTTTGTAGAAATGAAGAAGGGTCTTATGAATAATGATTACAATATGGCCGCAGATGAAATGGTTGATAGCAACTGGTACAAACAAGTTAAGTCCAGGGGACCTAGAATGGTTCAAGTAATGCGTTCCGCAGCTAGATAATGCAAATACAAGACGATATCAAAACGCTTCACAACTATGAAGCATTTGCTAGATTTATTAAGATGATCCACGATCTTCGTGAAGAGACCATTGAAGAGTTACACGAAGCATCTATAGATGGAATACAACAAGTTTCTGGTCGCATTATTACCTATGACCAAATACTCCAGTTAGTAAACTGGAATGAACTATCTAAGAAACATTTGGATAGAATGTAAGCACTGTGTTATAATGCGACTATCGCCATCGCTCGGCGTAAATGAGTGGATCAATTATGACAGAAGAAATAGCAACTGCTGACGCTGAGGCAGGTAAAATATCAGTGGACAAATCAAATATATCCGTC
>Ga0209348_1001754_pt1 | contig 10439 bp, 17 predicted proteins | sample ETNvirenome_2_30_FD_184065 | JGI IMG/M metagenome (GOLD analysis project Ga0209348, IMG submission 184065) | Marine viral communities from the Pacific Ocean - ETNP_2_30 (SPAdes) (version 2) | ecosystem: Environmental > Aquatic > Marine > Oceanic | place: Pacific Ocean | collected 2013-06-22 | reverse complement strand
TTTAAACCTCGTAAGTAATTTTGAATATAGTTCGATACCTTTGTAATACGCTAAATTATCTCCGTCAGCCAGTGCAGCTTCAGCAGTATCCAACACATTATCTAAAATGGTATCTTTATTGTCTTTAATCTTTTTATCTGGATCGGGTTTAGCCTGTTCCCATTTATATAGATTAAAGGAGTCTTTGTAATATCTATATGCCGTAGACTTAGGAATCTCAAAATCAGTATGCAGTATATCGCATATATCCAATCGGGTTAATTTTTCTTTTGGATCTTTTTTGGATTCGTTATCTACCAGACATTTATAGATGAAGTTTTCAGCCTCTTCTTTAGTCATCTTTAAACTTGGCATATTTAAAGAAAAAATGCTCAAAAGCTTCATATAGAATTTTTTGATTATCTGGATCGGCCTTTCTATAGCAGACAGCAAGAGATTGTATAAAACTACCCCCGAACCTATCCATATTTTCTAGGGCTTTATTAATAAAATGTTTAGTCATAACCCTAAATCTTCCTTATCTTCTATAGCTAACTGTTCTTCAAAAATAGTTAGAAGAATGTTTGCGGTCTTATGTATAAAATAATGACCTTCTTCGGGAAATAAATCCTTAATTTTTTTCATAAAGCTCGTAAGGAACTTTATTTCATTCATGGTAAAAGAAATAAATCTTTCACTACTGTTGTCTAATGGATCGACAGCCATAATAATTGTGGTTAATGGACATTACAATATTACACGAATCGCCTTTAATATGCAATATAAAAATTCTCATTCATAATTCTCAGTAAGAATTCTCAGAATTTGACATTCATAACTGACTAGGTTATCTATGGATTGTTTCATTCATTATTTTTTCATTCATCATGCGAACTCACATTCATAAATTTTTTAAGTATAGTCATGTTTCTATACCTATTCAAGATTTATTTTTTATTTTAATAATTTTACAAAAAATTTCAAATAATTCTAATAATCAATTCTCAAATAATATAGTCCATAGATCAGATAGGCTAATAGATAAAATTTTAATTAATATTGAATTAGAAAAATAACTTGCTATCTCATATATATTAGTGTAGTATTTTAAATGTAATCTAATTTTTACAACACCAATGAAAAATTACAACTCAAACAAAATTGATTCAATCGTATCTTTCTCAGAGAAAGAATTAAGAGTGGATCGTCACTATAGAAGTGAAAATTTCACTAGATCAAATCTAGGTTATAAACGTCAAGGTAACGAGGATCAAATCTCTACAGCATTTAATAAGAATGATGATTTAGAGACTACTCTATTTAAGACTAATATTTTAAATGATCCCGAACTTAAACCAACATTTACAAAAGTAGATGATGTTTCTTATGAATGTCCTAATACTAAGGCTGTTTTTTCTAATAGGTTAGGGAAAGTTTTATCTACAGTATCTAACACATATGAGTTAGTTAAGCATGATGTAATTTTGGATGCAATACAACCTAACTTAAATTTTTTAGAAGTAGAGCACATTATCCCTATGAATAACACTGCAAGAGTTTTTATTATATGTGCCATTAAAAATAGTGATATGGAAGTTTCTAGCGGTGACGCTATCCGTAGAAGAATGATTTTTGTTAATTCTATGGATGGATCGTATAGTTTTAAAGTTATTCAATCAGATGTTAGATTATGGTGTTTTAACCAGATGGGATCTATACAAAATTCTAAAAATAAGATGGTGTTCAAACATTCAAAAGGTGTTAACCAGTATCTAAAAAATCTACCTGAATTTTTATCTTATCAACGTCAAGATTTAGCAAACTCTATTGAAGAATTTAAAGCAATGAGAAATACACCCTGCTCATCTGATATGCTTAAGAGTCTGTTTTTGCATAGCTTCCAAGATAAGCTTATCGGTCAGATAACAGATAAAGATACTAAACAAAAAAGAAACAAAGAATTTAAAGATATTAATAAAGAATGGATCGCAGTTAAAAACAATTTTAGGGTAGAGGGCGAATCTAATTTGTTTAACGCATTTAACGCTATAACCGAATACGAGACTCATTCAGAATCTAGCCGTGTAGATTCAACAGAATCAGCAAGAATAAGGTTTGAGAGTCTTATAAGGGGTCGATGTGCTGAGAGAATCCAAAAATCTAGAAGAGAATGTTTAAGACTAACTACGGTGTAGAGGATCCTATTCAAAGACTTTGGAGATTATTCAAAATGATAGAAACATTCAAAACACTTAAAAATAACGATTTAATAAGGGTATCTTTGACAGATGCCCTAATAGGTAAACGTGAAAAGTTACTTTCAGTTGGTAGGAGATCCCATTCAAAAAAATATAATGTTGAGAAATTAACATTACATCAACTTAATAAGGATGGATCGGTTTGCAAACATTCATGTAAGTATTATTTCTATTACCGCCCCGAATCAAATTTTCTTTCATTAGCAATGAGTAATATGGCCTGCTCATTTACCAGTATTGAAAAATTAAATTCTGTATAACAGAAAATTAAATTTATTAATCCTGATTCTAAAAAAGTCAGGATTTTTTATTGTCTTATATGAGACTAAAATAAAACAATTAAGAATGTAATAATTTAATGATCCTTTAGGTATGTTTATACCTTTTAAAAATGTAGTTATATCAATATATAAACCTTTACATATATTCTGTTAGATACTACAATAGAAGAGTAGTTAACCATCTTTATTAACATGAAAACACCTCGAACACTAAAGGATTTTAAAAATGACCCTAGAGTGGATTTTGTTTCAGTAGAGCAAAATAATTACCCAAAAAATGATTATTGGGTTTATTTAAAATTTCCTTATATTTCTAGCAATATGGAAACAACTTCAATTCACGAAGAATCAATAAAAGATACTATCGAAGAATTTAAAGGAATCTCAATTAATTATGCTTTTTATATTGCAGATTATTCTAGACCTAAATCACCAAAAGAAAAAATTAATCCTAATGGACAATTAGAGATCCCATTTGAAAAAATGGAATATGAAGAAAAATTGAGAGATTATGAATTTAAAGTAAATGAATTATGGAACGAATGTATGGAACATTGCATAAAGCATAATCAAAAAGACTTTCAACTTTTATGGCAGATTAAAGCTAACTATAAAAATATTCCTGACTATGTTCCAAACTGGAGAGCTTCAGAATACAAAACAGAGTCTCAAAGGTTAGACCTAATTTAATTCATTCACTTATTATTAAAAATTCATTCAATTAATTATTATGGCTACCGCACAAACTTACCGCAGACAATTTAACAAAACATTCAAAATAGTTGATGAAGTTGCATCTGAATATTATGATCTTTTAGATAAAGAAAAAATTGAAGAAGATGATAATTTTATTTGTACTTATTCAGATTTAGAAAAAATTGAAAGTAGTGATTTTAAATGGCTAGAAAAAAAGGATAGAGAAATTGAAGAAAACAATGAAAGAATAAAATGTTATGAAGATCTTATTAAAAATTTAAAAGAAGAAAATAAAAAAATTGAAAGTCATACAAGATGTTTAAAAGATACATTAAAAGACGGTAATGGAATTGATAAAGATTATTGTAAATATTTACTGGAATGTGAAAAGGAAATAAACAAGTAGAAAAAATTAGTTCAGGAACTAAAAATTAATAGCTAGATTCTTAAATGAGTCTAGCTTTTTTAATGTTTAAGAATTGAATGATTTTAAAGTTGTTAATGTAGTATTGCATAGGTTAACTTTTAAAATTATAGGATTCTTACTTATGAGATTCTCTAGTTATATCAATTAATCTAAAGTCTTATTATGTGAGATTGTAGAGAATTGATAGGATTTTTTAGTTTTTTATTGGTTATTATTGTATTAAATTAGTCTTGTGTTATCCAGTAAAAAATGGTAAAATTAGAGTGTAATTCACCCAATTTTACAAAATGCCAACAGCAACAAAATCACAACTTCAATACGAGCTAGACAAAACAAACCAAACTACAGGTTTAAATCTAGTTTTTGAAAGAGGTGAAACAGGATACATTCTCTATACTGATGAAACAAAAACAAGCGAAATAAATTGTTGTTTATCATTTAGAGAAGTGTTATCAACTTTTCAAAATCTAAGAAGAATTTTTGAATACAAGAATTTAAAAGATTCTATCTTTAAAAAAATTCAAGTTGATAAACAAGATTTTTATTATTCTCAACTTTCTAAACTTGGCACAAATTAAATTCTGTTTTTTCTTCTTTCCCGTACTGATCCCATGAACTACCCAAACAATCCAAACATTAACCGCATCAAAGTTTATGCAACCCGTAAACAAAACCGCATCTGGAGAAATGCAACCGTTTTAATTCTTACTACTGCTTCTTTCTTGCTGGCTTGCTATCTCACAGACAAAGGTTATAAATCTTGTCTAGAAGCTGGCAAGTATTCCACTATAGAATGTGAGAAACTCCACCTCGGCTAATTTGTTATTCTGTCCCCGTGCTATCCCACACAATCCCCACGGCACGGGGCAGAATTTCAAAAAAAATTTTATTATATGGAAAGACAGGGAACTTACTGATAAATCAAGTCATAAGCAATAAAATACTACAATATAATAATACTACAATATTACACTAATGTCAACTACTTCTTCTTATCTTCAACGCTAATAGATAGCTGTGGAGCGTTAATATTGATGTTCTCTACACTCTCCCCTAGTACTCTACCGAGTGAATCTAGCACTTGAGCAGCAGTTTGAAGCTGACCTTTCTTCATAGCCTGGTTAAATAGCTTCATTCTCATACCCTGCAACCTACCAATCATCTTCTCTCTATCCTTTTCCCAATCCTCATCGTTCCAGGATTTCACCTTTCTCCAATCAGTCCAGGCTGTTTCGATGCCAATTCCCTCTGTTGCAGCGTGTTCCAACACTAATTGTCTGGTAGTTTTACCTTCCAACTGCCTTTTATAAAGTTTTTGCCTTCTGGCTTCAATCACTACATCTGGTTGCCTCCTCCCACAAACCCTGCCATCTTGCCTGGCTCGCTCGGATGTAAATTGACCATCTGGATTACGAAGAATAGAATCTGTCACGGACTAAAATGCTATTTATACTGAATGATAACCTCAAATCTAGTGTTTAGTCGAGTAAAACACAGAAATTTGTCAAAATTTAAGCTAATCTCTACTACATGAGCACAAAAACAGCCGAAAATCTCTCCCTTCGATGGGCACAGGGGGAGGTGTTCAACGCAGAACAAAGATTCAGAGTCCTCGTAGCTGGCAGAAGATTCGGAAAATCCTATTTATCCTGCATCGAAATACTAAAAGCAGCAATAGACCGCCCAGGCGAAACATATTTCTACTGTGCTCCCACCTACCGCATGGCAAAAGACATAGCCTGGAAAGAAATCAAAAAACTAATCCCAACTCAATGGATAGCCTCCAAAAACGAAACCGACCTAAAAATCGAACTAATTAATGGATCGCTAATCGAACTCAAAGGAACAGAAAATGCCATGACCCTCCGAGGCCGAAGTCTCGCTGGAGTAGTACTTGACGAAGCAGCCTTCATGGATTCCGATGTCTGGTTCCAAGTTATCAGACCAGCCCTAGCAGATAAACAAGGTTGGGCACTCTTCATATCCACACCCGATGGAACTGCAAGCTGGTTCTACGATTTATGGTGCTACGTTCCAGAAGATACATCAGGAGATTGGAAACGCTGGAGCTTTACCACCATAGATGGGGGCAACGTACCAGAAGAAGAAGTCGAAGCAGCCAAGGCCCAACTGGATAGAAGAACATTCAAGCAGGAGTTTGAGGCAAGTTTCGAGAATCTCACTGGTCTCGTTGCAGTCTCCTTTTCAGATTCCAACATTTCTACCGAAGCGGAGGACATAAACATCGCCCCACTCTTACTCGGAGTCGATTTCAACGTAGATCCACTTTGCGGCATATGTGCAGTCCGCTACCGAGACATTCTCTACGTCTTTGACGAAATAATTATGACGGGCGGAGCAACAACCTGGGATTTTGCAGAAGAAGTAACCAACCGATATGGTGTGGAACGCAGAGTAATAGCTTGCCCCGACCCTACGGGTGCTGCCCGAAAAACATCAGGAGTAGGTTCAACCGACCACACTATCCTACGCAGAAGCGGATTTACTGTGTCATCTCCCAGATCCCCCTGGAAAATACGAGACAAAGTAACAGCCGTAAATACTGCACTATATGACGCAGCAGGAGAAAGACGAACTTTAATCCACCCACGCTGTAAAGAATTAATAAAATCCCTCCGCACCCTCACATACGCTCCAAACACAGGTATGCCAAACAAAAATCTGGGAGTTGACCACGCATTTGACGCTTTCGGCTACCTCTGCCTACAGCAATTTAACCTTGCAAAACCAGAGACACTCGGCCAAACTTCGTTTAGAATATACTAAGAACTACCTAATTCTTACTATGTATCACTCAACTACAAAGAAAAAGAAGAAGAAAAAGAAGGGAGGTAAAAAACGTGGCAAATGTTCCTGTCAATAAAGCACTATATTCAAGAGTAAAATCCGAAGCAAAGCGTAAATTCAAAGTTTACCCAAGTGCTTATGCTAATGCGTGGCTTGTACGAGAGTACAAAAAGCGTGGCGGCACTTACCGAGTGGAGAAAAAACGTGGCAAGAAGTAGTGGTGGCTTAACCCGTTGGTTTAAAGAAAAATGGGTAGATGTAAAAACTGGCAAACCATGTGGTCGCTCCAAAGGCGAAAAAAGAGGCTATCCAGCTTGTAGACCAAGTAAACGTGTCTCAAGTAAGACACCTAAGACTGCTTCAGAGATGACAGCAAGTGAAAAAGCAAGATTTAAACGTGAAAAAACCAGCAGTAAAAAGATAACATACCAACATAAACGTAAAACTACGAGGAAAAAGAAAAAATGAGCAAATCTCACGCAATGGCAAGATGTCAAGGGTACATCGCAAGTGTCAAAAAAGGTAAGAAAAAGAAAACTAAGCCTAAAAAGAAGAAAAAATGAGTGTAAAATCTCTAGTAAAGCGGTAACATAGAGTTATCTAAGTAAAATGAAACTTACTTCTTCTCAAAAGAACAAACTTAAGGAACATTCTGCTCATCATTCTCAGAAACACATGGAATTTATGAAAAGACGCATGAGAGCAGGAGATTCATTTACTCAAGCCCATAAAAAGGCACAAGTGAAGGTAGGAAAATAATGCCACGCAAGAAAGGAGTTAGTTTATCTGTAGGAAGAGGCGAAAAGTCTAAAAAAGGTGGACTGACTGCAAAAGGCCGTGCGAAATACAACAGAGCAACAGGTAGCAACCTACAAGCACCTGTTACTGAAAAGAACCCAACAGGAAAAAGAGCAGCAAGAAGAAAATCTTTTTGTGCGAGAATGAAAGGAATGCCAGGCCCATTAAAGGACAAAAAAGGTAGACCGACTAGAAAAGCGTTAGCATTAAAAAGATGGAGGTGTTAATTGATGACTTACGCAATTCCTGGAGACATTAGAACCAATATTATTACATCTACCTCAGTAGGTGGAGTTGATAGTCCTTTTACTAGAACAAGGGCTGTCCTAGACATGATGAAGGGTTGGGAGATAATGAAAGCTGTCAGCGAAGGAACAGATTATTTAAGAACAAACAGCGAAGCCTTCCTACCTCTAGAACCAAGAGAAGATTATGACGCTTACCTTGCAAGAGTAAACAGAGCAGTATTCAGTCCTTTTACACAAAGACTAATAAGAGCAGCCACAGGTCTTGTACTTCGCAAGCCAATATCACTTATAGGCGATCCATACTGGACTGAAATGTTCAAAATGGACGTTGATGGCTGTAAATCAGATTTAGATGAATATGCAAGAAGAGTATTGATGTGTTCTCTTACTTATGGTCAAAGTCATATTCTTGTAGACTATCCTGCACCTTCTGGTGCATTAACACTTGCAGAAGAAAGGCAACAAAATCGTAGACCTTATTGGATCGAAGTAGACCCTACAAATTTATATGGCTGGAGATTAGATAGAGAGTCTAATTATGGAAATTTAGTACAGGTAAGAATTGCTGAAAAAGCTGTATTACCTAGTGGTCAATTTGGAGAAAAAGTATTTGACCAGATAAGAGTAATCGAACCAGGAAAATATAGAGTATTCCGTAAGAAAGAACAAATTGAAGAAATGTATGACGTTGCTGACGGAAGTACAGCAGGAAATTTTGAAGTAGGTTCAGTTGACAAAGATTATGCACAGGTAGAATCTGGCAGCTTTTCTCTTGGAGAGATACCTTTAGTAACAATTTATTCTGGAAAAACAGATAATTTAGTCAGCAAACCACCTTTACTTGATATTGCATATCTAAATCTTGCACATTTTCAAAGACAAGCAGACTTAATACATAGTTTGCACGTTGCATCTCAACCAATGTTAGTAATGGAAGGATATGATGACCAGACCAAAGACCTTGCTATATCTGTAAACTACGCAATGGCTACCCAACCTGGCAACAAAGTTTATTATGTAGAGCCAGCTAGTAGTGCATTTGAAGCACAATCCGCAGAAATAAAAGAATTACAAATGCAAATGGCAACATTAGGCATCAGTACACTATCACAACAGAAATTTGTAGCTGAATCAGCAGATGCCCGTAGGCTAGATCGTGTAGATACAAACTCTATGCTTGCGATGGTATCAATGGAACTTGAGCAAAAGCTACAAAAAGCCTTTAATCTTTCTGCCCAATATGTTGGAATCGAGCCACCAGAAGTAAAAATCAGCAGAGACTTCGACATCGAAAGACTAATAGGACAAGATATTACAGCCTTAACATCTCTATTCGATCAACAAGTCATTGATAGAGAGGAATTTAGAGATATTTTGGTACAGGGAGAAGTCCTACCATCAGCTAATGAGGTCAAATCTGAATAGTCTGTTACAATAGTAGATAAGTACATAAAGCACTATGGCTAAATCGCTGGATAAGGTACTTCAACCTGACGGATCTTATAAATGGGAGGAAGTAGATCTCATACATTCAACTAAAACAGTTGAACCTGTGGTTGAACCAGAACCCGAAGAAGAAGTTGTTATTACTGAAGAACCAGTAGTTGAAAAAACTAATGAGTTTGAAAGTATGACAAAAAGACAACTCGAAGATTTTGGTCGTACTATCGGTATTGAACTAGATAGGCGACACAGCAAAAAAGTTCTAATTAAAGAACTTGAAGAAAAACTTAATCCAACAACTTAATTACAAATGGCAATAGAAGAAAAAGTCATTCAGCCTGATTCCGTGACTCCTGCTGAACAGCCCGTGGCTGACACTCCTTCACAACCACAAGCACCCGATCTTAGTTCTGTAAAAGCAGAATACGAAGCAAAACTAGCTGCTGCTCGTAAAGAAGCTACTGAAGCACAAGAAAAATTTAAAGGCATCAAGGGAAAACTAGATGATGTTTATAAACAAAAAGAAGAAAAACGAACCAAAGATTTAGAAGAACAAGGACAATGGAAAACATTGTGGGAAGAAGCTAATAAAACAGCCCAAGAAAAGGAACAACAGATAATGACTTTATCTCAACAGCTAGAAGAGATGAAAACTTCTAACGAAGTAGCTTCTACTAAAACAACTGCCCTTGCAGCTATCAGTAACCTTGGAGCGATAAACGCAGAACAAACTTTATCATTGTTACAAGGAAAGTTACAAAAGAACGCTGAAGGTAAAGTCGTTGTTCTTAATGGTGGAGTAGAACAGGATTTAAGTAACTATCTCACGAGTCTCAAAAACCCTGGTAGTGGTTGGGAACATCATTTCAAGCCTAGTTCTGCTGCTGGAATGGGAGCAAAACCAAGCCCTGTAGCAAATGCTGGAACAGGTCAGGCAAATCCCTGGAAAACGGGCAACCTCACTCAACAAATGCTATTATCAGAACAAGACCCACAGCTTGCAGCCGTGCTCAAGCAAGAGGCTCAAACTAAATAGTTAATTTCCGTGAAATTGACCCCCTTATCTGTGATTAGGGTATCGCAAAACTTTAAAAGGTAATCTGAATGGCTGCTCCGTTTCAGAATTATTCTGGCGGTGTCCTATTAGCGGATATCGTTAAGAGAAATAATCTCAGCACCTACGTTTCCGAAGCAATTAAAGAACGTAGTGCATTTATTAAATCTGGTGCTGTTGTGCGTAATGCACTTCTTGATGCAACAGAAGGTGGAACAAGAATTCAAGTTCCAGAATTTAACCCAATCGCTCCAACTGAGGAAATCTTAGATGGTACAGCAACTTGGGGTACAAGTAACTCTGGTTATTTGACACCACAAAAGATTGGTACAGGAACACAGATCGCAACTATCTGTCATAGAGGTTTTGCGTATGCTGTTGATGATGTAGCTGTATTGGCTGCTGGTGAAGATCCAATGGGTCACATCAGAAACCAAATTGCAGATG
>Ga0209348_1001753_pt1 | contig 10443 bp, 17 predicted proteins | sample ETNvirenome_2_30_FD_184065 | JGI IMG/M metagenome (GOLD analysis project Ga0209348, IMG submission 184065) | Marine viral communities from the Pacific Ocean - ETNP_2_30 (SPAdes) (version 2) | ecosystem: Environmental > Aquatic > Marine > Oceanic | place: Pacific Ocean | collected 2013-06-22 | reverse complement strand
AAGCCACGCATAAGTTACATGTCCCGATGGAAAAGTATTGTTCGCACCATCTATCTGCCTGGTCCAATAAAGCAGGGCATCCGATAGGCTATTGATATCGAATGGTATTCTGGGATAAAAAGACGGCAAAAATACATACGATATATTCAAAACAATAGCCGCGATGATACAAGCCCAGAAAGTATTCATAAAAAGCACCCTAGACTTAACCAAGAATATCATCGTAATTGTGATAACGGGAAGTAAAGAATGATATATCCAAATGTACTCTGTCATTAGTGGTATGGCTGTGTCGAGGGGAGTTAAGAAATCAAACTTATGCGTTGTTATAGCTGCTTGAATAAAGATGTAAGCACTAAAATAGAAGATCACCATAGTGACGAGATATCTTATCTTTGTGCTCGTGGACATAACAATCCCTCGTTGTCAAATAAACAAAAGCGAAGGTGCGTAAAAGAGTACGCACCCTCACTGTAATTATGTCCAAACTTATTAAAATACTTTTAAAAATTAATTAATTTGAACATTTATAGCCTGAGTCTCTGGACGTGTAGGCAAATTAATAGTTAGCAAGCCATTTTCATAGTTTGCTTCGACCTTTGAAAGATCTAAGTTATTGTCATAATTGACATAAGTCTTTTTAAAACTGCGACGGGCAATGCGACGCTGGTTTTCATTTGCACCATTTGAGTCAGCGGACACTGTGATCGTCCTTTCCTCTGGCTTTACCTCTACAAAAAGCTCATTTTTGCTAAAGCCTGCGAGTGCAAATTCCAAGGTTGTCGAGCCATCATCATTCTTGTAGATATCAGCGACTGGATAGCCCTGAGTAGTTCTATTGATAAGCGTTGGCATATCCAACATAGAATTAAAAATATCGTCAAAGACGCTTCGACCTAAAAGGGTTGGTCGGTATGTGGTTAAAGTAGTCATAACAATTTTCTCCTATTTTAGCAAGTTATGTTTGGTGGCCATAAAGCACCACCAAGTAAACAATAAGCACATAAAACAGGCAGTCAAGCGTTATTAATTAAAAAATACAGAAATACCTTGATCGTTCAGTTGAGATACAATTAGATATCTACTAAACGCTGATGATTCTAAGATGGACATATTAGACTGTGTTAATATTACTAAGTCTTTCTTATCTTTCTGAAAGACTTCATTAAACTTTAAACACTTCTTGCTTTCAAACTTCAAGCTATAATTTGCTGAATAGTTCTCACAAAGCATTGATAATAAAAAGTCTGACGTATCCGGTTCCCCTAAATAGTGGGATAGATAAGCACTGGTTAATCTAAGTTGTTCGTCTGCGTCATCCAAAACTAATTCTAGATAGTCTTTTTCTATGGAGAATACTTTTTCTTTTTTATCTTTTTTATTCATAAGCCTCTAGTTTACCTGTAATCGATTTCAGATCTCCAACAATATTTATTGCCGCTCCTGCTGTAGAAGATAAATTCAAGGATAGCCTACAAAATTCATTTCTTTCATCTAAATCTTGTGGCCATCCTAACTTCTGCATCTTTTCTTTCAAAGATGTATTCTCTCTTACTAGTACAACTTGTTCTGGATTTATAAAGACTTCTCTTAGTGAATATGTCCTTGACTCTTTGCCAGGTTTTGTTATTTCATAAATCTCTATAAATTGAACTAATCTCATGAAGCCTCTAGTTTGTAAACATCTCTCTTTTTAACGTACCAGGTCATACCGCGAAAGTAAACACCTAATTCAAAGTTTTTTGATTCTGTCACCAATAGATTTTTTGGCTCATTTAGAACACTGTAATTGCTTATGTTTAAATTTGAATCATAAATATAAAGAGCAACTTCAGAGGGAACATAAACTAGCTCACCTCTATCAATGCTCATCTGTTTCAACCTCATCTTTGACAGCATATTCTTCAATTAAATTGTCAACGGTTTCAATCACAGTCTCAGGGTCTAACTGTGGCTCTGGTTGTGGTTGATTCTGTTCATTTTGCTGCTCGTATTTTGCATTCTCGTAGCCAATTATAATACCACTCGATGAAGTGATTAAGTCTGCTGCCTCTGTAGTCTTATTCATCAAAGATTCTAGAGTGTTTAATACTTCCTCTGCATTCGCTTCATCATAATTAACTGATAAAGACTTCAGGTAAATATCTTTTAGAAGTTCTTTTATTTCTTTTAGAAATCTATTATTAATCTCTTGTGGTATATTTTCAAATTCAACTCGATAGCTTAAATTAACTTTCATAAATTATGTCTCCAATAATGTAATAATAACAAATAATTAAAAGTCTACTTAAATTTCAACTATTGCATAATTTGTTGTCATCAGCGTAGATGCTGCGGATGATGCATTTTGTAAGGCGACGCGAGTGACCCTGGCTGGGTCAACAATTCCTGCATCAACCATATTAATAAGTTCGCCATTAGAAAAATCATAACCTAAATCTTCACTTGACTGTTCAACTAAATTTAAAATGATGTCAGGCGATTCGCCAGCGTTCATAGCCATTTGTCTAAGTGGCTCCTTGATAGCTTCGCGAATGATTTCAACTCCCAGACTTTGATCGTCGTTATCAACGTCGACATCTAAGTTTTCAGAGGCGCGAACCAAAGCTGTGCCGCCGCCTGGAACAATACCCTCCTCTTGCGCTGCACGGACTGCTTCTAGTGCATCTTCAATCCTGTGCTTCTTTTCAATCATTTCAATTTCTGTAGGTGCGCCAACGCGAATGATGGCAATACCACTAGCTAGGCGAGTGATCCTTTCTTGTAGTCTTTCACATATTGTTAAGTTATCTTCTTCTTTTATTTGATTTTTGATAACTTCAATTTGTTCTTCTACTTTTTTGTAGGAACCTTTGCCTGACATGATTGTTGTCAAGCTTCTGCCAATCTCTATCTTCTTGCAGGATCCTAAGTTTTCTAACTGAACCTCTTTTAATTTAAGGCCGCTAGTTCTTGAAATATATGTAGCGCCTGTCGCAATACAAAGATCCTTCAATATATTTCGTCTCTCTTCGCCATATCGCGGGGCTTTGACAGCTGCTACTTTTAGAGTCCCTCTTGTAGCATTCATAATTAATGCTGCCAGTGCTTGACCTTCTACTTCCTCAGCTACGATTACCAGTGGCCTATTGTCTCTGGCTACCAATTCTAGCACTGGATAGATATCATCAACCAGTTCAATCTTTTGATCAGTAACCAAAAAGAATGGGTCTTCTAAGTTGCAGACTCCACGTCTTTCATCATTAACAAACGCCTTTGCAAAGTATCCAGAGTCAAACCGGAAGCCCTCTACAACTTCAAGAGTTGTCTCCATTGAACGTGCTGCTTCAATAGATATCGCACCATCTCTGCCTGCTTGGTCAATTGCTGAATTAATAAGCTCTGCGATGCTATCATCACCATTCGACGAAATCTTTGCGATATTTTTAATATCGTTTTGACTTGTGACAGGTTCTGATAAATCCTGAATAAATTCAACGATTTCTGCCACAGCCCTGTCCATCCCTTTCTTTAATTCTGTGGGTGATGAACCAGCAATTAAATACTTCTGTGCTTGTTCTAGAATAGAACGAGCTAGAACAGTTGACGTCGTTGTGCCATCTCCTGCCAAGTTGTTTGTTTGTGATGCTACTTGTTTAATAATCTGTGCACCAGCGTTTTCAAATGGATCTTCTAAATCAACAAAGTTGGCGACAGTTACACCGTCCTTTGTGATAATTGGACTTGCGTCTTTCTTATGAAGAATGACATTCCGGCCTCTTGGACCCAAAGTTGAAGCCACGTTATTGGCTAATTTATTTATACCACTGAGCACTTGGGTTTGTAAACCCATCCCATCTTGATACTTCTTAGTCACATTTACCTCTCTATGTGTTAGTTATCTTTCTTGTCTATCGTCTGAACAGCATTTTCAGTCGCTGTTTGCAGACGCATAGCGTCTTTTATTGCATCCATTGCAAATTGTTTTCTATTTTGTCCAGATCCCTCTGTGGAATCTAGAAAGTAATTATTTACGTTGTTTGTAAACTGTTGAAGTGTTGAGTATACAGGACCGATTGTTTCTTTAAGAAGATCGGCGTATGCTGACCAAGTTTGCTTCATTTGCTTTTCACCTATCATTAGTGTACCAACAACCCTGAATCCTGCAATCTTTTCAGCTTGCTTCCTAGTAAATTCAAATTGCTGGTTCTCTTTCACGCCGGGTGTTTGTTTAAGCGAATTAATAATCTGTTCTCTGTTACCTGATTCAATATTTCTTTTGACGATATCAACAACAGCCATTGAGCCAAACAGCTTCTCAGCTTTAGTGCCCTCAAATTTTTTGTCAGCGTGATCGAGTGTAAAAGGTCCAAATTGCTGTAACTCGTCATCTTCCATTTGTACAGCGCGAGCTAGAATCTTTTTTAGATCCTCGCCAGAGACACCGATCTCCTGTAGAAGCTCTTCTGACAAAACACTTTGTTCCACTGGCGAATATCCAAACTTTTTTACTTTTCTACCAGGGAGGAAGCCGTCCTTTGAGAAAATAATTGTTTTAACTGGCTTGCCCTCAGAGTTTAGTCTCTGCAAGATCTTTTTAAGCTCTGATGCACTTTTTATTTTTACGCCTTTTGATGTGACCTCTCTTAAGAAAGGAGCAAGAAAGACATCTAAAAATTTTGGTAGTGTAATCGTAAACTCACCAAATTCTAAGCCTTGATCTTTGCCAATTCTTCTAGCGTCTAAGTAAACAACGTGATCTAGTTTTTCAAAGTGAGCAACCATGTTAGCAAACGATCCTTTGACTCCTGTTTTCTGGCCAAGCAGCTTCAAAGAATAATGTCTGTCATTCAATATAACATCTGTAATTGGTTTACCTGATGCATCCATTCCTTCAATCTCTTCTGGGCTGGTAATTTGCACAGACTTGCCGCCAAACAATCCAGCTAAAAAGCCTTCAAAGATAAAGCCGCCAGCCGACTCAGTAAACTCTCTAAGAATTGATGATAAGATCTCGCAAACAACCATAGTCGATAAGATATCGCTCACGGTTGCTTCTTCTTTTTTGGTGGTTAAAATAGAATTTAAGGATTCTAATTTTTGTTCTAACGTGTTACCTTGAATCCTCTTCGTAAAGTTCTCGATGATGGCACGATCTTTTGTGCTCATCCGACCCCAATCTTCGGTGATCTTAATAGTAGGCAAAGATATATTGATATCTGAATAGTCTATCTCGGCTGACTTTTCCTCGAAAAGTCTAAACTCTTTTTCGATCATCTCTAACAGAGAATCAAGACCAACCTTGTTGGACATATGTTCATCGTAAAACTTATCTATTTTATCCATAGTTAAACCCTCTTTATAATTAGACAATTATATCTGCAATGCCCAACTCGACTGCTTCTTTTGCTGAGATGTATACGTTTGATTTTCTTTGCATTAGTTTTCTAATGTAAGCTGGTTTCATATTTGTCTCTGCTGCCAAAGAGTTGATGTAGTTTTGCTGAGTAAACTTTGCCTCTTCAAATTCATTTTCAATATCTGGCAAGTAGCCGTGCTGCCCTGCAAGAATACCGTGTATCATAACCCTGCAATTAGCTCCGATTCTTCTCTCGCCTTTGGTGCCTGCTGCTAACAAGAGAACGCCAGCAGACATAACCTTGCCAACGCCAAAGGTATGAATTGGTATCTCTTCCTTCATCACTCTCATAACATCATAAACGCCGAACATTTCACTAGCTGATCCACCGTAGGTTGAAACAACAAACTCAATTGGCTTGACGTAAATAGTCTCTTCTAATTCGCCAGTCTCTTCGTTCTTTTCAAACTTTGAGACTCTGCATTGTTCGCGCAGCATATACAAAGAGTATACAATTTCTGCACACTTTTCTTCATTGACATCGCCGTAGATGCCTGTAACTTTTGGTTTTTGATCTGCTTTTTGTCCGGCAGCTTCCATCAACATTGGAAGCACCTCTTCTAACGGCACAATCTCACCATCAACTTGCTCTTTGTCTGCTGGTTCCTCTTCTTTTTTCTTTTTTCTGGGTGCCATTATTTAGTTTCTCCTGTTTTTTTGTAGGTAGTACATCGCTTCATCCCAATTCTCGAACTCGGCTGTGTGTCTATATTTTGTTGGTATTATCTTTTTCAGTCCCATAATTGCTAGATTTCTCCATACATTGCGGGAACTATCATCTAATTCAGCCAGCTCGTCTGAGATTTTAAGAGCTGCTAGTGATATAACTACGCTTTCTCTTATAATAAGAACCGACTGACCCAAGTCAAGAACATATGAAAATATTCTATAACTAAAAATACCTGCCACAAAAAATATAAAAGCCTCTAACATTTTATTCTCCACAAATAAAAAAAGCCTACTACAATTAGCAGGCTTTTTTAAGTTCAAAGTATTGAATTTTTATTGCTTGCTAGCTTGAAGAAGTCTAGCAGCGACTCTGCGTGTGACTTCGTTGACGAGATCCTCTTCCAAGGAATCATCCTCCAAAGTCAAGTCAGCTTCTTCAAGAGCGGCATCGAGAGCATCCTCTTCAAGTTCATCGGCTGGCTCATCGTCACCACCCATGTCCTCGTCGTCTCCCATATCCATCTCTTCGCCAGCGTCGTCATCACCCATCTCTGGGGCTTCTTCGCCAGACTCTTCAGCAGAGACCTGAACGCCAGTCTCAGCTGTGATGGCATCAGCGATGGCATCGACAAGCGCCATAACGTCGACATCTTTATCTTGAGGGACTTCCATCTCCTCTTCCATCTCTTCATCGCGATCCATTCCATAGCTGCCTTCTTCCATTTCATCACGGTCGCCAGGGCAATGTGCTTCATCGATGTCCTCGGTCTCTTCCAACTTATCTTCTTTGTCGTGGACACCTTCTTCTTTGACATCTTTCTCATCTTCGTGAGCAGCCTCTTCCATTTTCTCGTCTTCGTCGCGACCCATTGCGTGAGCCATCTCTTCAAGCTCTTCGGTCTCTTTCATAAAGTTTTCGGTTAAGCCACCGATATTAGCTAACTTCATCATACGACGAGTAACTTGTTCATTAAGTAAGCGCTTCTTCATTGTTCAATACTCCTTGTTTTGCACAGATGTGCTAGTTCAATATAAATAGTACCTTAGCATTAGAAAAACCATTTTTTAATGGTTTGAAATATTTTTGGCTCTTTTGCTTAATTTAATTAGTGCCTTCTCTTCAATTTGCTTGACTCTGACAAAGCTAACACCTACTCTATCGGCTATCTGTCTGAGCGTCATAGCACCGTTATTTTTGATGGCGCGTTCAATACAATTATAATCTTTTTCGTAGTCTATCCATGATCTGCAATCTTTAACTGGGCAAGATACATCGAGTGTCTCACAAGTCTCTAAACACTTTTTCATAAGTCTGGGTGCTCCTTTTGTATTATATCAAATATACTTTCAATATCTGCATCGTCTAGTGCAAATTTAGTTTTATTTTGTAAACCTTTCTTTACAGAAAGTTTGTTCGAGTCTCTCTTTGCTTTGCCTTGGATAAGTTCTTTTTCTTTACATTTATCAAGAAAAGCTAAGAGGTCTGGATCGTTTTCAGTATAGCCTGTAATCATCATTCTAAAAAACTGAGATTGGTTTAAGCTATCGTGTTGCAATCTAACCCTGAACCTAGTCTGTCTATCTAAGGTATCATAAAATACAATCTTCTTCTTATCATCGGACATCAATATCTCCGCATAATGTGCGTGCTGCTCTCAACTTGGCCGGCAGCGGTCTGCCTGATAAAGGTTGACTTAGCTCGAAGCTCTGCCATTGTCCTGGCTCCCGTATATGAGAAGCCACTCTTGATTCCACCAGCGACGTCGTTAAGAATGTGTTCAACACTACCTTTATAGGGCACAGTGGTGGAAACACCCTCAGCTGTCGAAGACTTACCTCGCCAGTCGTTTTGTGCCTCAGACGACGCCATACCTCGATATACCTTAAACTTTTTGCCAGAGTTGCTGGACAAGACCTCGCCGGGTGATTCCTTTGTGCCGGCCAGCATTGAGCCAACCATAACAAAGTCTGCACCAGCAGCGAATGCCTTAACCATATCGCCAGTGGTTTTGATGCCGCCGTCAGCGATTATCTTTACATCGTGCGTACTTCTTGAACAATCTAACACGCTAGCGAGTGTTGGAATACCGTGGCCAGATACGAGTCGGGTTGAGCATATAGAGCCGCCACCGATACCAACTCTAATTGAATCGGCACCCCAGGATGCAACGGCATCAAAGCCCTCGCAAGTAGCGACATTGCCTGCCATAATATGATAGCTGTCACCAAGAACTTCCCTTAGTTTTGCCAGGGCTCGCCTCATCATAGAGTGATGTCCGTGAGCAACATCAACACAAACAAAAGATGCGCCGTACTCGCGAGCCATAGCTGCCCTTTCTAAATAATCACCAGTGACACCAATAGCTGCACCAACAAAAGAGCCAGCTTTGACTGGGGCACCAATAAGATCTGCTTGCTCTGCTATGGTATTGTATCTATGTATAATAGCTGAACCGCCGTGCTTCGACATTGCATTAGCCATAGCCACCTCGGATACTGTATCCATAGGGCTAGCGAAAACTGGAAGCTCTAGTTTGTTTTCAGCGTCCATTGCAGAAGAGATGTCGACGTGCTTTCTGCTTTCAATGTCACTGTACTTTGGTACTAATAATACGTCATCAAATGATAATGCTTGCTGCATCAACTACTCCTTCGAGACAAATAGTGTATCTGTCTGCGTTAAATAAACAAATTATATAATCCATAATGGATGGATCGATCTTCATAAAAACCTCTACTTTGAATGTTTATCAGCTATGCAATAAGCAGCAAATGCATCTGGCTTTACTTTACAGTCAAAACCACTACCTTTTGCATAACCTATCAACATATCTGCGAACTTTGCAGTCTTGTGACTGCTTTTACTTATGTCCAAGTGCAATTCTATCTTAACATCTGGGCAATAGTCAACTATTTTTAATCCCATATCGATTGAATCTTGAACTTCCATTGTTATTCTTTGTAGCAGTGTGTTAAATTGCTCAACTTCGGTGTTAATTCTTTTTACAAAGTATCTGTTTGTAAAGTCTGTCTCGCCAAGCAGGCAGATTGCAGTACAAAAAACACACTTTGCTTTTGTAATCATACTATCTGTGCCAACATATACTGTGCCCTTTTGCGAATTGTGCTCCCTGATGATTTCTATTATCTCATCAAAGTTCACTCTTTCGCCAGAACCTGTAAACCATTCAGACATTAACATAAATACATCTAAAACTAAAAACCCGAAACATTGGTTAAAATATGCTCCGTATTTGCAACAGAGGGGGCACACAATCCTGACGTTGTTTTTGTATCAGTGCTACCCAGCGAGCCTTCACCACGGCCTGACATTGTAATGTCGTCAGAATAAAGATCGCCTGTTGATTCTTTGGCTCGGAAATGAATTACTGGCACCAATACCAGCTGTGCAATCTTCGCACCCCTCTCAATGAACTGAGTCTCAGTGCCAATGTTGTGCAAGTCAATGAAAACCTCTCCATCGTATCCGCTGTCTACGATGTGTGCACCTACGACAAGTGATCGCTTTGCGCCAATACTTGATCGGTTACATACCTGCAACATATAGCCGTGAGGAATGCCAAACTTTAATCCAGTTGACAAGAGTCTATTCTCGCCAGTTTCAAGTTTTGCAACTGAAATCTCTGGATCTTGCGGGCAGAAGAAAACATCTAAACCTGCATCACTTGGATTCGCCCTCACTGGACTCTTGACACTCTTGTCCCTCTTGCTGAATTCGATTATCATCACTATGCTCCTGTTGTAATTCTAGCTCTTGTGCTTTTTTCATTTGCTCTTTGAGCATTTTCATAAAAGCTTTTGTCATTTTCTTCGCACGATTTCTGCGTATCTTTCTAGCTAAACTTCCCATAACTCTTATATAATAATAACAATCTTTCCAGTGTCTAGTGTTTTAATCTTCTAATTTCTTAGCAGGTGCTGGCTTGGGAGCTGGCACTGGTTCACGGGCCGGTGCGGGCTCAGGGGCTGGCGCTGGCTCTGGTGCTGGCTGAGGCTCAACTGCCTCCACTGCGGGTGCTGGTGCTGCCGCACGGGCTCTTGCTAATTTTCTTAATCTACGTCTTCTTGGGCTGGCCATAATATAGTCCTCCGTAATTCTAAATAGTTAATTAAATAGTAAAAATCTATTTTAAACCATTGGCTCTTTTAACAGCATCATCGATCGCTTGAGTCGCCTCATCAGTAACGATATTACCTAAGAACCAAACCATACCAATATTCATCTCTTTGCAGAGATCAACTTCGGGCGTATTCTTAACAGTCCTGTTGCCGCCATTGCCAAAAAAATCTGGATTAAGATCTTTCAAAGCTGTGCATACTGTCCCATCAGAATCATCGACATGTACGACGTCAAT
>Ga0209348_1001752_pt1 | contig 10450 bp, 6 predicted proteins | sample ETNvirenome_2_30_FD_184065 | JGI IMG/M metagenome (GOLD analysis project Ga0209348, IMG submission 184065) | Marine viral communities from the Pacific Ocean - ETNP_2_30 (SPAdes) (version 2) | ecosystem: Environmental > Aquatic > Marine > Oceanic | place: Pacific Ocean | collected 2013-06-22 | reverse complement strand
TACTCCCTTGTGTGAACTGAGGAGTTATTGTGTTTGCTCTCGCTACTGCGGGTGACAACAGTGCTAAGAGAAGAATCCATTTCTTCATGTCTTTGGTTTATCTTTAGGTGCCATTGGACAGACAGGTGGCTTGCTATTTCCATTTGATTTGCCCGTAGTCAGCCCGAATGTGGCAAGTGCCCCCGTAAAAACGCTGGCTACGAAAGTGATATCGCTGTTTCCAGATTTCTTAATTACAGGTATATCTATGTAATTCATCGTGATAATGAATCCAGACCATACCACTACTCCAAGTCTTACTACTGTTCCAACAAATTCGACTTGATATTCTTTTTCTGATGCTATGTCTTTTACTTTGCCAAAGAACCCTTTTTCTTTGACTGGCTTAGCTTCTTCCATGTTGTTTTTAATATTGGTTTAAGTGCTGTTACTGCCCACTTAAAAGCTGCTGTAGCTGTAAGGGTGGCTGCTACAGAAACGACTGCTGTTGTACCAGCCGTTATAAGTATTTCGTTTTCAGGTACTGGTACTTTTAAATCTAGTACTGGTAACTTAACTTCTCTAATACCTGTAGGTTGTTCATCTTTACTCTCAGCTTTTACACCATCAGGTGGTCTGAGATCACTAGGAGGAACAACTATAGATTTATATGTAGGTATCTCTGCTGTAGGTATATCTAGATTAACTCTAGGTATAACAGGAGCTATGGGTAGTTTTGGATCAGGAAGGACTAATCCTTCCATTTATGCAAATCTTCTTTGAGGTGTAGAAGGTGTAACTTCTTTCTTGTCCCAACCATCTGGAAGTGGACCTAAGTAGTTAACATGCCATCCAGCTAATTTAGTTGGAGCTTCTATTTCCTTACCCTCTTCATCCCATTTACCACCTTCATACAACGTACCCACTACATCAATAGCATGGTCGTGTGTATAAGCTTGTAATACCTCTTTAGTTGTTTCTTTTCCTTCTTCGTCTGTTTCAGTAACAGTCGTGTAAAAGCCAGCTTTCTTAGCTGCTGTGATCCAAGTTGCTTCACTTGACCATTTAAAGAATGGACCGGGAACTGGAGCTGGTGCTTCGAGTTCCTCTTCCTTTTTAGCTTCTTCTGCCATAGTTATTGTTGAGTTATGTTTATAAGTGATGCGTCTGGTAGACGTGTTTTCCAGTGAGTAATTCTTTTAATTGGAGCGTTAACCGCTCTATCATTCTGATTTCTATTTCCAATATTTGCTAATAAAGGTCTATTACTATCTGTTGGTAATACATGTAAATTCACAGTTGTATCCTCAGTAGCTAAAACACCATTAGCTGATGTGTTAGCACTATTAAGTTGATATGTAGAAGCACCTTTTACTGGACTAACAATAACTGAAGATATTTCTTGTGAATGGGAGTACTGAACACCAGCTTGAGTAATAAGTCTTGCATCAATTTTTTGAACTACTCCAGCAGGGTTTCCTGAATTTCCAAATAATGAAAATGTTTCACCGTTAGCACTTGTTAACTCAATAATCCTTGGAAAAGAAGTTTGTTTATTAAATGTGAACTGACCAAACATAGTATTAGCAGTAGGACTCCATAAAGCTTCCTTATTACCACCATCACGATCCAACACTGTTGTAGCTGTTGATGTGTAGGTGTCGGCTGCTCTGGTTACTGATGAACTACCAGTTATAATAGTAGAAGTAGCAAAAGACCCAACTTCAATTTGACCACCCCATATTGCAATTTTAACAGTATTTGCAGTTGTATTTCGTCTATTATCTAATAAAAATCTGCCAACAGCCGCACTTGTAGAATCTACAGTACCACTAATTTCAAATCTTTGCCATTCAGTTGTTAAATATATCCTTCTTTGTCTATTTGATCCCCAAACTGAACTACTACTATGCTGATCTTCTGTGACAATATTTCCAGCAGGGTTACTAAAACCTATAGCACAAGGTGTTTCAGCTTTTAACCAAATACTACTTGTCATTGAAGTTCCGTTACTTTGAACTCCAGTGTCTTGATAAATATAATTAGTCATATTTAACCAAGGGACACTTGATCCATCTGGTGCAGTAGTAGTTTCAGATAAAACAGGTGTACTACTTCTAACCCATACACTTTGTGAAGGGTCAGTATTATGTTTAATCAAGTTAGTCGCAGCAGGTTCAAGATATAAACCAGTAGGAACTAATGTCTCAGGATCATGGCTGTAGCGTGGTCCGCCTGAACCTGTTGTTGTATTTCTTATAACTGGTGAAGTAACTTCATTACCTTCTTCAATTTGTGTACCCCATCCATATACTTGTGTTGCTCCACCTGTTGCATTACCAATAATTTTAAAATCTAAGAATTTACGACTACTAACCCATCCAGATGTTCCAGTATATGCACTAAATCTTTGCCATTGGTCAGTGATAGTAATTGTTTGAAGGTTTCTGTCATTTATATCAATCTCAGCTTGAACTGTGCCTTGATCTGTTTTTAAATATATTGACCCAGTTAGTGGTGTTCCATCATGTCCAGATGACGGACCATTTCTTGAGAGTACATTAGTTTTAGTTGCTATATCAAACATAGCTACTCGATCGTAGTCACCTTCTGGAGTTTGTACGTTATATACATAACTAGTTTTATTAGCCACGTTATTATACACATAGTAATGATTAATTTTAGCCGTCTTAATCAAACCATTACTATCAACATACGTTGCGTTACCTAGTCGGCTGGTGAATGTATCTGTTGATGGGATGTAGTTTGTAATTGAGTTATCTTCAATTTGAGGTCCATAAATATAAAACTTATTTGAAGAAGCAGATCCACCATCTCTACCGTTAGTAAGACTATCAGCTTTAAAATTAATACTTATATTACTTGGACTTGCTGCACCAGTTATTGTATCCCATTCTAATCTAAGCCAACCATTTCCTACTTCAGTTATATTTCTTGTACCATCTCCAGCATGAGTTTTATTTATTAAATCAAAGTTAGCTACTCCTAGGTCAGATCTTTGAGTATATAGCTGTATAAAAGAAGGGTTACTTATAGGTTTAACATAAACAGAATACCCAGCAGTTAGAGATGCTCCAGTTATACCTAGATTTAAACGGTGATTTACAGTTCCATCATATGATAGTAATGCAGCATCATACTTACCATCTACAGGATTAGGATAGGCATAAGGGGTAACATGTTCACTACCTTGATTCCAATTCCATAAATTTTCTGATTGCGTTAATAAGTTAGTCCTATAAGTACCAAAGTTATCACCACTTATTGATGCGATATCGGCTGATCTGGTTTTTGTTCCTCCAGCAGTTTGTATAAATGACGAAGCAAATTCTCCTTGCTCAATTTGTAAACCCCAGAAATAGTTATTTTGATTATTTAAACCACTCCATGTTGATAAACTATTTATATTAAATACATTATTTCCTTGTCTATCAAATAATAAACCAAAACATTTATCACTAAGACCTGTAGAATCTGTCTTTACAGTTAACTCAAGCCTAGTCCAATTATTTGGAAATAAAGTAATTTTAGGAACTTTCATTTCCCAACTACCATGAGAAGAAGTTGTTCCACTTAATGGACCATAAAATATTGATTTACCATCTTTATTTAATTTAACAAAAGGAGTATTTCCAGTAGGTCTTAAACCATTATCATTAGTGTTTTTATCATGTCTCATTATCAATACAGGCAAATGAGAATGGTGCATATTTACAAAGATACTCATTGTCATCCATGTATTTGCAACAATAGGAATCTCAGTATGTAGTTGATAATGTCTACCGTGACTATAAGTAGCTTTTCCCTGTCTTAAACCATTTTGATGTGTTGGTGCACTACCATCTGGACAGGCTACTGGAAGATTATTTCCTATACCATTAGAACCAGTAAAAGTCATGCTAGTCGCCATGTCAAAATGCCGTCTTGACTGTGCTCTTAAATGGTCAGTTGCATTTAAACTAGTACCACCAGCAAATACGTTTGTCCTAGCTTCTTCAATCAACAAACCTCTTGGTTCAAAGGTTTCTGTAAGATTAGCTGTTGATGTATATACGTCTGCTGATCTGGTTACTGTTGAATTTGTAGTTGGAATAATAGAAGTTGCATATGTTCCAACTTCTAGTTGAGCACCCCAAAAAGCTATTTCTGCATTATTGTCAGGATCTACACCTACATCAAACTTTTTACTAGCTTGGTTAAATATATTTTTAAAAGTTACTTCAAATCTTTTCCATTCAGAAGTTAAGTTTCCATTAAAGGCTACGGATTCACGTTGTACTGTACCACCACCATGATATTCAACACTAATAATATTTCCTGAGGTGGGTACTGATCCAGATATTAATTTTGCATAAACACTTGCTGTATAAGTTTTACCTTGTACACGAGGATTAAGTTGTCTTACATAACTGTTTGCACCACTTCCATCACTTTTAAATATTTGTGCACTATTTGTTCCATCAGGTGCAACAGTAGTTCCAGTAGGAGTTGTGGCTGAACCTGTTGACCAATCACTTTGGGAAAGGTCATTACTATATTTAATATTGTTTGTCGCAGCAGGTTCCAAATACAAACCTGTTGGTGTTAATGTTTCTAGGTCGTGGCTGTACCTAGCTGGACCCGAAGCTGTGCCTGTTGTTGTAACATAGTCACCAACTTCAGTGCCTTTAACTAGCTGTACACCCCATACATATGCCATGTTTTCATTAGATCCATAATTATGACCACCTGTTTCTCCATCTTCATGTAATAAAACAAAAACAAAATTATTTTGACTACTACTTGTTAAAAATGTTGCTGAACATCTATACCAACCATTTCCAACAGAAGTTATAGTTGGATTTTCTACTTCACCTTCATCAGTAAATGCATGGGTACCTGTTTGTAGATCAAAAATTACATATGGTTTAGCATGCATAGTCAATCCTACATAACGACTACTTAAAGTTGGATGCTCTTTAAAATAAGCACTTAATGTGTATTTAGTGTCATTTTCTAAAGCTGGACTAGGAGTGAATTTTATATTATGTTGACCGCTACCATTTTCTTTTAAACGAGAAGTAGTTGATGTACCTATAGGAGAAAGTGTTTCATTTCCAACAGGATAAATAACCGTTCCAGTAGTAGCTGTTGCTTGAGATAAATCTTCACTATGAGGTATTTGATTTATTAAGGCAGTCTTAATCAACCCAGTACTATCAACATATGTCGCACTACTTGCACGGCTTGTAAATGTGTCAATGCTTGGGACGTAGGTGGTTGCTCCATCATTTTCTTCAAGTTGACCACCCCAAAAAGCTATCTCTGCTGTTGTATTAGGATCTACACCTGTAGGAAAAAGTTGGGTAAGAGAACTTGTACTAGTAGTAAATGTGCTAGAAAATCGTTTCCATTCAGAAGTTAAATTACCATTAAAAGGTATAGATGCCGAACCATACAAAGTTCCAATTATTCTTCCAGTTGTAGGTGATGAACCAGATTCTAATTTTGCATAAATACTGTATGTGTATGTTGTATTAGGTTTTAAAACTATTCCAGTAGTGCCATTTGCTTTGACTGGTCTTATGTTTATATTAGACCCACCTCCATCACTACCAAATACAGTTGCACTATATGTATTATCTGGAGCTAATGTTCGCCCAGCTATAAAACCATTAACAGCAACTTCCCAATAATGTAAATTTTGACTGTTTAGTAATAAGTTCCCAGTTTCAACACGCTCATGGGTGAATCGTGGAACATTATTTGAAGCACTTTGAATTGTACCTGCACTATCTATATATGTACCTGTACTAGATCGTGTATATGTTACTAAATCTTCTCCAGTTATCTTATCTCTTAAACTACTTGTGCCAGCAAAATCTAGGTCTAAGGACGGGCGAGCTCCAGCTTTGTCATATAGAAGATCACCAAAACCTCTAGTTTGACTGACTGCACTCGCCCTTATCGCAGTCGTTTTCATTAAATAAGCTCCGTGAGTTCTAAAGTTCCATTTACTGTGCCATCTCTAATAATGGCTATGTTGGCGGCTTTTGGAATAGCAAAGTCTAATCTTTCTCCATTAGCTATGAAATGGCTGTCATTACCATGAGCTGTTTGGGTACCTGTACCTATGCTAAATCTAATATCAGCTCCAACGGCTCTCATTGAGATACGTCTAACTGATGCTGAAAGCGCAGTGTTTGTAGAAGCAGAACCAGCAATTAATTGCCTTGGAGTTCCAGCTTCACCTAAAGGTTCTACGCTATTGTCAAAAAAATCTGTCATTGTTTTTTATAAATTAATTGGTGTAAATATTTAAACTAAAATTTCTATTAAAGTTAAGTTGAGCAAATGGTAGTAACAGTAATCAGAACTATTAGTTCCTTGAGTTTTTACTCTTAAGCTGTAAGTAACAGAACCACCATTATGTGCATATGAATCAATAACGTGTTGGTCAAAATGTGCATAGTCACTACCCATGGTGGCTACACTGCTATAATTTCGAGCTGTTTGTTCGTTTCCTATTACACTATTACTGTTATCTCTATAAATGCGCATATAGGCATCATTTCTTTGACTACTACTACTACTATATCTTCCTCTAAATTGACCTGATGCTAAAACAAGAATTTTAGAATTAGTAGCAGTCGGATTTATTGTAGTTGAATGAATAGCACCAAATTCAGATCCATAATTACCGCCATTTCCGTGACTAGCATTACCTTGTACAAAGTGTCCAAAATTTTCACTACTTTTTGAACTAGCAGCAGCAGCAATAATTTGAGCCTGTGCTGGACTTGCCCATGTTAAAGCAGTACCATTAGTTGTTAAAAAGTTTCCAGTTTGACCTGACTGTGAAGGTAATAGATTATTACGAAAAGTATTAGTGTCTGAAAGATTATTTGTATCAATTTTAATTCCAGAAGGTAATGTACCAGTTGCAATTTTTGACAATGCAATATTAGCACTAGCATTTATGTTCCCATCAACTATTGTTCCATCATCTATTTTTGCAGTTGTTACCGCATCGTCAGCTATTTCACTTGTTGATATTTGTCCACTAGATGCTGATGTTAATCTTCCCTGTGCATCAACTGTAATGTCAGCAGCAGTATAAGATCCAGCAGTAACACCAGTATGGTTTAATTTATCACCAGTTACTTGATCGTTACCTATGTCTTGAGTTTGTATAGTTCCATTTACTAGAGCATCACTTGTAACCGAACCAGTTGCTATGTTTACACCATTTAATTGGATAGCAGATTGGTTGTCTCCTAAAGCTAAATTGTTAACTAACTCTCTTGCTTCTTCTGCTAAGTTAAGTGCTTGCTTTTGATTATCATTTAGATCTTGTGATCTTATTGCAGAAGCTGGTTGAAACGTATGTCTTAATGTAGAAGCATTTGTCTCTCTAAATATTCTGACATTACCAGAACCTCTAGCTGTACTGTTATTAAAAAGAATGTGCATAGTACCATTACTACTTCCATCCTCTGCATAATTAACAATTGTGTAGTGTGTGGGATTAGTTTTAGCGACTATGTTTGCACCTGTTCCAACTTGTACATATATTTCTGACGAGGATAAAGTAGGAAAATTAAAAGAAAAACCTAGGTTATTTGTACCAGCAACATCCCCATTTGCTGTTGTATGTATTTTTTGTGCCATTGTTTATTTTGGTATGTTGAGTATTTTGTCTATGGTTCCTGTGTTGGCTTTTCTGTTTTTTAGTTTTTGATCTCTTTCTTCGATAAGTAATTTTTGGACGTCTGTATCATTTTTAAGAGATGCCCAAGCTCGTTTCTTAGCTCGGTCAAACGACTTTGCAATTCGTTTGTAGTGTGGGAATGATTTTGGTTCAACATCAGACATACCATTTCTTTTGTGCCAATTCATCTCAGCAATAGATACCTGTATTGATTCCTCTCCAGCCATCTTGTCAAAGTCAGCTAGTAAGTTTTGTTTACCTATAGCTTTTTGATACATAGACCTTACTTTTGGACTGTCAGATAAATCTGTTCCATCTGGAGCTGAGTATGTAGTTGTTCGTAAGTCGTAGCCACTATCAAATAACAACTGTCTACCGGGAGAATAATCTAAGTTAAAGTTCACAGGTGAGGCTGCATTAAACATACGAGTAATGAAGTCGTGATCTTTAATAGGTCTGCCAGTTAAGATGTCATATTTAATTGGTAATGCTTCTTCTGCAATATTTTCAGTTATTAAGTTTCTGTTTCTAATAGAACTACCAATATCAGATCCTAGTTCTCTTGTGTAAGGAGTTAATACTTTACCTATCTCATTTCTAAGACCAGATAAAGGAACTGTATTATTCATCAGCGAAGCAATAATTCTTTGCTGCTGTCCGGGAGCTCCAGAAAATAAATCAACAAATGACTGTAATCCAGCTAAGTAAGATTTACTTGTAGCTGTATTAGCTAATGCCATTGATAGTTTTAATAGTCTGTCTTCTGCCCACTCTTCACCCATGAGATCCATGTGATCTCCAATGTCTCCTACTAATGCAAGTATCTGGTTGTAAGGTTCAAAAGCATCATAGTTAACCCAGACTCCACCAAGTTTTATAGTTCTTGGTTTCCATCCAGCATCTAACCATGCTTGTCTTTTCTGTCTATCTGTTGGTCCATTACCATGTAACTGACCATTTAGATATGCCATACTTGCCATGGTCAAAGCTGCTGTACCCATAGCTAATCTTCCATTCTGTACAGCTTTAGCATTCATCAAATCTCTAGCATTATGTATGCCGTATTGATGTAGGTGTGAAAGATTATCTCCGGGTTTTGCTTTAGCTATAAGGTTAAACTCATCAACTAAGAAGTTAAATCCGGGAGTATGTTTTGCTGTCAAGGTCAAACCATTAATACCAGTCCTAGCGAATAGAAAGAATGGTCTAGCCCATGGTGCAGCATTAAACGCATCACCTAACTTCTGTGAAAATCCTGTTAGATCTTGAGTAAGTGTTGCTTCTTTTCTGCTGTATTCAGCAGCAGCATCGGTAAGATTACCATCAGGAGTAAAGATTTCTTTATTAAAATTATCCTCTGCGTTTCTAAAAAACTTTTCATCTAAATTAGCAAAGTTAGAATCAGGTAATTTTTCTACAGCTTCTAGAAATGCTTTTTCTCTAGCTCTAGCTCTACCAATTATTAATGCAAAAGCATCGTCAGTAGATGCCATGATTTTGGTTGAGTAAGTAAGAAGACTACTATCATTCAAACCTCTAACCATATTTGCTGTACGATATAAAGCTTTATCTACCTTATTGCCTCTAGTCTCTGCCCAGTGACCATACATAGTCCACTGGTCATCTAATTTATTTCTTTCTACGAATCTAGTTTTCATAGTAGACAGTTCGCCTGTCCAGTAACTATTTAGTTTCTTTTTGAATAATTGAAAAGATTCTGGTATTGCTTCACGCATTGCATTTAATGCAGCTAGACCAGCTCTACCAGCAACCATATCACCACTTAATGTTCCACCTATAGCCATAGCCATTGGTCTAGCAAATGATGCAGTGGATGTACCCATGATTGCTCGGACTGCTGTTTTAGGTCCAGACAAAACACTATGAGTAAACATAGTTCCCATCTCTCTTAGAAATGCACCAGTCTGTTTTTTATCACCAGCAAATGTACCACCTCTCATTTTCTTACGCATGAATGCGTCAAGATCATCAAGAGTATGTACACCATCAGCCATAGATATACCTTCAAACATGGTTTTAAATACTTCATCACCGTCTTGTTCGGTGGTCATATCTAAAGCCATACGGAAAGCATCTATACTTTTCTGAACTTCTTTGTCTATTGCTTCGGCTGCTTGTTTCTTAGTTTGTCTTATACGTGAGTCACCAAATTCAGCAAGCTGTTGCGATACCTCTGAACTAGATATTTTTCTTAGTCTTAAACCAGCAATAAGTTTCTCAACCATCTGCTGAGCTGGACCATCAATATCCTTTAAATCAGCAATATCAGCTAACTCTCTTGCAGTAATACCAGCATCTCTAATGTCATTAAACAAAGAGGTATTAACCATGTCTAATGCTTTTATGTATTCTGGTTTTACGTATTCACCAACCTTTCTTTTCTTACCTGTTTTAGTGGTTCTGTAGATAGGTGTTTGGTCTTGTGTAAATTTCTTAAAGAACTCTTTTGTAGAAACTTGATCTGTATTTCTGCCTTCATATACAGCTCTAAACATATCAAGATCTTCGCCAATGCTTTCTTGTAACGTCTTACCTTGTCTTCTAGCAGTCTCTTGTAATTGGTCAATAAACCCTTGACTTCTAAAGTTACCTAATATCTCTTTAATAACCTTTTCTGTTTCACCTGTACCTTTTGTCATTCTCTCAATCTGAGTGTTTGACGTAGTAGAACCAACATGACCATCTTCAGCACCCCATTCTGTTTTGGTGCGTTTCATAGCTTTATCTACATCTACAGCT
>Ga0209348_1001750_pt1 | contig 10455 bp, 9 predicted proteins | sample ETNvirenome_2_30_FD_184065 | JGI IMG/M metagenome (GOLD analysis project Ga0209348, IMG submission 184065) | Marine viral communities from the Pacific Ocean - ETNP_2_30 (SPAdes) (version 2) | ecosystem: Environmental > Aquatic > Marine > Oceanic | place: Pacific Ocean | collected 2013-06-22 | reverse complement strand
ACCGATAGCTTGTATTCTAGCGACTAGAGATGGAGCTCTTATACCTGTTAATGTTGGTAATAATCCAAATCCACCTCTTTCTATGGAGCGTAATTGTTCACGCTCAGAGAGTTCTGAAAACTTTTTGGGATTAATTTTACCTCTAAGTCCTCCAAAACTTACATCACCTTCCCTAGCTAAAACACCTATTCTTGGGTCATCAGCATAAATCCTACCTTGTTCATCAAGTGGTGATTGTATAGATTTACCAGCAGTTTTAAGTTCTTCTTGAGTAAAATCTTTGCCTGGCTTCATGGCTGATCTTCCACCTCTAAAAGCTTTGCCAAGTAATCCAAATACACCATCACCAATAAAACCTATGGCTACTTCTTTGCCAACATCTTGAGCCACCTCTCCCAAAGTTTGCTTTTGCACACCAGCTAGTGTCTCTCCTAACTCTTCTACTGCTTGTCCCGCACCAGCTCCAGCACCAGCTCCGACTGCTGATCCTAATACTGTGCCTAAACCAGGTAGTAAGAAAGATCCTAATATAGCTCCACCAACACCTCCAACAAGCTCTGGTGCTATTCCAGATAGATCAGAAAAATCATAACGACTAAATCCCTCTTCATCTATTAAAATATTCTTATCTGTTTCTTGACCAAACTTTGAAGCACCCGTAGGAGTTAAAGCTAACCTACCTCTTTTGTCTCTAAGAAAATCACTATCTTCAAGATCAAACTTTCGTAGTATTGCATCTTCTTCTTCTTTTGTTTCAGCAACACCTAATGCAGAACGTAGTGCATTACTCTTAATACCAGTCTCTACGTCAAATTGCAGCTTTGGATCTGTTGGCTCTTGATCAACTTCATTTGGTTTTTCACCAGCTTCAACAGATTTTAAATATCTACCTATTTTTAGTTGTTCACTAAAAGTTGGCTTGTCACCTCTTATTTCAAAGCCTATTTCTTCATTACCAACTTTAAATTTTACAACACCCATTATAAACCTGCTACATTAACTATTTTAATGCCTTGATTGGTTAATTGTATATTTTTGTTAAAAGATTTTGGAGTAGATGTTTTCAATACGTCAAATAAAATTTCTTGTGTTCGATTGTAATTATCTTCACTTGCATGGAATCTTTTGTCATTCAGCTCGTCAAATAAAGATTCAACTCTTCTTTTTGGAACGGCAAATAACTTTTTTAATTCTTGTAATCTTAAAAGTCTATCATTTGGATTTTGAAATGTCGAAATGACACCTACTTGTTTTTGTAAATTTTGATAGTCAACATTTGAAATACCATTACCTGTTTCTTGACTTAAAAATCTTTTGTATTGAGCAAGCAGTCTATCTTGAATAGCAGAAGCGGTTGCCTCTTTTGATAATCCTTTTAATGGCACTTTGTTACCACTAGAGTCTGTATATGTTTGATCTTGAAACAAGTCATTAGGACTAACTCCTAAAGAAGTTAAAAATGTTTTTACTCTGTCTGAAGTTATAGATAATGCAGGAGAGTCTGATTTTGCAAGTTCTGTGTTTATTTCAATAAGTTGATTAATAGCTGATTCTGCTTGTAATATATTACCATAACCATCTGCCAACGCTCTTGCAGAAGAGACTGGATTTAGTATTTTTTGACTGGCGTTTTGATCAAACCCATAGTGAATTTTAACTCCTTTAATGCCTTGAACTTCTGATTCACCAGCTTTTGTTAAATCTAATTTGTTGTTTTTTATAGCTTCTGCTCTGGCTTTTAATAATGCTTCTTGAATAGAAGCTTGATTTTTAAGTTCTTGTAAAAGATATTGCTGTTTATAACCTCTAGCTTCTTTACCTAAGGACATTAAAGCTGTTCTTCTTTCTTTTGCGAAAGCTAATTCTTTAGCTGTATCAGCTTTCTTTTCTTGCAATGCAAACTTACCTGCCGCTACTTGACCAGCTCTAGCTTCTTTTTTAGCCGCTTCAAACTTCGGTAATGCTGCCTCACCAGCACGACCAACTTCTCCTAAGATGTTAGATAAGTTAAAGCCTTTACCAGCTCTATTTTGCATTAAAGATAAACCTAAAGCCATAAGTGCTGAACGATTGTCAGGCTCTCCAGATATATCTATACCAGTAGCTTCTGCAAAATCTGCTTTGTAATCAGTAATAGATTTTGGACCTTCAGGACCTGTGCCTTTACCATACATTTTATTATAATCATCCATAACATTAGCGAACAATTGTTCTTGCTCAGACTTTTCTTTTGTTTCATCATCTAGCGAACCTGGTTCGCCAACATCTGTATAGTCTATATCAGCATCTGATGCTTCTCCTATCTCAAATGTATCATCTTCTTTTTCTTTTACATCAGAGCCTACTCCAGAAGTAGATTGATCAATACCAGCAGACGCATCTCCTGGTGGTGTTAATTGCTCACCTGTTGCTTCACCTTCAAATTTTGGAACTTTCTGTAGATTAATATTTTCATCTTTAAATCTATCATCAATAATGGTTTTAGGTAAATTTTCTAAACTCTGATCAATTGTAGTTTGTATTTGCTGTCCTAGATTATTTGTTATAGCTGGTTGAACACCAATGGGAACATCTAATTGTCCAGCTTGTTGTTTTAAAAATTTTTGTTGTTTAGATTGTGCTACACCTTGAGGACCTCTTACTGTACCTAACCCAGGTTCTTTATCTAAACCAAGTAATTCAGTTAAAGTTAAAGCCTTACCTCTTGGTTTTTTTACTCTAGCCATATTCCTACCTTATTTAGAATTTCCACCAAAAGGAGCAATCTGTGACAATGTTGTATATGCACCAATACCTTGCAAGAATGGATTGGCTCCAGGTGATGTAGCCTGTTGAAATGTTGAAGGTATAGATGCACTTGGCATACCTTGTAATAAGTTCTGTCCGAGTTGCAACCTTGTAAATGGTTCTTGTGATTGTTGTAATAAATTCTGTCTTTGTGCATCAAGCTCTGCTTGTTGTTGTCCTTGTCTTAATGCACCAAGTTGAGTTAGTTGTGATATGTCAGCTTGACCTAATGCTTGTTGTAATCTTCCTACATCGCCTGTAGTTCCAGCTAATGTACCAAATGCTTGTCCAAGACCACCTGACAAACGACCAGCACTTTGTGCTGCTTGTAAAGCTTGACCAAATCCAGAGGCTAACAATCTTGACAATGTGTCACCTTTAACTTGTTGTAACCCTCTCTCAGTTTCCGCTCTTTGCACACCTTGTCTAGAGCCACCAAAAGCTCCAGATCTTACTGCTGCCGCATCAGCTCCAGCTCTTCTAATATCCGCTTGCCTATCAAGCTCTGCCATCGTTCTATCAATAACTTGCTGTTGAAAAGGGTTTTGGAACCTTTCTATTGCCTCAGGTTGTAAAAATTGCAATCCAGATGTTAAAGCCTGTTGTCCAGCCATAGTCTGATCTCTCGCACCTTGAATAAATGGTGCAAAGGATCCAACCAAATTTTCTCCTAAAGATACAGCTCTAGTTCTTAAAGGATCTATTCCAGCAATTTGAAACTGTGGTAAATTAAGAGGTGTATCTAATAGCCCAGGTGTAGTTTGTGTTTCACCATCAAACTCACCAAAACCAGTTTGTAATAATCTTTTTTGCAAACCCTCTAAAAATGGAGGTAATCTTTGAATATTTTCAACTGTTTGTGTTGCCATTACGCCCTCGCCTCTAAATTATCCATCATGTTGTAAGCTCTTTGTATGCCTTTTCTTGAGTTGCCATCACCTAACCCTTTAACAGCGTCTTTTGTTAAAACAAACTCACCAGCCATAAGCATTGCAGGGACATCATCTTTTGTTCCAGAACCCTCAGATGGATCAATTCCACCTGTACGTCTTGGAAATCCCATTTCACCACCTTCTTTCGCAAAAGTTATACCACCAAGCTTGCCACCTGGTCCTCCAGCACCAAAAGGTCTTTGTTCAAATTCTCTTTTTTGCTCTTCTTCATCTCCAGAGAGTAATTGTGCAATTAATCCTGCAGTTAAACCTTCACCCAACGGAGTGTTTAATAACCTTGCGACAAGATTATCGCCACCTACACCTGCAGATTTAAGAAGCTCTGCACTAAATGTTTTTGGCTTAAAGGTTTCTGCAATGCTTTTATTTGCAACTTCAGTTGGAATGCTTTTTGAAATTCTGTCTGCTGCTATATTTCCACCTCTATTATCTAAAAAAGCTCCACTTCCTTGTCCTCCGCCTCCAGATCCACGAACAATTGTTTGACCTCCATCAGGACCAACAACTTGATCTGCTCCACTGAAACGATCAAAAGCAGCACCACCAACGCCTGCAATTAAAGCATTTCTAAGTGCATCTTTGGTTTTTCCACCAGTTAATTTAGAAGTTAAAGCTCCAGTGATAGCTCTACCTACAAAAGGTCCCCCAAACTGTGCTCCAACGGCAGGTCCTAAAGTCGCTCCTATTAAAACAGGTGCTATATCTTTTAAAAGTTTTCCAAGGCTCATGCTATTAATATACCTTAATATTATATTTTAGTCTATGTAACAATTTTTATTGTCCCACTATCATTAAATAAAGAACCCACTTCTAAACCACTAGAACTTGTTGGTAAATCAGTCAATGTAATTTTAGTGGCTCGTAATTCACCAGGATTTCTTTCTTGTGAAATAAATATTTCTAAAGAACGCACCAGATCCTCTACATATTGTCTAGTTATAACTTCGGGTGGTTCTGGTAACCTTGGTGGTGGTACGCCAACTAATGCCATTATCTTCTTCCATCTTCTCTAATATCAACTCTGGGTGTTCCCATCTTAAATTTACACCCTAATGCACTAGAATCAAGTCTTATTGCAAAAGATCTGCCTCTAATTCTATAATCTAGTTTTTCTGTAAACTGTTCAACAGGACTTGTTGCGGTTCTTGATGTTGTGCCTGTGCCTGTTTGATCAAAGTCAGAACCAGGAAAATCTCTTGCTTTAACTGTAAAAGTTGCGTTTGGAGAACTGCCTGTTACAGATCCAGTAAAGGTTAAATCTGGTATGACTCTTTTAAGTGATACAAACTTATCTCCATCTCCTATATCTATTGGAGCAGTTTCTATAAATGCAGTCATGGCAGAAGTGTCATCATCAAATCCAGATTCATGGTTAAATAAATGTGGTGTGCTTGCAGCAATCGGAAAGTTTCTTATGCCACGATCTAACCAAGCCGTTCTAACTAAACTGCCGAAGTACCACACTTTTTCTACATAATTCCAGATGACATACTTGTCATTTTCTGATGAACTTGCTGACGGATAGAACCACCACACCTCACCAAACTCAGAATTAATACCAGCAACAACTTTATCTTTTTCTTCTAAATTAAAGTTAGTAAACACTTCATCTTTTACGGTGCAAGGCAACTGTGCAGTTTGTCCAGCGTGTACATAAAAGTTATCAATACCCATCCAATACACCACATCCTCTGTAGCAATAGCTGCACTTGGTGACATGATAGTTATATTAGATGCAATTTGGGTAATACCAAAAGTAAACGGCGGGCCTATAAATCTCATGGAGTGTAAAGACTTATCTGTGTAAACAAGTATTTCTCTTTTTGTTTCAACAGCCTGTACAAAAGTAGAGCCTGCACCAAGCCTTAAATCACCCGCTGTATTTGTTGCTGTTGGAAACCAGTCAACTGGATTTTCTTGACTACTAAATCTTATAAGCAGTGGGTCTTGTACACCATCCCCTCTTATATCACTAGAACTTCCAACACTGTCACACCCAAAAGCAATAACGTGACGATCAACATCAGATACTAAGATTTGTTTTGCTATTCTTGGTACACTTTTTTCTCCACTAAAAAGTGTAGTAGCACTTAATTCTACTGCTCTGGCAGTTGTTCCGTCTGTTTTATCCCAATAAAATAATTCACCATCTCTAGGATTAATAATTAAATCTTCTCCAAAATTATCATGTGACCATGTTCTAATTTGTGCACCAGGAACTGTAACACTTGCAGAATTACCCCAACCTACAAAATCATCATCAGAAGAAGAATTACCAGTAGCCAATATAACAGGCGTATTATCTGCATGAGCAGAGGCAACTGTTCCACTTGCCCCTCTTGTTACAGTCAATGTATTATCATCTGTTGTTGCAGTAATAGTCATTAATTCAGGACCATCAACTAAAACAACTGTTGTACCATTTGGATGTGTTGTTGCAGTAGAAGTTAAATGACCTCTTGTACAACCTGTAAGGTCATTTGAAGATACACCACCTATTTTAATAAATTCTGATCCTATTACAATAGTGTCTCCAGCCGCTAGTCCAGAGGAACTTGTTACAGATATAGTTGTTGCACCAGCACTACTAATAGCAGAACTTAAAGTTGTTGATACAGAACTAGGTGTTTTATCAATAAAAATTACTTGATCATCTGTTGTAATACCAGTTTCATCATCAACATCAACTCCTGTCTCACTATTATCAAGTGCTTCAGCTAATTGTGTAGCAAGTGCATTATTTGTTAATCCGCTCCATTGACCTGCACCCCAACCTCTGCCACCAACTGTGTTATCTAATCCTGTATTTATTTGATAAACCGCACTAGTAACATTAATTGTAGCAGTAATATTTGAATTAGATGCAGACGCATTTGCACTCATTTCAAAAGTTGTTCCGTTTGTAATAGACGCTATAGTTGTCCCAGAAGGTATGCCAGTCCCACTTATAGTTCCTCCTGCAATTAATGTTGCAGTTGAGTCCATAGTAACTGTAGCATCTCCATTAGTTGTGTCCACTGTTGCATCTGTGAAAGAGCCATTACCAATATCAGATGAACTAGCCGTTACACTCACAGTTATTTCATACTGACTAGATGAAACAAATCTTGTTACTTGATGTTCAGCATTTAATATCGCTGCTGTTATATTGCCCCCTAAACTTGCAGCACCAGAGAAAGTTACAAAATCATTTATAATTGCACTATGCCCTGCATCTGTAACTGTTACTATTGTGCTATCATTAGCTCCATCTCCAGTTGAATCGAAGTTGGCACTTTGAGATGCAGAAAAAGTAACATCACCAGCGCCTGTAGTGCTTCTAATTGGGGTGATGTCATTAAAAGTTTGTCCCTCTTCAATGTAATATTTTAAATGTGATCCGACACCTAAAAAATCTGATCCATCGAGACCAACCCAGTTGTGTAGTCTTCTAGCTGTACCCTCATAAGAGTTTGGACTAAACTTAACCCAGCCACCTATCTTTTCTGGAAAACCAAAACGAAAACGTATCTTATCACCATCAACATACCCACCTTCATTTGCATAAGGTGTTACGTCCTTCACAATACCTGGTTTAAATTTTAAAGTTTTTATTGGCATTAGCTAAAAGCCTTTGTTGAAAAAGTTCCACTATAAGCACTGGTATCTAAAGAACCAGTTCCACTATTTACATCCGCCAATGCAAATGGTAAACCACTTCCGTTGTTACCAGATATAGTCATTGTAATATCATGGGATCCATCTGTCGAGTTTGTTAATGTAGAAGTTGCAGTTGCACCAGCACTTACAGTAACTCCATCAAATGGATCTGCACCAGACAAAACACACGATATATCTAAATTATTAGTAAATACAAATGTTCTGTCATTACCAGATCTTTCGTATCTCCACCATAATCTTCTTGAATCTGAAAAAATTAAAGTATGATTAGTCTCGCCTGAATATCTATTATGACCACCAACAGTGCCACCTACTAAACTATTATATATTCCTATACTATTTTGAAAGTTTGAGCCTTCATCCATACGCAAAGCACTTACTGTATTAGGTTGTATCTGTGCTATAAATAATTTATAACCTCCACTAGCAGGAGATGTGGTAGTGCTTTGACTTGTGTCTCCTACAAATACAGCTGCTGATGTTCCATCGGTAGTGTTTATTCCAAATGCAGTGCTAGTAGCACCACTATAACTTCCACTAAATATATTAGCCGCATTTGGCGTACTTCCTCCAAGTGTGGTCACTCCACCATCTATTGTTGATCCGTTATATCTAAAAGTACCAGCAGAAGAATCTATATATTTTTCTACAGTTAAGTCAGTATCTACATTTGAAACGACTATTGTTGATGAATTAGAGCTACTGAAATTTGTTGTTCCCGTGTGTCCAGTAGAAGTATTTGTTACAGTTGATGTTTTAAGTGTTGATTGAATATTACCACTACCTATTAATTCAAGAGTTGTACTTGAGTTTGTTGTAAGGGGAGAACCACTAGAGTTTAGTATGGTATTACCATTTGTATCTAGTATGATTTTTTTATGAGCACTGTCATTGTTTAGAGTAAGATTGCCAGATATGTTATCTGTGAGTTTAAAAAACTGGATAGGTAGTTTACTTTTAGCTGTACCAGCTTTGTCATTTAAAGTGCCTGCTGAGTCAACCTCTGTGAAACCTATATTTGAAATAAATGGTATTGCCACTTGTCACCTAAAATTTAATTGACTCTACAAAAGTAAACACAGAACCATTTTGATTAATTGCTATTGCAAAAGAAGCCGAACTTCCTAAACTAACCCCTTGTGAATTAGCTGGATAGGTAATTGTTAGCGTGTTAGAGGAACTCGTTTTATCTACAATAATATATTGTCCTATTGCTAAACTACCTATAGCTAAAGTCAAAGCAACATTATTACTAGAGGTGTCTACTTTTTGATATATGGATTGTGCTGCACTTGGTGCTAATGTATGTGTAGATGCTGTTATAGCACTAGGAACTGTAACAAGATTTGCATTGAAGTATGTAGAAAATGTAGCGGCTGTAGTCTGTCTCATCGTGCCACCATCATTTGTTATAATACCATCTCCTGCTGCAACTGCCGTGGTGCCTGCCGTGGTGCCTCCTGCTAATAAAGCTAACTCTGCTTGTGTAATTTTTGTGCCACCTGTAGATATGTCTGATAACAAATCAGTAACTTTAGCTCCAGAGCCTGCACCATCTGCAAAGATTAATCCTTTCGATCCAGTTGGTATAGATACGTCACCACCAGAACCTTGTGTGAATGTTGCAGTTTGACCAGAGTTATTATGTACAAAATACATTTTGTCTTGATCGTTTGGTGATATTGTAATTGTGTTTGTACCAGATGGCGATCCACCTAATACAAGAACTTTATTACCACCCTCTGACAATGCTCCGTCAGTTGTGGTCAATGTATGTGATGTACCAGATAAACTTATAGTTCCTACACCATTTACGGCTCTGTCTATAATATCTAGATTTAAATTAGTCGTTGTCCCCCAAGTTCCAGCTTGTTCACCAGAACCTATTTTTTCTACTCCTAAATTTGCTGTATAAGAACTTGGCATATATCCCTCATGCGTTTATTTCTGTGTATGTTTCTGTACCACTTGGTGTTATCTCCGTCCATGTCTCTGTACCACTTGGCGTTATTTCAGTATAAGTCTCATTTGCTTCTGGCACAATAGCTACATACAGTATATCTCCAGAAGTTGTTTTTGTAAAATTTAAATCTTGTGAAGATACACCAGAAAGTATAGTTATGCCACTTGTTGTTTTAGTAAAGATGCTAGACATAGTAACATCTGTAAAATTAACAATCTTTATATCTTCAGTGGTTTGCGTAAAGTTAGAGCTAACTTCTGCATTAACACCACCAGTAATAAATATGCCTGCCGTTGTTTGAGTAAAGTTACCACTTATTGATGAAACGCCAACAAGTATTCCAGAACCTATACTTGAGCTAGTGCCAAGAGCATTCATCTCTGCTGTAGCTATTTGTACAACACCCCCTACATTTGCAAAGGCGGCTTCAGCAAAAGAGGAGTTACCAAACATTACTCGGCATCCTTGATAGTTAGTGTTCCCTCTGCAACTTGTTTCAGTATTTCTGCGTAGTGTATGTTATCAGGGTCTAAAGGTACAGACATTACAACTCCATCTATGGTAGCGATTATATGGTTATGTTCCCCATCTCTATCCCAATATTGAGCAGAACTAATGTTCATATTGTTTCTCCTTACAATTCCGCAGTTGCTTTAGTGCCAGTTAATTGCCAACTTGCACCTGATGATATGCTGCCTTTATATGCCTGAAAACCTTGTGTTGTAATTGACTCATTCGCAGTAGCATTAGTTCCACTAATTGTGGGTGCAGCTCTCATAGTTTGTTTCCAAAAGTGAGGAATTGACACAGCTATTGATCCGCCAGTAAAGTTTCTCATTGAAACACCAGTTTCTTCTACATAGTATCTTTGACACAAAGCTAATTCTTCCCCAAATGACCTATACTCAAATGGTGTGGCTACAGAGCCTAATTCTAACTGCACTCCAGTAATAAAAAAAGTTCTATCTGTGCTGTCAAAGAAAGATGTTTGACTTGAATTTACTCTATTGCCATTAGTTCTTGTAGCCCAAGTGTTACTAGCAAATGTTCCACCAGTATAAGTTGAACCTGCATGCAACCAAATAGAAAATT
>Ga0209348_1001749_pt1 | contig 10457 bp, 8 predicted proteins | sample ETNvirenome_2_30_FD_184065 | JGI IMG/M metagenome (GOLD analysis project Ga0209348, IMG submission 184065) | Marine viral communities from the Pacific Ocean - ETNP_2_30 (SPAdes) (version 2) | ecosystem: Environmental > Aquatic > Marine > Oceanic | place: Pacific Ocean | collected 2013-06-22 | reverse complement strand
TTAAAATTGATTTTTAAAAATATAAAATTTAAAAAAACAGGATGACTGCTTCTCAACTTACGATGAGTTGTCCTAATAAATTAAGTAAAAAAGAACTAATGGATATGTGTAAAGATATGAATATAAAGAGAATATCTAAACTAAAAAAAGGTGAATTACTTTATATAGTAAATGTAGTTAAAATGCAAAGATTATGGAGAGCAAATAAAGAATGGGAGCCATCTTTTAATAGACAAGATAATATAGAAGAAGATGAATTATTTCCTGAGTTACATAATAAAGAGGATGATTTATTGCATTTTATAAATAATAATTTATATACAGTAGTATTTGTATATTTATCTGATTGTAATATATGTAGTAATTTTAAAGAAAAGTTTTATGAATTCAAACATCCTTTGATTGCATTTGGATGTCTTGATATGAAAAAATTTGAAGATAATTTTGGTGAAGTCGAAGATAATGAAATTGTAACATTTCCTGCTGTACAATTGTGTAAAAGAGGTATACCATATAAAACAATATATGTTTCTGATTTTGATACTTTATATGAAAATATAGAAAATATGGTTAGATGTATAGGAAAGAGGGCTTTAACAGATGAATGTGAATATAGAGGTCTTAAAACTGATGTAGAAAATTTACAGAAAGCGATTGATGACGATGATAAATTATGTCATAATATTGGATTTTGTTTATACGAAAAAACAAAAGAAGAATTAATAGAATATACAGAGAAAACATTACATAAAAAAAGTAAAAAACATATACAAATGGATAAAATAGATTTGATGAATAAAATAAGAAAATTGATTTTATAAAATAATATTTTATAAAATTATATCATGTCCACTATAGTATCAACTTATGAATCAACTAATTTTAATGATCTTATGGATCAAACAGAAATGGGTTATAGACAAATGAAAACCCGAGTACAAAAAGTAGAAAGTGAAAATAAACTATTAAGAGATGAACTGAGAAATATTAAAAAGGTTATGGAATTTAGGCAAAATGCAAATGATGGATATATTGCAGAATTTATGAGTAATATAGAATGTTTAATGAAACAAAACAAAAAATTAGAACAAAAAATTAAAGAATTAGAACAATAAACAATTAAGCCCTGGCTAATAGCATATGCTATTAGTTGGGGCTTTTTTGCGTTAAAATTGATTTTTATAAATAGAAAATTGTAAAAAAACAGGATGACTACTTCTCAACTTGCAATGAGTCTCCAAACTAATACAAACAAAATGGAAACATTTCCAGAACTATATGAAGTTTTACTTCAAACTAAATCTATAAAAGAACTATTAAATAATATTACAGAAGACGGTCAAAGAGGATATTATCAAGAGGCTATTGCAAGAACTCAGGCCTTTCATAATTGTATTAAAAAATTAAAAAATTATAAACCATCTTTAGCAAATATAGATAATAATAATATTATAAAGGAATCAAATTTAAGAGAACTATATTATGATAGTAAAAATAATCCCAGAAATATTGGAGGTAATGGAGGATGCTCATCTGATCTTACTATGATTGATACAGAAAATAATACTTTATTGGTTATATCATCAAAAGTAACCTGTGATAGTATATTAAAATTAGATATAGAAACAATGAAATTTAATGTTGGAGATTATGAACAGGAATATAAAATCATATATGGGGTTATTGTTGATGACAAACGCAAATTGGAAAAAAAGGTAAAAGCTTCAAGAAAAGATAAATTAAAAGAGATAATGAATAGCGAAGAAACAATTAAACTTGATTGGGATGATTTAGAAGAAGCTCATTATGAATTTCAAAAAAAATATAAAAATAAATCGTTTAAAGACGCTATTTATTCAGAAATACCTATCACAAAATTAAGTTTATATTTTCATCAGGAACTTACTGTATATAAAACATTACAATTATTACCCACTGAAAACTCAATTGTGTGGGGTCATGTGCCACGAAGTGGTAAAAGTTATATTATGGGGGGAGCTATAAGGGACCATACAGGAAATAATTATTTTATAGTTACAATGGCAAAGAATGAAACATATGAACAATATTTAGAAGTTTTTGATATTATTGATTTTAATGATTATAATGTTAGATTATTAGAAGGCGATAATATAGGTGATGTAATAGAAAGCTGTAAAAAATCTAAAAAGAATATAGTAATTTGTTCATCTCATTATCTTAAGAAATCTGAAAATAAATCTGAGAAGAGTATAAAAAGAATAAGAGAACTTAAAGATTTAAACTTTGATATTATATTTTTTGATGAGGCCCATTATGGGGGTAGTAATGGATTAACTCAGACTATAATTAATTATTATGGTGCAAACAGTAAAAGAATTTATGTTACAGCATCATATAATAAACCAATGTTTTATTATGGTATAAAAAAGGAATGTTGTATTAAATGGGATGCGGAAGATATTGAGCTATGTAAAAATATAAATAGACCGAGTAATATACAAATACTTGAAGAAAAGCATGGCAAGGATTTTAAAATAATTTTTAGATATGAGGAAAATGGTGAAAATAAACATATAATAGACAAATATTCAGAATATCCAAAAATGAAATGTTTTCGATTAGAACATCCTAATATCGATGGGGAAAAATTTAGTATGAAAGCTACATTTTTAGGAACCTGGGACGATGATGAACCGGTAACAGAAATTGATTCTCTTAAAAACAATACAGGAGTTATATTTTATATTAATTGTATATTTGGAGAATATAATAAGGAAACAGGTAAATTGATTGAAAGAACATTTAAAAAAAGTAATTTATTTATGGAAAAATACAAGACTCATGTTAAGACAAATGGAGGAGTATCTATGGATACCAGTTCAGAACCTATTGTTATGTTAGCATTTCTACCTGCATTCAAAATAGCTAAAAGCTCAGAATGTACTAAAAAACTTCTTGAAAATGAACATCCTTTATTTATGCCTAAACATAAAAAAAGAATATATAATATTGTATGTATTAATCATAAAGACACAGAAAATGCAAAAAAGAAAATAGAAAGTGCACGTCAAGAAGCAAAAAATGAAAATTTAAAAGGTGTATTAGTATTATGTGGTAAAAAATGCCATTTAGGGGTAAGTTTAAAATTTTGTGATATAGTTATTTTACTTAATGATTGCAATAGTCATGATATGGCATATCAAATGAAATATAGATGTATGACAGAAGCAAAGGATAGAAATAAAAAATATGGATATGTATTTGATTTATGTTTTCATTCTGATAGATATGTAAGATATATTGTTGAAGAAGCAAGAAAATATAGAAGAGGGAAATCATTAAAAGAATCTATAAAATATTATATTCAGGATATAATGGAAATTGATATAGATGATTTTGATTGCGTAGAACATTCAGAAGATATCTTTGATAAGAAAGCTACAGAAATATACAACCAATACTTATCAAATTATACGGAGGCAGATAATTTGTTAAGATTTATGCCTCATATAAATGAAAATAATTTAACAGATAGCGATAAACTATTTATGAAAAAATTTTATAATATACATTCATCTTACTATTTAGGCGATAACGAAGATGATATACGTAAAACAAAAAGAGGAATTATCAGTAAAACAAAAAGAACTATACAAAAAAATAACAAAGAAGAAACGGAAGAGGAAGAAATAATAAATCCTATTATTATATTAAGATATATAATACCTTTGATAATATTATTGAGTTTTAGAACAAAAGAGAATTTGTCTCTAATTGATATGTATAATTATATACAAAATAACGATAAACTAAAAAAAATTTTTATAAAACAAATTAATATTTCATGGAAAAATGTAACTGAAAATGATATTAAAAGATTAATGGATATATATAAAATGGAACATGAAAATAATCAAATAAATGATATAGATCAACGTATAAGTGATATTAGAGAAATATTTATTAGCAGCATAGATAATAAAGATCAATTATCTAAACTTGTTGATAAATATCTTGTACCCACTAAATTGGAAGAAAGAAGTAATGCTGAAGTTTCTACTCATTATGAATTAAGACAGGAAATGTTAGACACAATACCAATTGACTTTTGGAAAACACCTAATAAAATTTTTGAACCATGTTCCGGTAAAGGTGGTTTTTTAGTTGATATTATAAATAGATTTATGATAGGTTTGAAAGATGTTATTCAGGATGAAGATCTTAGATATAAAACAATAGTTGAAGAATGCCTATATTTTAGTGATATAAACGATACTAATATTTTTATATGTAAATTATTAACAGATCCTTATGATAAATATAAATTAAATTATTATATAGGAGATACACTCTCCTTAGATATAAAAGAAAAATGGGGTCTTGATACAATACCTTTAACAATAGGTAATCCTCCTTATAATGAAGATCCTGATAATGGTAATAATAATACACATAAAAAACCGGTATATCAGGATTGGATATATAAATTTGCACCAATATCAGATAGATTATTATTAATAACACCATCAAGATGGTTTACTTCAAATGATAAATTATTAGTTAAATTAAGAGAGTATATGAAAACATGTAATATAGAATTTATAGAACATAAACCAATGGATGATGTGTTTAAAGGTGTTAAAATAAAGGGAGGTGTATCATACTTTTTAATTAATAAAAATTATAATGGTAAAGTAAAATTTAATAGTACTCTTATTGATATTAATAAATATGATATAATAGTTGACCCTAAGTATTATTCTTTATTGAATAAATTAAATATTGATAAAAACTTATCTGATTTATACTGTTCTCAGGGTACATTTCTTAATAGTACAACAGAGAAAAAAATAAACGATGATGATAATGGTACTGTTTGTTATGTATCATATCATATAGATAGAAATTTGAAAAAATATATACCAAGTGAGTTAGTTTTTAAAAAGAAAAATTATTGGAAGGTAGTTACACCATCTGCTGCATATAAAGGTCCGAGTGGGTTTCGGAGATTATTTGTATCGAGTGATACCGAAGTACATAGTAGGTCTTATATATCTTTTAAAGTTAGTACTAAAGACGAAGCAGAGAATTTATTGAGTTATATGTCATGTAAATTAGTGCATGTATTACTTTCATTACGAAAACAGACACATGGTATAACTCATAAAAATGTTTTAAAGTGGATACCACTACCGTCATTAAATGAGAAATGGGATGATAACAAATTGCATAAATATTTTAATTTAGATAGCGAACAAATAGAACAAATTAAAAATATGGAATTAGATGGTTGTTATAATAGATAATAAAATTGATTTTTAATACGAATAATATTAAAAATTATATGACTACTATACATAACTTACCGATAGAAATTTGTAAAAAAATGCTTGACTATTGTGATAATAAATCAATCATAAACTTAGGAAAGATAGATTGTTTTTTTTATAACGTAACTAAAGAACATAGAGAAAAAATAAAAAATTTATTGGAGGATTATCCAACTTATTCAACAGAATACGATAAAAATAACTATATAATGTCTTGTATATTAACAGGGAAAATTCTTCAATTAAATATTTTACTACAATTGGGAATATTACATCCGAACGATAATATATACACTATACGTCAATTCCAATATTCCAGAGAAGCACAAACAGCAATAGATTGGGCTGTTGATACATATGATTTAAATATTATAAAACTATTTATGGAATATGGTTGTAATTTAAATAAACAAAATAAATTAGGATACACACCTTTAATGATATGTATAATTAATCTTCAAAGTACAGACGAAAATCAGTTAATGATTTTAGACTATTTATTAAAAAATAAAGCAAATCCAAATATAGAATCTAACAATGGATATATTGCTATGGATTTTGTAAATAACTTTGAACCTTTCGTATGTGATATTTTAAGAGATCATGGTTCAAGAGAAGGTAATCTGATGTTAAGTGAATATGTACATAGTTGTAATTGTAGTAATTGCAGATGGGAATATGATATTGATAATGATAGTGAAAATTATGATGAGTCAGGAGATTATGATTATGACAGCGACGAAGAAATGGGCGAATAAAATTGATTTTTATAAATAAGAAATGTAAAAATTATACAATATGACTACAAATAAACAAATGAAAAATATATTGGTATTGGGAAATGCTGGTGTTGGCAAAACTAACTATATTAATAACATTGTTGGTAAACCTTTTGAAAGAAGGTATATACCAACAGTTGGAATACAAAAAACAACATACAAAAATATTACTTATTATGACTATGCAGGTCAGGAATTTTATACTCCTAAGCGTGATTCAAAGGGTATAAGAGGGATAGATGAATGTTTGATTATATACAGATCAGATGAGAAAACATCTTTTAAAGATGTATCTAAATGGAAAGATAAAGCTAGACGTTTGTGTGGTGAAGGGCCTAATATAAAAGTATACAAAAATGAAATAAAAAGAAATTAAACACAATTAAACCCTGATCAACTGTCTTACAGTTGGTTGGGGTTTTTTTGCGTTAAAATTGATTTTTGTAAATATTATTTACAAAAATTAGATAAACATGACTACTATTTCAAATATGAAGGAATTCCTTAAAACTATTGGATCTACACATTCTTTTCGAACTAAACAACGATATGTAGATCGTATTGACGCTATAAAGTCTTATACGACATTTCCGTGGCGTGAAGACCAAAAAAAAATACTTGATGCATTTATGTTAAATAATGATACTAAATATTATGTGATCAATGGTATATTTGGTTGTGGTAAAACAACTCTGCTTCTTGGTATACTTATTAACTCTTTTATACGTAAAATACACAAACCTACTGAATGTATGTTCATTTCATTCAACGTATCTATTAAAAATGAGATAAAAAGAAAACTAAAAACGTATGGTTTTTCAAGCAAAGTTGAGGTATCTACGTTTGATTCTATTATATATAAAATTTGTGAATTATATGATTATCCTCATCTTAAATTACCTAATTTTGACGGCAAAAGACGTTTTGTGTATAATATATGCGAAGAAATAAAAAACGGTGATAAAGAATTGATTAAAATTCTTGAAAATATTAATGTTATTTTTATCGATGAAGTGCAAGATTTAGAATATCAATGTTTTACTATATTTAATACATTTTTTTCACATTGCAAAATAGTATTTGCCGGTGATATTTTTCAATCTATACAAAAAGAACCAAGAGAAAGTTTATTGTGGTATCTACTTAATACACCTATGAATAATACACATATTACATACATGAAAGAAACTCCAAGAGTTCCCCAAAAAATATTGCATACACTTCAATATACATTATCAGAGAATTATCCTGAATTTAGAGATCAAATATCTACTTGGAAATCAAGTAATTATAATAGTGATCTTGATGTAGAATGGAAAAGGTTTTATGGTTATAATCAAATATTTTCAAATATAGAAGAATTTTGTGCTAATCACGAGTTCAAAGATACGATGGTATTAACTTTTAGTTCTGCGATTACTGTAAAGGGTAATATGGGTGATATAGCACGCGTTAGAAAATTTTTAGAAACACTTAATTATGATATTAACAAAAATCACAAAAAGATGGATCCCAATAAGTTGTTTTTATCTACAGCAAATAGTTCAAAGGGTTTAGAGAGAGATTATGTTTTGTGTGTACTTACTTTTCCTCTTGAGTTAGCTTTTATGAATTTTTCAAATGATATTGTTTTAAATCTTATTACAGTTGCACTTACCCGTGCAAAAAAGAAAGTTGTTTTTTATATACCTGCATACAAAGATAAATTTAGTAATGTGCTTGATTTATTTATTAATTGTCCACAGCCAAATAAAGATAGGATTAGAGAAGGAAAAAGATTATGTGATTATACTTTTTCTGATTATATGAATATTGAACATAATGTAACCTCACTTATAAAATTATCTATAATTTCCTATGATACTCGTATTTATCTTAAACAGTTTGCAAAAAGTTATGATACTCAAAAAATATTTCCTGAACAAATTAATTGTAAACGTCCTATATTATCGACAGAAGAAGACAGAGCTCTTATTGGAGTATTATTGGAAAATTTAATTACCTGTAATTGGATTGGAAGATGGCCGAGTTTACCTGATTTAAGTGTTATAAAAAATAATCCTATGTACACACATTGTATAAAACGTATTGAAAAATTGCATATAAAATATAAAAAATCGGTATCCGGTATTAGATTTGATACTGCGAATATATCACAGGAGTTAGATGTTATTTTAGCTTATTCTCAATTGCATCAAGCAATGTTTAATAAAATTTTTATTCATATACCCGATTTTATCAAAACACGATTATTATCATATTGGAAATGTCTAAAACCAAAATGTATACAATTTAAACCAACTCATTATAAAAATATGTCTATTCAATCTAATATGCGAATGCCTCATCTTACAGGTATATCTGATGTATTATTTACAAACGACGGTGAAATTAATTTATGGGAAATAAAAGCTTCTATTGATACTTTTTGGAAAGATAATGCTTTGACTCAAATTATTCTTTATTCTTTGATGACAGGTAAGTCATGGTCAAGACTTACTTTATTAAATGTATTTACAAATGAAAAGATATTTTATCATTTTAATAGTAAACAAATTATGACCCTTAGAAATAAAGTTATAGAAGATATACTTATATACAATACAAATTGTTATTTATCAAAAAATTATGTAGTGTCAAATAAGAGTATTTTTAATTGTAAAAATGTATTATTTGTAGACATTTCTTATGTTGGTTCACACGTTAGTCAGTTTAGTGTTATAGAAATGCAATCACCAACTAAATCTTATATGTTAATGAACAAATATTTTAAATACAGCGATGAAAAAAACAAAAGAGTTGAAAAATTATGCTGTTACTCTGATATAAACACGAATGACGCATATGATTTTATAAATGAGTTCTTAACAAAATCTATATACAAAAATAGAGAAGTATGGATGATGAGTAAAATTGATAGTAAGATTAAGGTAAAACAGTTTAGTATTTATGAATTGATAGAATTAGAGGATGAGATAAAGATGATGGGATATGTTGCAAATGATAATCTTAAGTTTAGTGTTGATTACGATGATGCAGTAGTAACAAATATTACAAAAATTTGTAAGTTAAGTACCAAATTTAAACTAATTTAATTTTATAATTTAAATTATAAAATGGAACTAAATAATTTTTTAGCATCTGTATTTATATCTCACGGATTTTTTGATGTCATTGCAATGTACCCTGATATCAGAAATAATTTAGCATTATACAACACAAGTATTATATTATTTACTTTATTATCTTTTTATCAAACAACTATATCTTTTATACTATTTATTTTTGGATCTATGTATCACTTTGGTAAAGACTTTGAATATCTTATTGATGGATCTACTTTTTGGGCAGGTTCTACTCTTATATCCACTTCTGTAGTATACGATGTTGATTCATGGGATAATATTATGAATTGGTTAGATATTCCAAATAATAATATTATTATCTTATCGGTACTACTTATGAGTATACAATCTATAATTGCAACAAATAATATATTTGCTATTTTACTTTCTTGTATAATAGGATTTTCAGGACCTTATCAGGGTTTATTTTATTATGCAACTCTTATTCATGCACCATTAGGTATGTATAATTATACAAGGGAATTTGAACCATTTTATAAATTTGTTACTTATAGTATTTGGATGTTATTAAGTATTACTGTATATCATATACTTCCATATATAAATGGTTATATTACACCTGATTTATTTAAGGTAAGTTTAGGGGTTGTAATAACACATATGATAACTGTAAGTTTATGGCAAGAGAATCATTATTTAGGAACAAAAACTTAAATATAAATATGTTTATTATATATTTATATTTATATGGTATAATAGGAGCATGTTATATGAATGGGGGAGTATTGGATACAAAATTATATGAGAATGATTATTTAATAATAGATTATTGGTTTTTTGTACATGTTTTCAATAATATGTGTATTGCAAATTTTTATCCAAAGAAGTTAAGCAAATTAGAATTTTTAATGATACCATTTATATGGGAAATAATAGAGAATCTTATATTACCTAATACGATTTGTGATAGTAGTATAAGAGAAAATTGGAAAGATACATTTGGAGATATATTATCAATAATACCTGCCTATTTTATAGTTTAGAATAAAAATATAATCGTATGATAAGAGCTAATATAATAATACCTATAACTACTTGTTGACCTATTGCGAATCCAAATAAAGCTTCTGAAAGGTCGTTATTTTTTGCTTGTACTGCGTCAGGTTCTGGTATATCTTCTATGTTGCTTGTTGCTGGTACTGTTGGTATTTTTTGATTTAATACAATAAATACACTTATTATTGATAAAAATATAAACAAAAGAAAAATTAAATATTGTA
>Ga0209348_1001747_pt1 | contig 10459 bp, 18 predicted proteins | sample ETNvirenome_2_30_FD_184065 | JGI IMG/M metagenome (GOLD analysis project Ga0209348, IMG submission 184065) | Marine viral communities from the Pacific Ocean - ETNP_2_30 (SPAdes) (version 2) | ecosystem: Environmental > Aquatic > Marine > Oceanic | place: Pacific Ocean | collected 2013-06-22 | reverse complement strand
GTTATCAAATTTTGTGAATAACTATCCACGAAATAATAACAATATCGTTGTAGAAAGAATTATCATGTTCTTTTTGGGATTTTTTATCGCTTTTGGATTGTTAAATGGTGTTTTAACAGCTATTTAATTTCTTCTCAATGTTTTTATAAAGATCCATTAAATTGCCTTCATAAGATTTGGTAATACCATAATTCACAAAATAGTTTTTGATATCAAGTTGTAACTGTTGATAATCTTTTTCTTCTTTGTTTTCGCTTAAAATATCTAAAAATGTAGGTTTAAACACAACATATTTACAAATTTTTCTTATTACATATTTTTCAAATTCTTCCATAACATTTAATGTTTCATCGTTTATCATGTCTGGTGGAAAAATAGAAGTCCAAGGATAAAATTTATAAAGAGTGCTATAATGTTTATACATAATGTAGATACATGAATAAGTATATATTTCTACTTCTTTCTTCGTATTTAGTTTTCCTTGTTTTTCGTTCACTTCGTCTTTAAGTTTGACATCGTCTTTATTAAAAGCATAATCAAGATACTCGTCGAATAATCTAAGAGCTTGAAAGATTAAATCATAACTAAACCATTTATATTTCTTTCTCTTATTGTAAATATTAAACAATATATTAACTGCCCATCTACGTTCAATACAGTCTAATATTACTATATTTGTATCTAAATTTTTAACCGGAGGATATTTTTTACGCATATCTTCATAGTATTTTTCAAACGTCTTGAAAAAAGGATGTTTGATACATTGTTCTGCTGTGTATCGTTTTTCAGGATCTAATGTTAACATACGAGAAAGTAAATCAGCAAACTCATTTATAGTTCCTCCCTTTTTATTGAATTCACGGACATTTATTTCTGATTTTATCATTTCATAAAATGATGTCTTTTTAGATCTTGGCATATCTGCTTTAAAAGTGCTTCTGCCCTTTTTTATGAATTGTTCCAATTCTTGAATTGTAAAGTTTTCTGGATGTGTTTTGACTATATCAGAAAAAATCATCTTATCATCATCTTTCTTTGTTGAAATGAAAGATGATTTTGTTACTATCTCGTAAAATACACAACCAAGTGACCAAATATCAGATGGAAAAGAGTAATGTGAATATTCGCAACATATTTCAGGCGCCCGATACCATGATGTCACTGTTCCTGGTGTTGATGGTCTATACTTGTTTGGAACATTTGATAAACCAAAATCACAATATTTAGCATACGGAATATTTTCTTCCATCGAAACTAAAACATTTGGAGGTTTGATATCTCTGTGTAAGATTCCCTTAGCGTGAAAAAATTCCATACCAAGTAAAAGTTGACACATAACTGTCTTAAGTTGGTAAAAATTGTTACATTTTTCCATAAAATTATCTAAATCGTAATCAGAATACTCCATAATAAAGTGATGACTATCTTCTTTCATTTTATGACGTTTGGGTTTGGGTGTCCATGGTTTTTCCTTTTCAAAAGGATCCCCAACAGAAATAGATTTCAATCTAATAATACATGGGTGATTGAGAGAAGCTAAAAAGTTCATTTCACGTAAACATGATATACCCTTAGTTCCGTTATCTCCATAATTACGTTTGACAGCAACTCTTTGAACTTTAGTCTCATTATCCTTCTGAACAGTTAGTTTTGCTTCATAAACTACTCCATATGCGCCTTCTCCACATTTTCCTTTTCTATCTAATCTAATTGACATTTTATTTAAATAGTTATTAATAATAATTTCATTTTAATATTGAGCTTAATATTAAATTATCTTAATACAAAATGACGTCTTGGCCTGTATTAGAAACTGTTCCAGATCCTATGTTTACCGCTTCTGCTAAAAAAAGTTTACCAAAAACTCCTAAAGATAAGAAAACAGGTATTCCTAAAAAATATTTACCAAAATCTCTTTCTCCATCGGACCGTAAGAAACAACTTAAAAGTCTTAAATCAAAAACATCTTCTCCGAGACCTAAAGTAAAATCATACGATAGTAAACGTTCTTCACATGTAGTTAAATTTGAGAAAAAGTATGGTCACAAAATTACTGATGATGAGTTTATAAGTAAAAACATCATTTCAAAAGAAGGTATTAGACAGATTTTATCAAAAGGAAGAGGTGCATATAAATCTGGAGGATCAAGACCAAACCAGACAGCCAATAGTTGGGCAAGAGCTCGATTAGCATCCGTTATTGTTGGTGGTAAAGCAAGAGCAGTAGACAAGAATATATGGGACAAATATAAGATTAGTAAATAGATTATATTATAACATAAACATCTTTATATTTAATTTTATTGTATTTCATAATTTTGACATATCCGCCTTTATTACGAGTAAATGGACACTCAAATTTTTTATCAAAATGATAATCATCTAAATTAATGATTTTGTCTTTAAATACACCATAAATTCCTCTTTTATGTTTTACTATAGACTCAAGATAATGTGTGCAAACATACATGTTTTTTTTAAAATAAAAGTTTTAAAATATTCCTTTTAAAAATGGGGAAAAATATAGTATTAGACATAGACGCTACTCTGGTTCACACACACGGAGATGATGACGAGTATGTAAATTTAAGATTATTTACAGATCCAAAGATGTTAAAACACAGAGGAAGAATATATTCTATGAGTCTGAAAGATGTTACCACCCCACCAGGAACAGGTGAAGAAATGAAACTTTATGGTATATATAGACCTTGGTTGAAAGAATTTCTTGACTTTTGTTTTAAATATTTTGATAATATAGTTATATGGTCTGCAGGTAAGAAAAAATATGTAGAAAAGATGTGTGAATTGATGTTCACAGATAGAAAAAAGCAACCTCTTCTCATTTATAATTATAATGACTGCGAGATACATGAAGATTATATTAGAAAACCATTAACCAAACTTTATAATGATCCACGAACCAAAGGTATGTTAAATGAAAAGAATACATATGTTATTGATGATAGAGACGATACTTTTGCTTTAAATAAAGATAATGGCATTCTTATACCAGAATACGAAGCAAACTTAAATGTAAAAGGTATCAACAAGAATGATGAAAATCTCTTAAAATTGATGGCATGGTTAGTTACTCCTAAAAATAAAGAAGCCACTGATATTCGGATTCTTAACAAAAGTAAAATATTCAAAACATCTAAAGATGTTTATATGAAATTATTAGATTAATAAAAATGGTAAACTATTATTTAATTGGATTGGCTGGAGTACTAGTAGTTACAGGTTTTGGAATAGGCATTTATGTAGCTGAAAAGGAAGGTCAACTTGCATTTTTGAAAAATGCACATTACGTTTCGTTGTTTATATTAATCGTAGCATACATAGCAACTTGGATAGCAATGACATGGATGGCTAATCCGGAAAAATTTATGGTTAGACCAAAACAATGGATTGCATTTGTTTTTACATTGCTTATGGCAGTCTTTTGGTGGGGTAGGTATGTTTTTACTATAGCAGATACTGCTGAAACAAAACCTAATTAATAAAATATGTTTTAATAAACATATTTTAAAAATGGATAACATTCTAATCAATAATTTTTCTAGAATATTAAGTAGATTGTTATCTAAAGAAAATAAAGATAAACTAATTGGTGAAATTTCAGAAGATCTTGAACAGTATATAGCAGACATTAAGAATATGGTTGATTCTGGTGTAATTACATACGATCAATTACGTGATGAGATATCTAATAATCTTAACATAACGCAAGAGCAGAGGCCAGGCAGTGTAGCTCAAATGTTACTTGGTTGTATAGACGAAGAATCCTGTCCAATGCGTCAAGAAGAAATAATGGATATACCATATTTTTATGATAAAGATAAAAATAAGATTATTCCAATGACAAGAATCAATAATTCGATAACAAATGATTCGTATGCTGTTATATACATCACTGGTAATCCATCTGATATTACAGCTGAAACTTTTCAAGAATTGGAAGAAAGTGGTTTTAACAAAGTCAAAATAATGTATAAGAAATCTACAAAATCTAAATACAAAATATTCAGTATAGATAATTTAAATCTTTATATGAATCCAGATAATGTATTAAATTATAAATCTGGTGCTTTGATAATTGTTTTATTATCTGTTATAATTTTCATGGTATACAAGCGTTATTCCTAATCTTCTTCAGACAATTCTTCATAATCTTCTTCAGAATCTTCTTCAGAATCATAATAGTGTACACTATCGTTCATATTTTCAATATATTGAGTATATACAACAATATCTTCTTTAAGTTTCATTTTTTTAACTTCATCTGTTACATTAAAAATTTTGTATATACTGTCTTTGTATTTTAATACTTGTTGGCCAAAATTTTGATCAGAATCGTTTTGACCAGAATTTGTTTTCTTCATAAGCGACATACATACCACGATTAATTTTGTATTGATAATTGTGAAATTAGGATATAGCGAAACTTTATCAATTACTGTAGACATTTCAGTATCAGATATGGATAGTTCTTCAGAAATTTCACGTATTTCTCTTATCTCTTCTGCCATTCTGAGTTTAGTAGAATCTATAATAGTCATATGTGTTCTCATACTCCGTTTATCAAATTTTACTTTTCCACCTCCAGTTTTTTTCGTCTTAATAAATGTAGAAAACCCAGACATTTTTAAAATTGAATATTATATTTTATTTAAACAAATAAAATATGGTTGATAAAGAAACATACTTTTATAGTATTTTACCGGAATATTGCTCTTGTAGACAGAAAAACAATGAGCTTAGAGAAATTGGTAAATTATACCGTGTTTTTACAAAAAATGTTAACAGTGGTTACAGAGCAACAGATATACTGTCAACTATAGATGATGGAGATGGCGAAGTCGGTCTCAATCGTTTATGTTGTAGAACTCGTTTTCTTTCAATCCCAATTGTCCCAATGATTGATAAATCAAAAGATAGAATATACGACGACAGAAGACTAGAGATTGTAAGACAAGATACAAAGAAACTCGAACCAGGTTATCAACCTTATGATTTTCCTGCAATCGACGGGACAAAGATAGCTAAAGTAATACCACCTATTGTAAAAATAGAGGGTTCTTTACCTAGTGGGTTTTAACGTCCTATAAAGGATGTAAGAACACTAAATTGCTGTGGCTTCCATTTCTTTCTGGGTGCCCAATCCAACTTACTTATTTGAATTAGTTTATTTTTGTATTTTAAAGATATTTCATTGTGTGAGAATTTGTCTTCCCAATTAACTATGTTAATATAAGCAATATCATCTTTGATATCTAAGTTTGTGATATATCCCCAGTTTTGAGATATAAAAAACTTAAACAGTGCATGATATTTAATATCACTTACTCCTTTGGCGGAGAGTGTTAAAGCATGTGTCATTTATTAAATATTTTTTTTTAAAAAATATTTATTTTTGTTTATCATATACGTGAAGTGTTAAACTTTTATATGGAGATACATTGAATACATTATGGTATTCGGTTTTAGTAATATTGCTAATATCTGATTCTATAAGATTATGTGAGCCTAAAAAAAGAAATTTGTTATTTAAGTTTATATATCTTGATTCTAGCAAATTGCCCTCCATAACAATAAAAGAACAATTATATTCATGGTTATGAATTTTACTATGGTGGTCTTTATTCCATAAAATCATTGCAAGTTCAAAATCATCATCATCATATAAAGACATTCGACTATAACCGTTATAGGTTTTAAATTGACGTAATAAATTTCTATTTCTGTTTAATTCAATTTTATTACATGTTTCATAATAGTATTTTAAAGAGTTGTTTACATCGCCAAATTTTGATATTGAGTATTCATATTTTAAAAAACGAATAAGATTTTTAATCATCATTTTATTTTTTAAAGTAAATCAATTTAAAAAATTCTTTTTTAAAATGAATGATGATTTAGAGAAACTTGATCAAATGATGAATATAGAAATTGATCGAGTTAAAAATAAATATCATAAGATTAAACTTGAAACCATTGAACGACACAAGGTAGGAAAGCATAAACGTAAAAGTATTCCTAAAGCAGTAAAAGATAAGGTATGGGATACTTATGTTGGTGTATATAAAGGAGTAGGACTATGTTATAGTTGTGATTGTGAAATAGACAGCAAAAAATTCGATTGTGGACATATCGTTGCGGCCGCCAAAGGTGGTGAAAATATTGTAGAAAACTTACGCCCAGTGTGTGGAACTTGCAATAGAAGCATGGGAACTCAGAATATGAACGAATTCAAAAGTATGTATTTCAAAAAACAGAAAAAGTGGTACAACTGTTTCTGTTAATCAAACTGAAATTTTAATTACGATTGATAATTAACAAAATGACTGATACACCACAAAAAGACAAAGTAATGAATTCTGGTCATGAATTTCAATTTTTTGTAAATTCTTCTCCAGAAAAGATCATGGAAAAAGATAATTCTAGTCTTGAATATATTATTACTCAGAATGATTTTCTTCACAAAAGAGTAAAAGATCTTCAAACAAAATTTAAAAATGTTAAAGATGAAAAGGATGAATTTGAAGAAGATAATGAAAGACTTGAGAAGAAATTGATTTCCCTTCGCGGCGTTACTATCAACGAATATGAGATGAGTAAATTACTAGAAGAAACGATAAAAGGTTATAAACTAACAATTGAAAATCATAAAAAAATAGAAAAGCAATATAAAAACGCACTTAATAACGATTATATCATTATTACTATCCTATATATTATCAATTACCTGCTTGGTCTTATGGGTTTTGTATTTCCTCTTATATCTTTTTATGTATTGGGTATTACTATAATCGCAAATAATACTACTGTGTCAAAAGAAATCAATGAGAAAGCAAATAAAATTAAATTAGATGTTACTTATCAAAACAAAGAAAATGAATACCATAAATTAAGAAAAAATCAAGATTATGTGACAACAATGATAGAAAATCTTTAATTTAAAAATACATAATAATTTATTATGTATTGAGTTGAAATAATTTTGATTATAATTATACTTAAAATGGAATACTCCATGGTAAAAACAGGAGCATGTTCATTAGTATTAGGAAGGTTACATTATCGCAATTTCTTTCCTGATAGAGAAGGAAAATTGATGAAAATTTTCAAAAAAACACTTAAACATGACGAATATAGACATTTACACTTAGTAAGAAAAATTAGAAATTACGCCGATTATTATTGTGTGCCAGATGAATTAACGTTTTTGATAAATCCGTCAGATAATTTTTACCATTACATTCAGAATCTACCAATAGACAAAGATTTAATTGGGGAAGCTTTAACATGTGCATATGTAGATTATGGAGGTCAAATTGACATTTTTGATACTATTGAGAACCTACTTTATAAAGACTTTAGTATTTGGAAATCACATAAATCAATTTTAGATTTTGCAAAATCTATGTTAGAAGGTCTTTATTATCTTCATCAACATAAAATATGTCATCTTGATATAAAACCAGAAAACATCATTATGAATAATATAACTAAACGATTTAAAATTATAGATTTTGGTTGTAGTTCTGTTGAACCTTTTTTTGATTTTATAAATGATTTAAGAGGAACACCTGGTTATTTTCCAAAACAATTCAAAAATTTTAAACCAACAAATTTATTACCAATAATTGAAGCAAACGATATGATACCAGTGGATGGTGTATTGCCCGTGATGAGAAATCCATATTTTGTTTACAAAATAGATAGTTATTGTTTAGGAAGGGTTCTATATTCGATAAGATATGTATACGAAGATGCTGTATATTTCAAAATCATGTTCAACAAGAAATCAAGAACCAAATTAGATACAATCATAGATATGTTGACAAAAAACGATGTATATGAACGTTTAACACCAAAAGAATGTTTAAATTTAATTTAGTTCATAAAATGGATAACTTTAAGAAACCAGATGCTTATAAAAATATTAATTCATCTTCTTGTGACAAAAAATTGATTAAACCATTTAAAACTAAAATATCATATATAAAATGAACTATGATCTTCTATGGTTATTATATTACATAGGAGCAGGTTTGGCTACATATTACATATTTGAAACAGATGTTAAATATATTGTTTTTGCAGCGATTGCTGCAGAATTAGCTTATTACATCGCATTTAGAACAACTTGGAATTTCATTAAACGTTATATCTTTAACTTGGTTTATGTTATGTCTTATGTGACACCCTTAATATTATCTTAATTTAAATATTTTTTTATTATAAAAATATGATAACACCTTTAAATATTTTTATAATAATTATTTTTATAGTTATAATCGTAGCTATTGTTTTGACTGTTACTTTAACAAAAGATACTACCCCAACATCAGAACCAACATCAACACCAATTCCAACACCAGATCCATCATCAGATGAAGGAACAGGTGCAATTGTAGCAATAACAGGTTCTAAAATATACCATTCGGCAGATAATGGTGGAAGTTGGAGTGCAATTACTGCAGATAGCAACAGTGCCGGGTTTGCGACATTAACAGATATTGCTTATGATGGAACATCTAGACGTGTTGCTGTAGCTAATAATACTACCTTCAGTCTTACAAGAACAATGTATTATTCTGATGATAATACAACTTGGAAACCTGTTATAATAACAGCTGGTTCAAATGTATATAATATATCACTTGTAGCTTATGGAAATGATAAATGGCTGGCTTTTGGAACGGAGGGTACAGATTTTTTTATAACTAATAAACTTTATACTTCTGATGATGGTGAAAATTGGAGTATTATTAGCGCCCCTGCCAAATTATTTTCTTTAGCTTATGGAAACAGTATATGGATGGCTACCGCAAGTCCTGGTAGAGGATCGACCCCTGTATATACTTCTTCTAATGATGGCGCTAGTTGGTCCAACGTTGGTTCAATCACTTCCGGTACCATTAATGCTTTAGCATACGGTGTTGACAAATGGGTAGCTGTTGAATCTAATGGAGAAACACATACTTCTACTTCTACTGATAATGGCGCTAATTGGACAACTGGTTCGACGCTTGGCGATGATTTGAATACTGTAGCGTATGCAAACAGTAAATGGATAGCTGGAGGAAGTGACGGAGATAATGGAAAAATACATACTTCTGTTAATGGTACTAGTTGGACAACTGTTTCGACAAATTTCGGAAGCCAGATAATAGATATAATATATAATAACGATAAATGGATAGCAATAGGAACAACAAGTACAGTTGTAGGTGAGGGCACGGTTGTTACTGGAAATGTATATTATTCCTCTGATAATGGTGCTAGTTGGACTACCGATAGTAGTAGTTTTGATGCATTAGTTGCAGTATCATAAATAAAATTTGGTTTTTATGACATCTATAATAGATTTATCGTAAATAAGATTGTCTGCATCAATAACAAGGATATTAATATCCTCATTATCCAGTAACCATTCATCATGAAGTTTATGAATCTGTTGAAGATATTCTAAAGGAATATCACTTTCACCGTTACGTTTACGTATCTTTATACGTTCATAAGATACTTGTGGTGTTGAACGAAGATAAATAATGTTTTTAATCTTTTTAGATAATTTTTCATACAGCCACTTACTCCATTTTAAATATATATCATACTCTATTTGAGTCATTTGATCGTTTTTATAACAGTTTTTTGCAAAAATTCTGTCTGACATAATCGAACGCTCAATTATATTAACACCTTCTGGTAGATTGTCTATTTTTTGTGTTCTACTGATAAAGCAGTTCATTTGAAACGTAAATGACCATCTGCTTATATCTTTGTAAAAATTATCTAGAAGATTTATTTTTTCCCATTCATCAACAGGTTCTTGAGAAATATTACAATCTATATTTTCTTTTATAAAATTAAGCAGAGTAGATTTCCCTGCTCCAATATTACCCTCAATATGGATATTCATTTTTTTAATTATTAGTTATAATTAAAAAATCATTTACATTATATTACAACACTTGTTTTTAGTTTCCTTAAATTCAGTATACGATAAAGTATTATCTTCGTTTTTCTCTACATTACATCTTGACAGAAAAATAGATTTTCTTCGACATATAGGACAAAAATTTTGTTTATGACGATATTTGTATTTTAGAATACAACCGGTATGGAATTTATGTAGACATCTTAAAATTGTTATATCTGTCTTTAAAGGTTCAAGACAGATAGTACATTCTTCCATTTTAAAAAGCCAAAAAATAATTCAATCTAAAAATGGTCAATGAAAATCAAACCATAGAAATATTCATTGATTATGAAATAATTTTTTTGATATCATCGCATTTTCTTTAGTTATGAATCTTTTGTATTTCATTAAATTGGGATTGTTCTTGAGTTCTTCTTTCAAAAGTGAAAATTCCATATCCAAGTATTTATCTTCCAGTTTTCTTATCCTTTCTGATTTCCCAGTAAAAGGATTTATGGGTTGTGAGCA
>Ga0209348_1001743_pt1 | contig 10466 bp, 22 predicted proteins | sample ETNvirenome_2_30_FD_184065 | JGI IMG/M metagenome (GOLD analysis project Ga0209348, IMG submission 184065) | Marine viral communities from the Pacific Ocean - ETNP_2_30 (SPAdes) (version 2) | ecosystem: Environmental > Aquatic > Marine > Oceanic | place: Pacific Ocean | collected 2013-06-22 | reverse complement strand
TAAATACAATCCAGACCTACTGCCCCTCGCCCAAAAGGAGGATCCGCACCCGAATTACTTTAAATCCTTTCGTTCTTCTCGATCCATCGCATGCTCGAAAGCGTCAAAAGATTCTTGATCGGGAAAGCCCAAACGCTTCAAAGATTCCTGACCTCCAACCAACTCGTCATAGTCGGGCTGAACCGAGTATGTAATCTGACCAGCCAAGCTGCGCTGATTAGCTTCTGCTAGCTCCGCCACCATCTTGTAGGTGTTGAGCGGCAGAGACACACTGGTGTACTTCCTCGGCCCTGTGTCCATGTTGGAAATTGTCTTGTATGTCCACTTACTTGGCACTAATCGCCTCCATGTGAAAGATTTCTTTTGTTGTTCTACAATGCAAAGTGTTGCAACGTCAAGAAGTATTTGCGCCCACATCAGGGCGTAAGCTCTAGCCACTGCCGCACCTCTTCGCCCAGCGACTTCGCAGACAGTTTTATCTTGTCCTGTAGATTCTCCACGATGTGCTTGTCCACTGTTCCTGGTGATATCAAATCGACATATGTAACGTGGTTGTTCTGCCCGATACGATGACACCGATCCTCGGATTGTATGCGACTCTGAAGATTAAAATCGTTGGCATAGTAGATCACATTTGTCGCTGCATGTAACGTCAGACCCATGCCTGCGGTTTGCGGGTTGCCTACAAAAAACCGAACGCCCTCTTCATATTGAAACTTGCGTATGGCTTCCTGCCTGTCGTCATCACTGGTGTCCCCAAAATATGTGACCACGGACCCCGGCCCATACTCTTCGGCCAGCATGCTTTGTATCTTGCGGATGTCATATCGAAAGCGTGACCAGATGATGACCTTGCCTGTCATCTCTTCGATGGTCTGCATTAACGCCTGAGTTCTGTTTGTCTCAAACTCAACCCTGTCGCCGTTGTCCAAGATAACGTGACCACACAGTATCTGCTGCAAGCGCAGCAGTTGTGTCATGATGGCAGGCGCCGACATCAACTCACCGTTGTCCATCTGCACAATGGCATTGTCCCGCATGGTCTTGTAATACCGCACTTGATCCTTGGTCAGCGGCACTTCGCGTGTCACATATATCTTGTCGGGTAGATCGAGCGCCTCTTCCTTCGTGACTCGATACGAGAACCCATCGAGCCGCTCTGATAACTCGTCCAGATTCCTGTAGCCCACTACCATCTGAAAGCTGTGCGCGCCCATGCGTTGCGTGCGCGTGATGGCATAGCGTCCTTGAAATGAATAGTAAGATGGGAAGCCCAGCAAATCTTTGTCCAAGAAGGCACACTGGGCGTACAAATCCATAGGCGACTTTGTAACAGGTGAGCCTGTTAGAATTCGTCTGTATGTTGCGCGCTTACCGAACTCAACCAGTGTCTTAGTTCGCTTGGCTTTGGGATTCTTGATTGTTGTGGACTCATCAACTGCAAGTAAGAAATTACTGCCGCGTGTGAACGCCCCCACAAACGCCGGCAGTTTCTTCGTTGCGAAACCCTCCACGTTTGCCAGAAATATGCGCAAGACTTCACGCTCTTGTACGCCTGCTTTGAGTCGCTCGGCCTGCGCTTTTGTGGGATTCGGATTCCATACATATACCTCGTGGGGCACGCTGTCAGGCAGGTGCCTCGGGATCTCCGATGTTTCCCAGTTGCGATACACGCCCTTCGGCGCCACGATAACGACCGTGTCAATTTTGCCTTGCTCGTAGAGCCATGTAACATTGTCGATCAATACCTTCGACTTACCGCACCCCATCTCCATGAAGTAGCCGTAGTTGATTTTGTCATACGATCTTTGCAACGCCTCTAGCTGGTGCGCGTAGGGCTGCGTCTTAAATGTAAAATCTTCTGGCACGATTCAAGCCTCGTCCTCTTCGTTTTCTTCGACAGGTCTGGGCTTCCACAACCACGAACATGAGTTACAGCGGCCCTTTTCATCGAGGGCTACCTCACAGCGAGGACAAAGACCATCATCGATGATCCTCTGCCACGATCCATCGCCCGGATATACAATCAATGGATCGTCTCCTCGTCACGCTCGTCTTCGTCTTCCTCCAGGTTTTCGCCCCACGCTTCAATCGCATTTTCGTTTGCGCTGCGTATCGCACCAGCGATCACGTCCGAGACGACAATCGGATCGTCAGGATTATTCATCGTCACCAAAGACACACCAGAAGATATCAAAGCAAAAGCTGCGAACTCCGGGTCTAGCTTCATCTCCTTAAACTTCTGGATCAACTCGTCCATCGCCTTAGCAGTATCCATCGCCTGCTTCTTGCTTATCTCTTTACTCGTTAGCTTTCGGTATCCCATGATCTACTCCCAATAACTGCCTTGAACTTCGACTCGCATACACACTGCTTCTTTGTTGATAGGCATGTTCTCCCAAAAGATTTTAGTCGCCGCCACATGGCAGGCTGCGACGGTGTCGAATGCCCCGAAAGGCTCTGTCGAAAACTCTTCGGCACCGTGCGCAGTCACCATGACCAGAATCCAGACGATGTTCACTCGTCGTCTTCCTTGGGCGGGTTGTCCTCTTCGAGCACCCAGTTCATGTATGCATGAGAGTCCTCTTGCCGAACAAACTTCAAATTCTGATGCAACCTGTGCATCAGTTTCTCAAGTTTCGCCACGTCCGACATCCACAGATCGTTGCACTCCCATATCGTCTGCAATGTCGTACGCAACTCGTTGTGCGACTCGAGAAACTCGCGCCGCTGCTCCTCCGTTATTGTAAAGTCAGTCATCTAGTATCTCCCTTCTGTAGGTTTCATCTTCACAGGCGCACTCGTCGCAACGAATGTCCCCAAAATAGCTGGTATGTTCCCAGCATCTCTCACCGCACTGGTCGCACTCGACCCCTTCGTAATCAGCCATCGCTCAACCTCAACCGTGCTTTCATCAACAGGCTTTGCGCTTCATGCAACTTGCTCACGGCGGCATCGACAAGGTCGTGCTCCGCCTGCTCGTAGTTTTCGTCGCCAGTAAACAGCAACTCCGATGATTTATTTACCGCGCGACTCAACAGAAGTTGAGCGTCACGATACTTCTCGGTTCTTACTTTGCCCATCTGATCTTCCTCAAAAATCTGCGCTTCGTCAGACGACGGCGCTTCCTCGACAACACATCGCCCGACTGCCCATGTATGCGCCGAACAACGTGACCATTGACCGATATCTTGCCGGTTTCCAAAAGGGTGGCGCGGTATGGTTCTTCTCTAAAATCAAAATCTATCGGCCCCATGCGTGACCCAAAAATGTAATCGAATTCCCTGTCAATCAGATTGCCATTGTGCAGGGCCGAGAGGCGCATCCGATGAAAGATGCGCTTCTCCTCCTTTTCTTCGTCAGTTAGATCATTCCAATCCATCTCAACACTCCGGATCAACATCGTCAGGTGGCCCATCAGGCTGCTCAATTCCGTTCATCTCGTCCTGGGTTCTGTCATACACGTCCAGATTATGTGCGCCATGTGCAGCGGCCCACGAATCACGGCTCATCCATGTGGCATCCTCTTGCATGCCAATTACCCAGTCTTTTACTCTACCCATTGTTTTCTCCTTGATACTCGTAGTTGTAGTTGTATTCAGCATCCAACCCGTGCCATGCCTCCTCGTAGGCATGGTCCCAGTTTGTGTGATAGCCGGTGGCTACGTCCTCGTCGGCGATACCCTTCGCCCAATGGTCGAGGCTAGGCTCATGGTCGAGCGGTAGTTCTTCCATCAGTCCAACCTCTCGCCATCGACGTACTCGGCGTCCGGCCATTTGTGATCGTCGCCCTGCCCATGTTCCTCGGCAGTCGGCTCGTACTCGAACACGTGACCGTCCTTATGCCACTTCACATGCAACAGCCCCCACTTGATCCAGAAGTTGTACGCCGATTTGACATCACGCAGCGCACCCTCCTTGTCTGTGGGCCAACCCTCAATGTGCTTGGGTTCCCAAAACTGTGTCGTCGTGACGTGATATTCGGCTTCGATAGTCTGCGACATTTCAATCCTCCATCTGTGGCTCCGGTTCGAACCAGACCTTCTCGCCTGTCTCGGACCCATAGCCCTTGTTGTACTCGCCGATCTCCTCGACACTCATGTGCTCGGACTCCACCACCTGACAGCCATGATCGCTGTACCAATGCCAGTGCGGATTGTATGGCCGACCATAATACCTGTCCGCCGATCCACGGTCTCTGGGAGAGCCGTGCTTTTTGTCACCTCGTTTAGTCATCCCAACGGTCCTCCGCCTCGATAATGCCCTCGACAAAATACATGTGCTTCTTCCGCTTCAGCTTGCCATCCTCGAAAACATAAATGCCATGCGGCATTGGCCGGACTCCAAAACCCGGATTCCTTCGCACACGATACACATATATCCTGTCCGCAAATTGCTGGCCTTCCTTCAATGGGAATGCCTCACGACTCCGAGCTATCTTCTCACCCAACTTTGTGATCGTGTCACAAATCGGAAGCAGACGGTTCGAGACATGCTGTCCACCGTCCCCGATGATCTGTTGTTCAGCGTAATAGCTAGGCATTTCTTTCATCCTCCAACTTTTGCAGCTTTCTGCAAAAACGTATCCACTGGCGGTTGTAGCCAGCGCCATACTCACCACGGTCGTTCTCAGCCTGTGCTCTCTTGGCCGACTCGCCGAGCCGCTTTAACTCTTGTTCCCGACGCCACTGCTTCGGATTCATCACAACGGTCTTCATGTCTATCTCCGTTTGTTGGGTGTTAATGTATAGTACAACAATATCCAACATTGTCAAAATGGTTTGTGACGTTTTCGTATATGCCTTTTCTACGGGTAATGTGTTCGATGAAAAAAATTCTGAAAAAAGTGTCACAAGTGTCACAAAGCATGGTTTTTGGTCCGCGAACCGTTGTCCTGCTTCAAAAACGTCTGTGACACTTCGTGATTTTGTAGTGTCACAACAAGACAGATAAGTGTCACAAACAGTCGTTTGCCCTATTGGAACGCGCGTGCTTTTTCGAAATGTTTGACGAAACCCGAAAAAATTCGTTATACACGAGACATGGGACGCCCTGCTGGATTGACCGAAAGACAACGCACCTTCGCCAAATATTATGTCGAGGGTCGGTACTCGAATGCCGAGTGTGCACGCAAAGCCGGATACGCTGAGAAGAGTGCCGCTGTCCAAGCCGCAAAACTTCTCGACGGTCACAGCTTTCCCGATGTCCCTGTTCTGATCAAAGAACTTCGAGAAGCACGCGAACGTCGATACGGCGTCACCTTGCTCAATCAACTCAAACGATTTGAAGATTTGTCCATCGCTGCTGAAGAGGCAGGACAGTTTTCTGCCGCGATCAACGCCGAGAAGATTCGATCTTCGCTTGGCGGTTTGACTATCGACAGACGCGAGTCCACCCACGTTCATCAGCTTGACAAACTTTCGCGAGAAGAAATCGTCGCGAGATTGGCCTCGATCAGAAGCCAGTATCCCCATGCCTTCACCGATATGAAACAGGTGGCCGATGCCAAAGACAGAAGCGACTCTGTGGAAATCGTTGAAGCAGAATTTACCGAACAAGACACACGCGCAACGGGTTGAGAACCGTTCATCGCAAGGCATGCCAGATGTGTATGTTTGCATGGATGGTGTGCCGTTTTGGCTCGAATTAAAAATAATAAAGAATAACCGAGTCTCGGTGTCTAAATCCCAAATTGCTTGGAATCTGGCGCATTCGCGTTGCGGTGGCGTTAGTTTTTTCTTGCTACATGCACCCTCGACCGGTGATGTATTTTTATTTGAGGGCAGATATGCGCTCGAAATCCATGATTCGCGGATCGATGACCTGTGCGCCTGCGGCCCTGCGCCGTCATGGTATGGGCCGCTGCGCGAATTACCTGCGAACCTGCGACCTGCGGCCCTATCGTTATGGGGCGCGAAGCTCGAGCAGCAGCCCGAGGTATGACTCGGGCTGTTAGTGTTGAACGATTGCAATAGACTTGGCTTTTTTGGATGCGCCGGCGCATAGCTTGCACGTGTCGCACGTGGCCCGGCGTCCGGCTTCTTTGCTGGCCGGACATAGGATCTCAAAACCAGCCAGCAGCTGGTCGGTGTTTTGGATCACGCGAAAGGTCCGCTTTCCATCTTGCCATGCTGCAATGGCCTCGGCTTCGGTGTCTGCGCTGATCATGAATAAATCGGGATCGGTCGGGACTAGACCGTCCTGGTGGGTGTAAGCCGTATGACCTACCGCCTTAGATAGCAGGCTATCCCAAATATATTTTGGAACTGCGGCGCCGTCGCCGTATGTTCCGATTCGCACCATGCGCCCGGCGCCTATCTCGGCAATGGCATCATGCCCGGTGATTACAGGATATCCACCTTTTTGCAGATGTTTCCATGTGATCAAAACACCTTGAAAAAGTTTGACGTAGCACCTGCGGCCTTTGGCATGTTTGCCCGGCGCGTCTGCTGCGACCGGTTCGCCTCGGAACTGACAGTCTCCGCAGATGCTATAATCATGGCCGAGCTTGTTATTCAGCATCGGATCGAGTCCGTTGTCACATAGTATATACGTCTGCACCATGTCGCCGGTTTTCGTGTTCCGGCTTTTGGCTATCGCTATGACTACGACGGGCTGTCCGTCAATCTGTGACGGCCCTCGGTATATGATTCCTGATTTCATCTCTTTAACTCCCATTTAATAAATTACTATACAACACAATAAAACAAAAACCAATTGTTTCTGCGCTGCGGCTGCGACCTGCGCGCTTATCGTTATCCCGGCGACCTGCCTGGGGACTCGGGCTTGCGACCTGCGCTTCAAAAAAAGACCTGCGGACGCAGGTCTTTTTTTGGCGTAGCCAGGAAAAAAACCCGGAGCCGAAGCTCCGGGTTGCCAGCCGACTAGGACGGCTGGTTGAACGGCCACGGTTCGCCATAGTGTTCCCTCCATTCATCCGTGGCCTGTACAAGGATTCCGTGTTCTCTAACCTGTGCGGCGTACATGTCACCGAGGTCGCCGTATGATCCGGCGGCAGGCGACTCACCAAGCACGAACCAACGCGCATGTTGATTGCCCTTTTCTTTGTCGGGCCGTTGCCATGTCTTCAAAACTTTCCATGTCAACGCACCTGCACGATAGGTCGCGTAAGGCTCGGCTGTCCCATTGCGGACAGCTTCCGCCGAGATTGATTTTCCGAAAGGGTTGGATTTCCTAGTCATCGCTTTCTCCTTTTTCTAACGATGTTTTATTATACACGATTATGCAACACAACAAAGCAGAAACTGCGCTTGCGTTCCTCAAAACAACCTGCGAACGCAGGTTGTTTTTTTCGACCTGCGGCCTTGCGCCCGAAGAAAAGACCTGCGAACGCAGGTCTTTTCTTGGAACAGCCTGGCAAAAAAAGACCCGGCTTTCGCCGGGTCTTTCTCTAGGGAACTTCATGTTCCGCTGGCCTTTGGGAATCGGTCGGTGATTCTGTACCGACCATTCTTCAGTTCGATCCCATAACCGTGGTTATGCCGGAGCGACCAGATTGCTGTGTGGATTGTGTTCCGCTTGAGCTTGGTATGCTCCATTAGACCAGTTGCAGTCATGCCGCTTAATTGCACTTTGGAAAGCTCCCCCCAGACAGCCGTCTCGGTTTTGGACATGCCGCTTGCCGACCGTGCCTTCGGCATCTCGACCAGCGTCGCGCTACCGGAGATCCCCTTGGCGTTGTTCAACGCTTCGGTGAGCGTGGCCTTCCGCTGGACTTGATTGGTGATAATCGACTGGCATGTTGCAATTTGTTGCTCCAGCCATTCGATGTGGTCTTGTCTGACTATCGTCTTCATTTGTCGTCTCCCTAGTTGACGTTGTTGACCTTAGAAGTATGCACCAACATGCAACACAATACAACAGCTTTGTGTCGGGGTTACTGGAGCGCATTGCCGTAGGAGCGTCGGCTTGTCGCACCCCTGCCCCCCTTGCGAGCGAAGCATACATATGCGCTAGCATATGTATGCTGGGTTGATAAATTCAGCGGCTCATAATATCGTTCGGGTCATGGACACGGGTAACTTAGACCTCCTCCCCGAAGAAGTGCTCAAAGAGATGTTGATGCTGGAAGAACAGCGTCAGCGGCTCGAGTTGCGCGATACGGCTAAAGATAATTTTATGGAATACGTCATGCATGTGTATGACGGGTTCATCGTGGGCCGGCATCATAAAATCATTGCAGAAAAGCTGGAGCGCATCGCATCGGGTGACTTGAAGCGTTTGATTGTGAACATGCCGCCTCGTCATTCGAAGTCGGAGTTCGCGTCTTACCTCATGCCTTCGTGGTTCTTGGGCCGCAATCCGAAGTTAAAGATTATTCAGGCGACGATGAACACGGAGTTGGCGGTACGGTTTGGCCGCAAGGTCCGTGATTTGATTGCCGATCCTGTATATCACGAGATCTTTCCGGACACGGATTTGAAGCAGGACAGTCAGGCGGCTGGCCGGTGGGAGACGAGCGCGGGTGGCGAATATTTTGCTGCTGGCGTTGGAGCGGCGATGACGGGCCGTGGTGCGGATTTGTTGATTATTGACGATCCGCACTCGGAGCAGGATGCGCTGTCCTCGTCTGCTTATGATAATACGTATGAGTGGTACACATCTGGTCCTCGTCAGCGTTTACAGCCTGGCGGATCGATCATCATTGTTCAGACGCGGTGGTCGAAGAAGGATTTGACGGGACGGTTACTGCAATCGCAGGCGGCTGACATGATGGCGGACCAGTGGGAGGTGGTTGAGTTTCCGGCGATTATGCCGTCGGGGGAACCGCTGTGGCCTGAATTTTGGGAAAAAGACGAGCTTTTGAAGGTCAAGGCTTCGTTGTCTTTGGGCAAGTGGAATGCTCAGTGGCAACAGAATCCTGTGTCGGAAGAGACTGCGGTTATCAAGCGCGAGTGGTGGAACGAGTGGGAAGAGAACGACATTCCGCAGCTTGAGTATATAATTCAGTCGTATGACACGGCGTATAGTAAGAAAGAGACGGCTGACTACTCGGCGATTACGACGTGGGGTGTATTTGAGCCGTATGGCAATGGTGATCAGCACTTGATTTTGATGGACGCGAAGCGCGGTCGCTGGAGCTTTCCGGAGTTAAAGCAGGTTGCTCAGGAGGAGAATGAGTATTGGGAGCCTGACATGATGCTGATCGAGGCCAAGGCGAGTGGTACGCCGTTGGCGGACGAGATGCGATTGTTGAACTTGCCGGTGATTACGTTTTCGCCGGGCCGTCGCAAGGGCAGTGGCGGCATAGATAAGATGACACGGATGCACATGGCTTCGCCGATTTTTGAATCAGGAAAGGTTTGGTATCCTTCCGCGCAGAAGTTTGCGGAGCAGGTGATAGAAGAGGTTGCATCGTTTCCGAATGGTGATCATGATGACTTTTGTGATAGCATGACTATGGCTCTGATGCGTTTTCGTCAGGGCGGTTTCATTAGTTTGCAGGGTGAAGAGCTAGAAGATTGGCTCCCCTCTAAGAAACGCGAGTATTATTGATGGTAGCTACCCCACAACCCAACCCTCGTCGTCGCATGTCCACGGTTCTTCCGGTTGCACCACCGAACCGTGGTGCGGGGATCATGACTCTTCCCACACCGAAGCCGACTGCTGTTGAGCGTGCGATGGCAAATCGGCTCTCGGTCCGCGAACAATTTCAGAACAGACGGCCAATGGATGAGGTGTTGGCGGAGGGTCGGGATGTATTAGAGGGTCTTGGCACGGGAGCGGTTGCGGGTCTTGGCGGGTTACCGGCGGATTTGACGGGCATAATTTTTGGTGACGTACCGGCGGTTATAAACAAGCTGGTGACTGGCGAGACGATCAATCAGGAAGAGTCTCCGTATTTCCAAAAGTTAAACGAGTTTCGCAGGACGTATGGTGCGGAAGGCATCATGCGGTTGATGGGTGCTGGCGACAGGTTGGATGCACCAGCGCAGGGTGACGATGCGTTGGCTCGTGCTGGCATTAATCGGTTTAGGCAAGCTGCATTTGCTGGCGAATTCCTTCTTGATCCGTTTGCCCTTGCGAAGGCTCCCAAGGCTATAAAGCGTGCGATGTCTCCGCTTTCAGAACAAGAAGAGCGGAATCTGATTGCATATGAAAGATATCTTCAGGGTCTGGATCCAAATCCGATTGCGGCGCGCATGGGCTACGGGAGTGAGCAGGATCCGCGTCGTCGTTTGCTTCCGTTTTTGCCGCAGAGTGAAGAAGCGTTGGAAGAGGCTTTTGCGGCGGCGCCGGTGGTTCGCGACGAGGGCGAAGAGTTTATAGTCACGATGCCTGACGGCGGAGAGGTGTCTGGTCCAGAGGACGATTTGCGTCGTTTGTATGTTGAGGGGTTGGCACAAGAGCGTGCGAATGTCGCTCAACAGCAACAATTCGAGCAGCTTGATCAATATTATGCTGCTCAAGGTTTGTATGACTCTGATGCGACAGATCCGGATTTT
>Ga0209348_1001742_pt1 | contig 10480 bp, 15 predicted proteins | sample ETNvirenome_2_30_FD_184065 | JGI IMG/M metagenome (GOLD analysis project Ga0209348, IMG submission 184065) | Marine viral communities from the Pacific Ocean - ETNP_2_30 (SPAdes) (version 2) | ecosystem: Environmental > Aquatic > Marine > Oceanic | place: Pacific Ocean | collected 2013-06-22 | reverse complement strand
ACCAGAGCCACCAGCTTTTTTTAACATGTTAGCTTCTTTATTATTTATATATGCAAGAAACTCACCCTTAGGTGCCATGTCTTTAGCTTCTTGTAAAGACATACCGCCGTTTCGTAACATTTGTTTTGCTTGTTGTGCTCTAGTTATGGCCATCGTTCTATCTTATTTTGTTTCTCCAAATAAATCAAGGCTGGGCATAATCACTCTAACATCTTTTCTTATGTCAGATTCTGGTATACCCTTGGCTTTCCAATCAGCATCATCTTTATATTTTTCGCCTGTTTTCATATTTGTTATTGTTGTTATAATCTCTTTTGGTTCTATTACTGGTATATCTTTCATTATGATGTTACCTCTCTTGGCTGTATTTCTAATATCGAGGCTATGACGTGCAGCTCGTTCGCGTCAGCAGCTTGTACTTTAAGTATCTCACTCTCTTCCATTACAAGAGGTTGAGTTAAAAGTTCTGTTGTTGCTTTAGATGCTATTGCTTTATCTTTAAATAGATTAAATATAGTGCCACTAGCATTTACTAATGTTATAGTTATCGTGCTCCCTGATCCAGCGTCTTCGGACACTATCAATGATTTTACAACAGCTGTTTTAAAACTAGGCACTGTATATAGTGTAGTTAAATCTGTTGTTGTCAGGTCTGCTTTTTTATTTATAAAACTGTTAGCCATTATTGTAAAAAGAAGTTAAATGCTTCTACCTCCTGTTTTAATTCTTCTTGAAACGTAGTATTTAATTTTTCTATAATTGCATCAAGATCTCTAACCTGTGCTTCCGCTGTTGGTAGATCATATTCGCTACTTGGTCTTGTTAATACCTGCACTATTTTTGCCATTATCTACGTCCGTCTGGTTGTATATCTAATCTAAAAGTTCCTAACTTCCAACTTTGATTAGTTGTCGTGTTTGCTATCTTTAATGCAACAGCTCTAGCTCTTGCACGTGTATCTACTTTTTTAGTAGATGATGAAACTGTAAATGGTCCAAGTGATGAGCTAGACTGGCTATCGTTTGGAAAATCTCTTAACTGTAATGTAACCTGTGTATTACCAGTTTGAGATATAAAATCTGGTATAAATCTTCTTATCTTCATTATAAACTCACCATCTCCTCTAAGATCAGCAATACCAGTTGATTGTCCTGTTGCCGCTGCTCTTCTTTGACTAATATCAAAGTCTCCAGAAGATATATTTGCAAGTATTGCTGTCGTTGTTCCACCCTGAACCTGATCTGTCCCTGTTTCGTGTTCATAATATATCGTAGAACCTTCCGTGTTTCCTACGACATCAAAAGATGTATCTACTGCTGCACTATATTCTAAAGCATGTGGAACTCCAAATACCGCAGAATCTCTCCACATAGTTCTAGCTAGTGTTCCATTTGTCCAAACTGGTCTTTGTGGTGAAGAATCAAAATAGTTGTATGCAACCATTCTGTTTACAACAGAGGATGAGGAAGTTGGATAGAACCATATTACTTCACCAAATAGATTATTTAATCCAGCAGATACCATTTGGTTACCAGATTCTAAATTTATATCATCGTATACAAAATCCTCTACTAAACATGGTAGTGATTCTAGTTTACCTGCATATCTAAAGAATCCATTTTCAGACATCCAATACGCAGAACCATCAACTTCTACGCATGCATTCTGTCCAACAAGTCCGCAGTGCGTCCCAACTTGCGCGAATGCAAAGGTAAAAGGTTGACCAACAAAACGTTGTGTAAATAAAGCTGTATCAGTCCAAACAAGAATTGCATCTCTACCTCTAATAGCACCTCTGATCTGTGATCCGTCGGCCAGTCTTTGTGTACCAGCTGTATTGGTTGCTGTGGGTGTATAAGTGTTTATATCTTCTTGATCTGAGAATCTGATAAACATGTCGTCTTGTGTTGATGTATCTCCAATTGTTGTCTCTGTTCCAAAAAATACTAAGTGTCTATCCGGAGTAGATACTAACATGTGCCTTGATGCTGTTGGTGCTCCAGTAATAATAGCAGCTCTTGTTGTTTCTGCATTTGATAAACTAGAGTCCCAAGAAAAAACAGCACCATCATGTATTAAACATATTGCTTTATCACCAAAGTTATCAAGTGACCACATGCCGGGCTCTAATACTAGGTCACCAGAAGCTGCCTCACCCCATGCTACAAAATCTGTTGTATTCGTTACAGTGTCTCCACCATTGTGAGCAGAGGCTGTTGTTCCTCTTACCTCTCTAGTTACACCTGTTAACTCATTTGAATCACTAATTCCTGTGTATGATATTTCTTCATCATTAATTTTAATAATGCTAGTCCCTGTGTTTGGAAACAAACTAGCATCAGTTAATATAATACCAGTTGTAGCAGAATCACTAATACCTGATGTTATAGTTGTTGTTGCAACTCCAGTTGCTGTCCCTCCCCATGATCCAAGCGACCAACCAAAACCTTTTGCTTGTACTGCTGGTCCCACAGAATAATAATGTTGCACTCTAATACCACCAGATGTCGTTGCACCCGATCCTGATTCATTTGAGGGCATAGTTATCGTTAAAGTTGTAGCTGATGGTACGCTAGTTACCATAAATTTCTTATCATCAAAATCAGCAGCTGCAAAATTAGAATTGGTTATCGAAGAAAAATTATCTAGTAATATAATATCTTGCTCACCTATACCATGAGATCCACTAAAAGTTATTGTAACAGTCGGTGATCCATTGGTCGTAGTAAACGCACTTGTAAGAGTTGTTGTCGATTTAATTGGGTGTATATCATAAAATATTCCCCCTGAGTATGCATATAAAATTCTGTTTGTTCCAATAATTGCATACTTTCTGCCTTTGCTATTTACAAAATGATGAAGACCTCTACCAGCACCAGTTAGTTTACTCTCTCCTAATTGTCTCCAACCACCTATTTTTTCTGGTGTGCCATACCTAAATCTAACATTATCACAATCTACCCACTGGCTTTCAGCTGTAGTTGCAGATATTTGTTTATTGATTCCCGGTGCAAAACCTATTTTTTGTAGCATAACTCTCGTACTATATAAGCTTTTTATTATTTTGATAGCATTATATTCCATTCTAGTTTGGATATCAAACTTTGTAAATGGACATTTTTAATATTATTTTCTTTCAAATATCTATGTAATTCTTGCACGTCGACAATAATATATTCATTTTTAAGATCAAAAACCATTTTATCTGCTTTAGTTGCAAAGCTTCCTATTTTACAATTATTTTTAATAGGTCGTAAATCAAATTTAAATTTTTGATTGTGTAATACACCTTCAACATCCCATAGCTCATTATTTTTTTGTTCTGTATTTGCTAGAACACTATCTTTTAATTTTTTTAAAAAGTTTTTCATTTCTTATAAAGGGTGCAACGGGTGGTATGTGGTGGTGTCCGTTGCACCCATCATAAGACAGTTATCTACTGCCTAAAATTTTGAAACCAAGATGGAAGACCTAAATGAGGACGTTTGTCAAACATATTACGTTTAGCACCTGGTGTCTTGCAATTATTATAGTGTAAAAAAACTTGTACACATTCTTTACCTTTAAATTTTTCTCTCCAATGTTCTAATTCACAACCTCTGTAGACTAGCATATCTCCTGGTTTTAAATCTACTTTAATACCTTTTTTACTAATTTCACCGGATGGCTCTAAATATATTGGCCAATTATCACCACCAAGATTCATAGTAGTTGATATCTCACAGCTAAATCTATCTTTGTGTCTTTTTAATTCATCACCTTTTTTATATATTCTTGCATATGTATATGCAGGATATAATTTTAATCCTGTTACTTTTTCCATTTCTGGTTGACACTTTAACAATAATGTTTCCATAGCGACATCTGCATAATGTGAGTAAGTATTGGGGATTTGATCATCTTCATAAGAACCCATCATAGTTTCATACGGTGATATGTATCTTTCTTTTATACAGGTGTTATAAACTTGTTTTTTCATTAACAAATAATTCATACAAAATATTGCTAAATCTTTTGATATAGCTTGTTTAATAACTGCGTATTTATTTTTTTTAAAGCTCATGAAAATCAAAAGATATAATTCTTTTTTTAAAATTAATAGTATTTGGTTCTGTGTAATGCATTATAAATTGAGGCACTATCATAATATCACCTTGTTCAACATCTGGTGTAAATAAAACGCTTTGATCTTTTTCATTATTCCAGGGTTGTATGTATGTTGTTTTAGGTGAGTCTTTTTTCATCTGTAAATATAATATAGCTGCATATCCCTGAGAGCTATGGTTGTGGGGGACGTGATAATGCCCTTTATCATACGTAACAGACCAGGCTCTAGTTACATCTATCTTTGAATTATACTTAGTTCTTATTAAACTAAATTCTTCTTTAAATATTTCTTGTAGTTGCCAAGTAAAATCTGCTTTGTTTCTGTTGCTATAAAAATTTGGAAAAGGCATCTCGGGAAACATTTTAAGAACCTCTTCTAGATGTTCTTTTTTATTTTTAAAATTAATGCATTTAATTTTAAAAAACTCTATTTTAAATACAGGTTCTATTTCATACTTTATTTTAGACATCTTTTGCCATTCCTTTTGGTATAGCTTGTATGTTCCAATGTATAAATCTAAATGGTTCTATGCCATGATCTACTGCAAACTCATGTTCTAGATAACCTGGAAATATAATTAATGTTCCAGGTTTTGGTGGTTTAAAATGCACTAATTCAGTTCCATGATATATCTTATCAAAAGATTTCATTTGTAATTTAGTTGCACGTGCTCCTGTTCTTGGTTCGTGAAATATTGGATATGATGTTTTATCACTGCATTTTAAAAAATAAAAACCTGATACGTGTTGATTCCAATGTATATGTGCAGAATGATGACCACCACCTTTTTTAGCAAACTCTTGTACCCACAGTTCACTAAACATAGTAGTATATTTACTCATATCAAAACCCTGCCAATCTAAAAACTCCCAAGACTTTTGACCAATATAATTTCTAAAATCTAAAAAATCATTGTCCATTGTTAATGGTGTTGAGTGATATGATCTTCCAAAATCACCATATTTTTTTACATACTCTTTTTCTTTCTTACGAGCATCATTAATATATTTATTACTTGCTTTGTTTAACGATTTAACAAACTCTGGTTTACTTTCAATCCATATTGGTGTTTTAAAATATTCAACTATGTCCATGTTATATGTACTCCATCCATCCTGTTATGATATATTTTTTTTCTTTTGGTGCATTTTCGCCTTGATGTAAGTGAGTCCAATAAGCGGGCCATACATAAAAATCACCAGCTTTAGGTTTAATTATAGATTTTTGAAATAAAAATTTTGTGCCACCACCTTTTTTTATATCGTTTAAAAATATCATAAAAGCAAAAGCTCTTCTAAAATGTTCAGGAGATCCAGTATTTTCACAATGTATGATATCATAATAATTATTAGGTTCGTATTTCATAAGTTGCATAGATGGATTAAGATTCCATCTAGCCATATATTTATCCACGTATGGATAAGCTTTTTTAAAATTTTTAATACTCTTAATTAAAGTTTTCCCTAAATTAAAATAATCTGTTTCTTGTTTAAGAATTAAATTAATTTCTAAATTATTTAATTTTTTAATATCACTTCCACCTTGAACAGCAAGATTTGTATTATCCTCAAACCAATTAATAAGATTAACACAAGATTTTTTTGGATAAGCTTTTGATACTTTGTGTATAAAATTCATTTTATTTAAAAGGATATCCAAGGTTCCACATGACCAATGAATATCTTACTCCTTTAGTTACAGGTTTAACACGATGCCATACAAATGAAGGAAACACAATAATAGATCCTTTTGGTAAAATCTCTTTGCACTGCACTCTATGTTTTAATTCATCTCTCATATTTGGACTGTAGTTTCTAAAATCGAATTCTAATTCACCACCTTTATATTCTGATCCATCTGTTAACTGACAAGTCATAGATAATTTTCTAATTTTACCTTTGTTGGGTCCTTCTTTTTCATAAGGTTTATCCCAACTATCACAATGCCAATCGTAGTATTGATTTAATTTATATTTTGTAAACTGACAAGACTCACTTCTGTCCCATTGAAAATTCCAACCAGCTTTTTTATTTGCCTCATGCACATAAGGATGTATTTCTTTATATATCCAAGCATCATTCAACCATACTAAATCTGATTTTCTTTTTACTTGTAAATTTTTTATTTCTTCTTTATTTAATTTTTTATCACCAAACCCACCTATTCTAGCCATTACTTCTTTTTGTGATAAACCATGTTTAATAATGTCATCACATATTTTTGAAGGTATTGCTGATTTAAAATACCAATAATAATTATGTAAGTTCATTTGAATGCAGGTCCTTTGGCAAAAAAAGTTAAAGTTTTTCTTGTGCCTTTTATTATAGGGTCTACTTTATGTAAAATAAAAGAGTTAAAAACTATCATAGATCCAGGGTTGCTTAATTCAGCAGCTAAAGTCACGTTTTTTGAATTTAATAAATTAAACTCACCTCCAGAAAAAGAGCTTTCTGATATATTTACCAAAGCTGTTAATTTAATATCTGAGGCTTTAAAAGTTTCTATATCGTTGTGCCATTCATATTCTTCACCTGTTTTATAAATATTATAATTTAATTTATCATCATCTTGAAAATTATATAGGTCATAACCATAACGATCTTGATTAACTTTAGTAATGTTGTAAAGAATTTTACTTATTTCTTCTTTTAAAAATTTAATTTCAATTGGATAAACTGTTGATGTTTTTTTGGATTCCTTAGCTTTTGCAAGCACTGATTCTTTTTCTCCTTTGTATTTATTTAATAAAGAATTAATTTTTTTAATTTCTTCTTTCGAAAGCACTTTGTTCCAAAAAAAATAATCAGATGTATTCATAAGTTATAGTTTGTATAAAATTTAAAGAATCTTTCTGTTTATTAATAATACTATACATATTAGTAGATGGAAACATAACAAAAGCACTGTTTTTTAATGGTACAATCCAGGATCTACCTTTTCTTCTATTGTCGTCATATAAAATTTTAATACTACAATCAACAGTGTTAATCCCATATAACAAGGTAAAATCAGGAGAGTTTTTTAAATCAACAGGATTAACATTTGTTTTTAATTCAGTTGTTTCATTTGGAATATAAATATCCCCCCAAGATTCTTTATTGATTAAATTAATTTTAAAATTAAGATTTATATATTCTCTAACATAAGTATTTAATTTGTCCCAATTTTTAGAAAAAATAAAATCTTTTTTATCATGGAAACATTTAAAAATTAATTGAGATAATTCTAAATTATTTATTTCAAAACCTTTCGGCATTGAAACATCTCCAAAATATAAGGCTTGTTCCGTTAATACTTTCTTTAACATACCACCACTATTTTTAATTTATGCTAATGTATCTGTCAAGTCCCAAGATTGATTAGTTTCATTCCACAAATATTGCCATTTATGAGTTGGAGGTGTGTTTTCATCTGCAGGAGTGTTTTGTGAAATTTGTTCATCTGTTAACGAAGGCTCATCACCGATTGGTGATTTCCAACTTGCAGTTGCTAAATGTTTTACCCAAGAGGGATAAGGTGATGGAGACCAAAAAACATTATTATCTTCATCCCATTCATGACCTATACCCGCATAGTTTCCTCTAAAAGGTGTGCCACCTAGTAAATGTTGATTATTTTTTGTATTATAAGAAGTTTGAATCCACATATGTGCAGGCCAGTTGTTGTGTGTTTCTAACCACTGTTGACCTAGTGTCTCGTCTTCGACACCATCAGCATTTAACATATTATCATTATCCATAGTTAACACTGAAATAACTTTGTTATCTTCATTTATTTTTGCAAAATGTGCCATAATTATTGATATTTATACCTTATTACTACAATTCCGCTACCACCAGCTGCACCTGTAACCGATTGATGACCACCTGCTCCACCGCCACCACCACCAGTATTTGCTGTACCGGCTGTTGAGCTACCTGCTCCACCATTTCCACCACCATCAGTGCCCTGCGAACCTGAAGCTCCACCAGCATAAACAGATCCTCCACCACCTCCTGCTCTACCCACAGGACTTCCAGTAATACAAGATGTTGCTCCTGCTCCGCCACATCCTCCTGAACTTGGTCCACCACCTGTGCCTGCTGCAGTGGCTCCACCACCTCCGTTAGCACCATACTTATGCGCACCACCTTGTGGTGCATTACCTGATGGGCTACCTTGAGGTGGACTTACTGGTGGTGTATTACCAGCACCTCCTGTACCGCCACCATATGCTGCACCTCCTGAACCACCAGGTTGACCAGTGCCACATCCTATGGTGCCTCCACGTCCCCCACCTGTAGAGGTAATTGAACTAAAAATTGAGTTTGATCCATTACTACCAACAGCTGGGCCAGGTCCACCTGCATTGCCACCACCACCTACTGTAATTGGATAAGCTTGAGCTGAAACTGATAATGCTGAAACACAGGCACCTAAAGGTGATCTGGTATAACAACCCGAAGCTGCACCTGAAGATTCTCTATAACCTCCTCCTCCAGCTCCACCTCCATGAGTGCCTCCACCGCCACCGCCACCACCAGCTACTACTAAATAGTCAACAGTGTCAGATCCGCCAGAATTTCCAGCACAACTTACACAAAAAGTTCCTGGACCTGTAAATGTGTGAATTTTATAATCACCAGAAGTTGTTACTGATCCGCCTGTTCCTGTTACAAAAGCAGGTGCGCTCTTTGCTCTTTGACCGAAACCATGTGCTGACGCTGCCCCGAAACTAGCGATTATTGGCATAACTTATAAACCTCCTATTAAGCGTATTGTGTTTGCGCTGCAAGAGCTGTAAATGCAGCATCCCCAGTTTTAATTATTGTATACGTGTACGCATCAATGGAGTTAGCATTTCCAGCTGACGGTGCTGAACCACCTTGCCATTCAGGTGTAATTGAAGATCCGTCAATTGTGACAGCATTATTGTAATAAGCTGAACCTGTGCATGTTACTAAGAAAGCAACAGTAAGAGACTGACCTGTTGACATTATAGCATTTAATGTGTTCGATCCATCTCCTCTAAAATTAACTGTAAAGTTACCTGTAGCTGCAGATGTGTAATATAAAACCGCTTGAGTTATAACATCATAGTTGATTGTTCCTGTAGCTGCAGTTGCAGATACTGTTACTTTTTCAACTACGTTTTGAATTGAAGCAGCACCTAAAGATACTCTTCCAAGACCTTTAGGAGTTAAATTTAAATCTACATTAGTCTCTCCGCTTGAACCGATGATTGGTCCATTACCTGTAGCTGCATTTGTAATTTCTACTTCGTTTACTGCTGAAGATGTCGTTTGAAAAATAACTTGCTCATTTCCGTTAGCGTCTGCAATAAAACCTGCGTCTGCGATCTTTGGAGCTGTTAAAGTTTTGTTTGTTAATGTGGATGTAGAAGCATCTGATACTAAAGTTGAGTTACCACCAGTGCTTGGTATTGTTAAAATATTACTAGCAGCCTCCGAGTGTGGTGCGGCTTTTATTTGTTGACCATGAGAATTATTTTCACAGTTAAATTGAATAGCACCTTGATTATCATTACCTTTGACAGTTACATGACCTGTACCATTTGGTGCTAGTTCTAAATCTGCATTTGAAGTTGTTACAATATCTTGACCATTCATATCAAGATCACCACCTAGTTGTGGAGATGTATCTGCAGCAACACTCGCTATACCTAAAGCTACTTCTTTTATGTCAGGGTTGGTGCCATCATTGGCTGCAGCAAAAACAATCTTATCACCTTTATCTGTAGCAGCAAAAGTAACACTCGATCCTGAACCAGTTACATATTTAAATTGAACAGTATAAGATCCAGAACTAGAATTTCTTAAAAAATAAAATTGTTGTGTATCTAGGGGAATTGTAACAACTGCGTTACCAGACAATGATCCAGTAAACTCTATCATTCTGTGAGACATCACAGCGCCGGTTGATCCATCTGAAACAGCCAGTGTTACTGTTCCACCACTAGTTAGTGCTTGTTGAGTAAATCCACCAGAAATTTGTTCTATGATCTGTAAATTAGTATTAGTTTTAGTCCCCCATGTACCGGCGTTTTCACCAGTTGCTTGAAGTTCTACCCCTAAAGGTGTAAATGTTGATGCCATAAATTATCTCCTATGCAGCGTCACTATAACTTGTATTTGATCCAGTTGCAACATCCGAATATGTATCATTCGAACCTGTCGAAACATTACTATAAGACGTATTTGAACCGGTGTCAACATCACCATAAGCAAATATATTAACAGTTCCAATACTTGTGGTTATGGATTGACCTGTTAATCCAACCTGAATATCGGCTAAAGATATTGCTCCAACACTTGCACTAAAAGATTGACCAGTTAATCCTAATCCTTCTTCTATTGTTAAAGATCCAACAGA
>Ga0209348_1001739_pt1 | contig 10485 bp, 17 predicted proteins | sample ETNvirenome_2_30_FD_184065 | JGI IMG/M metagenome (GOLD analysis project Ga0209348, IMG submission 184065) | Marine viral communities from the Pacific Ocean - ETNP_2_30 (SPAdes) (version 2) | ecosystem: Environmental > Aquatic > Marine > Oceanic | place: Pacific Ocean | collected 2013-06-22 | reverse complement strand
CCAATGAAGAAAAAGAAGAAGTAAATAATGGCTACCTCGGGAACTACCACGTTCAATATGGACTTCACGGAAATCGCTGAAGAAGCGTGGGAACGTGCTGGCCGTGAGATGCGTTCGGGTTATGACCTGCGTACTGCACGTAGGTCAATGAACCTACTCACTATTGAGTGGCAGAACCGTGGTATCAACATGTGGACTATTGATGAAGGCACCATCAGCTTGGTACAAGGAACTTCGTCGTATGACTTACCGGCGGATACCATTGATTTGCTTGAGCATGTTATACGCACTGGTAGTGGTAATGTGTCTACTCAGTCTGATCTCAGTATATCTCGTATAAGTGTTTCTACTTACGCCAGTATACCTAACAAACTAACGCAGGGTCGCCCTATACAGATATACATAGATAGAGGGCAAGCTAATCCTTCTGTTAATGTGTGGCCCGTGCCTGATGCGTCTAGCACGTATGTTTTGAAATACTACAGAATGCGACGTATACAAGATGCAGGCAGTGGTGTAGAAAATGCAGATGTTAATTTCAGGTTCTTGCCTTGTCTAGTTGCGGGGCTTGCTTATTACATAGCTCAAAAAGACCCAGAGTTAGCACCACGTATATCCATGCTACAGACAGAGTATGAAAGACAGTTTGATTTAGCTGCACAAGAGGATAGAGAAAAGGCATCTATTAGCTTAGTGCCACGAATGTATGGCATGAGGTAGACATGACACAGCGTTTTGCTTCTAGCCAAAGAGCGTTAGCCATATGTGATATATGTGGCTTTCAGTACGAATTAAGAGAGCTTAGGAACTTAGTAAAGAAAAACAAAGTTACGGAGTTAAAGGCGTGTCCTGAATGTTGGAACCCGGATCATCCACAAAATAGATTAGGTGAGTTTCCGGTAGATGACCCGCAAGCTATAAGAAATCCTAGACCGGATTTTGCGGAGTTAGCAGCAAGCAGGGCGCACATAGAGCCAATAGACCCCTCCATAGTGGTTGGGTTTGGCAAAGTGGGTGAAGTCACATTATCAGGAGTTGTCTCAGGTAATGTGGTGCAAGCAAGCGGTAGTGTAAACGCTGTAGGGGATATAGGGTCTGTAAGTATTTCAGCAACAAGCGCGGCTAGATTTGACAGCACTTCAGTTACGCTTGACTCAACCGCAAAGACATTCGACGAAGGATAGAGCATGGCAAAACAAACAGTAGGCATAGGTTCTTCTGCCAATGACGGAACAGGTGATACTCTTCGTGCGGGTGCGGATAAAATCAATGACAACTTTAATGAAGTTTATGCCGCGCTTGGAAATGGTACGACTCTTACGGACATTATAGACTCTAGCGGTTTATTAGATGTGAGTTCCGGTGCTAATAAAATTGTATTTTATTATGCGGCTTTGAGCGATTTACCCAGCGCGTCTACTTATCATGGTGCCGTAGCTCATGTACATGCAACTGGGGGGCTTTATTTTGCACATGGTGGTGCATGGATAAGGTTAAACGATGAAACAACTGGGCCTGTAACTAAATATACAGCAGGTGTGGTAGGAAGTTCCGCGTATACTTTCACCGGCCCCGGTGCTACATCTGGGAACAATCCCAACTTTACTTTCTATAAAGGGCATACTTATCTTATAGACAACACCGCTAACGTAGGAAGTCATCCTTTGCAGATTAGAACTTCAAACGGTGGTTCTGCTTTTACAACGGGGGTTACAGAAAACTATAATTCTACAACAGGTTTAACACAATTTATTGTTCCACATGAGCCAAGTGATACAAGTTTAGTGTATCAATGCACGAATCATGGCTCTATGGTAGGCAACATAACTATAGTGTAGAGGTACAACATGAAACGTGAAACTAAGGAAGCACCAAAAGTTATAGAACATCCAAATCAGCCAACAATGTATGACGCTGGTACGGACGTTAATAAGCCGATAAACATGAAAACCAGCGGCATCAAGATACGCGGCACTGGTGCGGCTACCAAAGGCACTATGGCAAGAGGGCCAATGGCGTAGTGAATTACACTGAACTAAAAGCAAACGTAGAAGACATCTGCGAACAGACGTTCACGGCAGATCAGCACGCTATGTTTGTTCAACAAGCAGAGCAAAAGATATACAACACTGTACAGCTACCTGCGCTTCGTAAAAATCAGACCGGCACGCTTACGTCCGGCAATAAGTATTTAACGATGCCGACTAATATGCTGTATGTATATTCTCTAGCAATTATAAGCGGCAGTGATTACATATACTTATTAGACAAAGACTCTAACTTTATACGTGAGGCTTATCCTAACCCAGCAACAACAGGGATACCTAAGCACTACGCCATATTTGATTCGGATACTTTTATTGTAGGCCCAACGCCAAATGCTAGTTTCTCTGCCGAATTACATTTTGCTTATTATCCAGAGTCCATAGTGACCGCTGGAACTACTTGGCTAGGCACTAACTTTGACTCTGCGCTATTAAATGGAGCTTTAGTTGAGGCCATACGTTTTCAAAAGGGTGAAGGAGACATGGTGGCGTTGTACGAAAAACTATATGTCCAAGCTATAGCTCTACTGAAAAACCTTGGTGATGGCAAGCTACGTGAAGATACTTATCGCTCGGGTCAGACTAGGAGAGAGGTAGCGTAATGCTGAGTGCTAATGGTGCATTACAGATAGGTAACTTTACGGTTAACACAGTATCAGGACGGGGGTTTACTGCCGAAGAGATGGCAGAACAAATCTTAAACAAGATTATACATGTGGGCGGGAACGCTCATCCTGTTATAAGAGAACAGGCAGAAGCATTTAAAGACCAGATTCGAGGAGTGTTGGTCGAGGGTATAAGACAAGCTATACGTTCAGACCGCACCACACTTGCAAACCAATTTCGAGCCGCTGGGCATTCGGAACTTGTGAAACTATTGGAGACTTAACATGGCTATTACTATATCTACAGCGATGCCCACTAGCTTTAAGGTAGAGCTATTCAAAGGGCTACACGATCTACAAAATGGAGCAGATGCACTCAAGATTGCGCTACTTAAATCTGTATCAGCAGGTTCAGGCACTTATGGTGCTGCCACCACTAATTATTCTACCGTTACAGGTAACAGTGATGAGACCACTAACACTAGTGGATCAGCGTATAGCGCAGGTGGTAACACTCTAACCAACGTGACACCTACAAATGACGGCACAACTGCCATTTGTGATTTTGCTGATACTACTTGGTCGAGCGCATCTTTTACTACCTGTGGTGCTGTTATATACAACACAAACAACTCTAACTCTGCGGTTGCGGTATTGAGTTTCGGTGGAGATCAAACTGTAAGTTCTGGAGATTTTCAGATTCAGTTTCCTGCCGCCGCTGCATCTACTGCGATTATTCGCATAGCCTAAGTAGGACTGTTTCGTGTCTATTTCCAGACCAACAAGAGGGTGGGGTGATGGCACTTGGGGAACAGGTACTTGGGATGGTATAGGAACTGTTGTAAGCCTTGGCTCCACTTGGGGTAATAACGCTTGGGGTGACGGAGGCTGGGGAGACAATGGTAATGTCTCTGTAGCTGGCACTGGAGCCGTAGGGTCGGTAGTAATAAGTTTGTCGGAAAATATAGTTCCGACAGGAGTTACCGGCACAGGAGCCATAGGCACCACAGTTATTGTACTGGGAGATAATGTAGCTCCTACGGGAGTTGTAGGGACAGGCGCAGTAGGGACGGTAGCTACTAACTATAGTGGCTCGATTACTCCGACAGGAGTGTCCGGCACCGGACAAATGGGTGGTTTTGTTGTCGTAGTAGATGACATTGTAATCCCCATAGGTGTGTCAGGCACAGGAGCAATAGGGACTGTAGCTACAACGGTTGGAGAGTTATTTACTCCCACAGGCGTAGTTGGCACCGGCGGCATAGGCACCACAACCATAGCGGTTACTCGCACAGTTAGTGGAGTTAGCGGCACAAGTGCAATAGGAACAGTTACAGACACCCCTGCGCCAATAGTAACGGGAGTTGCAGGCACAGGAGCAATAGGGACAGCCTTACCTGTATATGATAAAAATGTAGCTCCTACAGGAGTGCTTGGAACAGGACAAATAGGCGCAGATGGCGCTACGGTAGTTCCAGCAGTAACGGGGGTCTCAGGCACAGGTGCGATAGGAAGTTTAGATACCGACGTAGATGAAACAATAATCCCTACAGGTGTATCAGGCACAGGAGCAGTTGGAACAATAACTAGGGGTGGCTGGACTAACGTAGAAGATAGTCAGACACCTAATTGGATAGACATAGATACTGCCGCTTAATGAGGTGAATCATGGCAACTTATGTAAATAATCTAAGGCTCAAAGAAATCACCACGGGTGATGAAGATGGCACTTGGGGTACAAGTACAAACACCAACCTTGAGCTTATTGGAGAATCGTTAGGATTCGCCACACAAGCATCCTTTAGTTCTGATGCAGACGTTACAACCACGGTGGCAGATGGTTCTACTGATCCAGCGCGTGCTCTCTATTTTAAAGTAACGTCAGGAACAAGTTTAAGCACAACTCGAACTTTGACCATTGGGCCTAATACTGTCTCCCGTGTGATGTTTATCGAGAACGCTACTTCCGGTAGTCAGTCAATAAATATTAGCCAAGGCTCTGGAGCAAACGTAACTATAGCCAACGGCAAGACTGCACTAGTTTATTTAGATGGTGCAGGGTCTGGCGCAGCAGTAGTTTTGGCAAGTCCTCAAGTTGCCGTTACTCAGCTTACAGACGTAACTTCTACAGCCTCTGAGCTTAACCTTGTAGATGGTTCTAGTGCAGGCACTATCGTAAATAGTAAAGCAGTTATTTATGGTTCTTCTGGAGAAGTTAATGGCACCACGCTTCAAATTGCTGGTAACGCAATTACAAGCACAGCAGCAGAATTGAACTTAATAGACGGCTCTAGTGCAGGCACTATTGTAAATAGCAAAGCGGTCATCTACGGTTCTTCTGGAGAGGTTAACGCTACTACACTACAGATAGCAGGCAGTGCCATTACAGCTACTGCAACAGAACTTAATTTACTCGATGGCGTAACGGCCACCACCACTGAGCTTAATTATGTTGATATAACTACTTTAGGTACAAGTCAGGCGTCAAAGGCATTAACTGCCGATGCTAACGGCGATGTAACTTTGTCTGAAGAACTTATTGCCAAGAGCTACAACGAGACATTCGTAACTCTATCAGGCACGACACCCACTGTAGATTGTGAAACAGGAAACGTGTTTTACCTCTCAACTTCTGGCAACACGACTTTTACCTTCAGCAACCCTCCTTCTAGTGGCACGGCTTATGGGATGTTGATCAAGCTAACAGCAGGTGGAACACACACAATAACTTGGCCGACTTCCGTGGATTGGGCCGGAGGTTCTGCCCCCGATGCTCCCGCGTCTGGCGAGACTGATATTTTAGGTTTTATCACACATGACGGTGGCACGATCTGGTATGGCTTCTTAGCTGGAGATGCACTCGCATGAGTTTTACAAGCACAACTATTGTTCCTCTTGCAGCGGCAGGTGCTGGCGGCGAGAGTTATTACATTGCCAAATATACTTATAACGGTTCTGTTTCGGGTGCTGGTGTAACATCAAAAGTCGAAACAATCGTTGACTTGGCAGATGATACCTTGGGTCTTTGGTCAAACTGTAATGTGTATTACACAACAGATGTGAGAGGGCAAAACTACACCAGAGTAAATATTATCGATGGAAGTTTACTCACAAACAAATTTTTGAATGCTGATAGAGACGGGAATTATAGAAATGCACAATGGAGCACGACACTTGGAGTGCAATTTGTTGGTGGACGTTTTTATAACGGTTCTAGCGACGTAGATGCTCTTGGGGCTTTTGATAAAGACGGGACACAAAATGGGACTTATGTTTGTACGGATGCCCAATACTACAAACCGTTTGCTGTGCATCCCACCAGCGGAAGAATCTATTATGGCTCTGGCGACAGGTTGTATGGATTAACATACACCACAGGTGGTGGCTTCGCTCATTTTTATGAGGCTACATACAGCGAAGGCGGCGATTTTCAGGCTCTGGCTTGGCAGAATGACAAGTTAGTGACTCTTATGAATGATGGCAACAGCGCTTACGTCAATAAATATCCTGCAACTGGCAGCGGCACAGCCCCCGGTAGTCCAGATTATGTCAAGCAGCACCCGCCAAGTGCTTCAAGTTTTAATGAACTAGGTCACGCCCCGCGACAGGCTATCCAAGCAGATGGCTCTGATTATGTTTTTATTTCAGATGAAAACAATTATTGGCGTTTTTTCAGGTATGACAGCGGTGGCAGTGGTTATTACCAATACGATATGAATAGGCAGATTTCCTATAATTCGATTACAACGTATGCTGAGTTGCGTCAGGTGCTAGTTGACCAAACTAGAAGCACTTATGTCTATTCAACAGGGCTGTGGAAATGGCGACCAACGTGGAGTGGATCAGGTACCTATACACGCAATAGAGGCTCGGTGCTTATTTTGCAGCATACTTTCAATCTAACTTTGAATAAAGCCATTGCAATATCGCTTGACACTACAAGTGGCGTAACTTCGAGTAATAATTTAAGTTATGCGGGCATTCAAATTGAACAAGGTATAAATTGCATGCTCCGAAATAACGATGAGGACTTGGTGGTCGCCTTTTACGGAAACAAGGGTAAAAATGATAAATCGGATCAGGAGCTTTTTGTTATTAAGATGCCAACTGATTTCAGTACGCTAACAATGGGGACTTACAACGGATGGAAGTTTGAGGATGTAACTTCCATAATCAACAGTAACGCAAGTCCTAACACACAATCGAACGCTCCTTATAACAGAAGTTACACGCTAGATTCTGCGACACCGCCCTCGACAGGAAATGCAACCATAAACAATATGTCTGCGATTACCATTTCGCCAACTATAGTGAAGTTATAATTATGTATGTAAAAGTAAATGACGGTAAGGGAACTGAGTATTCTGTGTCCCAGTTAAAAGCCGATAATGTAAACGTATCTTTTCCAAAAGATATCGATAATGATTTACTCGCCGCGTTTGATGTATATCCTGCTGTCGATGGTGAAGTACCTAGTTATGACGTATCGACACAGAACTTAACGCGCTCTGCGGAAGCAACATTGGTCGATGATGTCTGGACTTTTGCCTATTCTGTTGATGACAAAACAGCGCAGCAAAAAACAGATTATACAACTGGCCTTGCGGCTGATATGCGGAATCGAAGAGACAACTTGCTTGCAGCTACTGATTGGCGGGCAGGGAGTGATCTGACTTTATCCGATGAGTGGAAGACTTATCGACAAGCTCTGCGCGATGTGCCAGCACAGTCAGGATTTCCCAACAGCATTACTTGGCCTACGGAGCCTAGTTAATGGAGCTAACTGGTCAGATAGTATTTGATGTAATTATCTTGATCGGTGGTTTCTTGGCAGCGTGGGCGTACAATCGCGTGTACACACTGCTCGACAGGCTAGATTTAGAGATGAAGCAAATCTCTGAGAAGTATGTTGCGAAAGACGATTACCGTGAAGACATCCGAGAGATCAAAGACCTGCTGGGTGCGATCTTCAAGCGACTTGATAGCAAGGCTGATAAATGAAACTTGATCCTGTGCTTTTAAATATGGCCTGCTCTTGGGCGATGAAGGCTTACAACGACAGCAATGATGAGGCTATCAAAATAGAAAGCCGATGGACATCTACTACAGTATATGTAGCAAAACGTAAGTCCATAGACATCATAGCTTTCCGAGGCACAGAGCAGAAGATGGATGTGCTTACTGATATAAACGTCATACCTTTGCCATATGCAGGTAGGCTGTGTCACGGTGGTTTTACCCTAGCGCACAAGTCTGTATGGAGAGAGGTCAAGGAGCATATAGACCCTAAGAAACGCACACTCATAACGGGACATAGCTTAGGAGGAGCGTTGGCAGAGTTGTCGGCTTCCATGCTGAACGGCAAACACGACAATATAAACTTAATTACCTTTGGCAAACCAAACGTGTTTTTCAAAGGGTTTAAAAAGCCAATGACTCTGGATAATCAAATATCTTGCGTGCATGGTAGCGACATAGTGGCTCGTGTGCCGAGGCTTTGTTACGGCCCTTCCAAATCACAGACCATGCTGTATTTTAGCAATACCGGCCCGGATTACATAAACCCCAGCAAGGACACCAGAGTTGCTGACAGAGGTGGGCTGAAAGATCGAATAAGCGATCATATGATGGCGGGTTACAAAGAAAGGTTAAAAGAGTTTCTCGATGGTCAAGAGCGAGAAGCTAAGAAAGTTGTGCCTCTAAGTAAAGGCGAAATGCAAGAGTTAAAAAGGATAGAAAATGAAATTGATTCCCGTAGTAATTAGTTTATTTGTATTTTCTGGATGCACAATCTCTGAAGACATGATTGCTAACAAAGACTTGTACTGCTCTGGTGTATACAAGGGCATACGTGCTGTTGGTCGTGTGGCTACTGAAGTAACTACAGGCATAGCTGTTCCTGATGTATGCGAAAGTATTGACGAGATCGTCGAGGAGGATGCCGAGGGAAAGTCATCCGAAACATAGATGCTCTTACGAGAATCTATTTGTTGACGCTGTGATGGATGATTATTTCGCCAGAAAACCCGATTGCGAACTACAACGCAGCGCAGGTAGATACAACTCAAAGTCTTACGGTTACGCTATCTTCTGACACGGTAAAAGAGCTTGATCTTCCTGAAGGTCAGACAGTTAAAGGGTCAGTATCTGAAGACGGTAACTCAGTCACAATAAGCACTGAGAATGGCGAAGTAAATTTAGTTGGCAGCTTCGCACAGGTATCCGGTGAAGATGTTAATGTCAGGGTAAGGTCAGCCGAGACTCCTGAAAAGACAGAAGCTAAACAAGAGACAAAGACTGAAGGGCAAGAGCCTACAAGACAATCCAAGCTAGATAGAGTATTTGAAAATACATCTGCCAAGATAGACAACAGTACAGATGTAGAAAAGCTGCTTACTGATCTTAAAGCAGCCATAGAAAACGGAGACAACTCAGTATTTGGCGAGATAGACCTAGAAGACTTGCCACAGATAGAGTACGAGATAAACAGGTACGATACTGAAAAGAACTCGTGGGCATGGGATGCTCCAGAGGCAAGAGACCTCGAAGATGTGAAACTCGGTGAGACCTATGTGGATTTTACTGACGGGGAGATCAACAGCGGTGAAGAAGAATGGATGGGGTTCGAGGCGCTACTAGGCAACACTGAGGAAGATTGGGAAATTAACATCGAAACGGATATTGGTGAGCGTGACCATATCTGGCTCCAAGGACGAGTGACCGAGAACCGTGGGAGGTTCAACATGTGGTTTGATAATCCCGGCACTGCTGCTTATGCAAAGCAAAACATTGATAAGGTTGCTCAGAAGATAGAGAGCTTCGGTATAATGATTGACCATTTAGGTATCGCTCCATACCCAAGAGACAGGGTAGAAAACCCGCCCAAAAGCACGTTTATGGTGGAAGTATGAAATTAAAAGGGTTGTTAGCGTCACTGGCCCCGACTGTCGGCAAAGCCATTGGTGGGCCTATGGGCGGCATGGCTGTTAAGCTCGTGGCAGACAAGCTAGGGGTGTCCAACACTACAGACCCCGCAAAGTTAGAAAAATATATTGAGGATAACCCCACCTCTATAGAGCTATTGCAGCAAGCAGAAAACGAATTCAAAAAAACGCTAGATGAGCGCAAGATTGACCTAGAAAACTTCAAGGTTGAAGTTCAGGATCGGCAGTCAGCCAGAGAGATATTCGGTGAAGACCCTACCCCTAAGATATTTGCGATTATCAGCTTGCTTGGTTTCTTGTTTTACATATTTCTAGTGACTTTTCGCGCTGAAGCAGTAGACGATGCTCTAGCCAACATTATCTTAGGATATCTAGGGGGGCTGATATCTGGTATTTCAGCGTTCTTCTTCGGCTCTAGCAATAACAGGGGTAACTAATGGACAAGCTGCTGGCTATGCTGAAACGACATGAAGGCGTGGAGACTCATGCGTACGAATGTTCAGAAGGCAAGATTACTGTAGGTGTAGGTCGTAATATAGATCAAGCAGGTGGCATGGGGCTGTCTGACGACGAGATTGACTACCTGTTGCAGAACGATATTGAAAGAGTAATTAAAGAGTTAGCTGCTGAGTATCCGTGGTTTAACGACCTTGATGACGTTCGTAGAGACGCGATGATTGATATATCTTTTAACCTAGGTGCAACTAGATTACGTCTTTTCAAACGTGCTTTGGCTGCTATGGAAGAAGGCGAGTATAAGGTTGCAGCGACTGAGTTCCTTGATTCTAGGTGGGCTAAACAAGTGGGTGGTCGTGCTTTAGAATTGACTGACATGATCTCTAGCGGTGAGTACGCAGAGTGAGGACAGAATGCCGGTTAGGAAACTACAGT
>Ga0209348_1001738_pt1 | contig 10487 bp, 11 predicted proteins | sample ETNvirenome_2_30_FD_184065 | JGI IMG/M metagenome (GOLD analysis project Ga0209348, IMG submission 184065) | Marine viral communities from the Pacific Ocean - ETNP_2_30 (SPAdes) (version 2) | ecosystem: Environmental > Aquatic > Marine > Oceanic | place: Pacific Ocean | collected 2013-06-22 | reverse complement strand
TAGAATAATTGCTTTAGCTAATCAAACTGGTAAAGCTATAACTAATCAAACAGTTAGAGAGCAATTACAAAAAGAAGGTATGCCTGAATCTGCTTTGCAAGATATTAAAAGTGGTACGCCAACTGCTATGTTTAGTTTATCTACTAAGCCTATACAAAACAAATTAAATGAACTAGCTTTATTAAGAGACAAAAAAGCTATAGCTAAATCTTTAGGATTTAAATCTGAAGCTATAAATGAATCTACTAGACCACAACTTCAAGAACAAATGTTGGAATCTGCTAAATATTTAGATATGTCTATAGTTGCTGCTGGTATGATGGGTAGTGGCGGTAGACAAACTATTTATGGAGATTTTAAAGATGGAAAATTTGTAAGAGATCCTCAAGCTAGCAAAAAATGGATTAAAAGAACTAATGGTGAATATATTTTATTTGAGCAAAAAAAAGATGGTAAATTTACTAGAGTAAATAAAAAACAAGTAGCAGAGTTTGACGATTATGTAGCTAAACCAGGTAGATTATATTATGGAACAAAAGATCCTGCTTACAAAAAGCTAATTGAAAATGTTAAAAAATCTCCATTTGAAGGCACTTTCAAGCAAATAAAATTACCAAAAGATGGTAAAATAACAAAAGCTTTTTTAAACAATAAAAAGAAACAAAGTGATTTAAATATGAAAATTTTAGATCATGTTGTTAATAAACTCGCTCAAGCGGTTCAAGACGGAATGTCTATGGACGTAGCTGGTATGATCATAATACAAAGTTATCAAGCAACTAGTGGTCTTGTAAAAACAGCTGCGCCTTTTAAATATATGTCTGATGTGTTTGAGTACGGAGATAAAAAAGATGGTAGAAAAAAATATAGAGAAGAACATAATCCTCCAGCATCTGTAATTGGTGCTAACTTATTGTGGGCTATAAAAAACAATGCTGCTAAATCAATAATGAAAGAAGTTAGAAAAAACTTTCACCAAACAGTATTGTCTAAAAAAGATGATTCAAAATTAGATATAGATTACGCAGCAACTTTACCAAATGGAACTAATATAACTACAGATCCTATTATAAGGATGGCAATGGCCGGTATTAATTTAAATACTATAAAAAATGTTGTAACAGGTAAATCTATAATAGAAGAATTTGGATTAGGTATAGATAATAAATTTACTTCTATACAAAATGTTTCAGCTTTTCAAAATAACTTAGTTGAACAAGTAATATTAGGAGATTTAGATATTAAAGAAGCTAAAAAACAATTAGATCAATACTTAAAAATAGCACTAAGTCAACTAAAAGCTAGTAAAAGTACTAATAAAACTCTTAATGATTCTAAAGTTTTAGATGTAGAAGGTAATTTAAATATTCAAGATTTACTAAGCAAAGCTGCTAGTATAGATGAAGCTTTAAATATAGCTAGAGATGTTAATGCTCCTGTTAAAAAAATTAGAGTATTTGATTTTGACGATACATTAGCAATTACTAAATCTAGTGTTTTATTTACGGCACCTGATGGATCAGAAGGTAGCTTAACTGCAGAAGAATTTGCTACTAAAGGTAAAGATTTACTAGATCAAGGTTATGTATTTGATTTTAATGAATTTGATAAAGTAACTAAAGGTAAACCTGGTCCACTATTAGAGGTAGCCAAAAAAATACAAGCTGCAAGAGGAACAGAAGATGTTTTTGTATTAACTGCTAGAGCACCTGAAGCTCAAGTAGCTATTAAAGAGTTTTTAGATAGTCAAGGTTTGAATATACCATTAAAAAATATAACTGGTTTAGGTAACTCTACAGGTGAAGCTAAAGCTAATTGGATGATAGATAAAGCAGCACAAGGATATAATGACTTCTATTTTGCTGATGATGCATATCAAAATGTTAAAGCTGTTAGAGATGTTATGTCTGTAATCGATGTTAAATCTAAAACACAACAAGCTAAATTTTCTTTATCAAGAGATTTAAACTCAGACTTTAATAAAATATTAGAAAATAAATCTGGTATTGGTGCGGAAAAAGTTTATTCAGATGCTAAAGCAAAAACAGTTGGAGCTAGTAAAGGTAAGTTTAAATTCTTTATTCCACCATCAGCTGAAGACTTTGTAGGTTTATTATATCCAACATTAGCTAAGGGTAGGTTAGGAGATCAACAAATGGCTTGGTATAAAGAACGTTTATTAAATCCTTTTGCGAGAGCAATGGAAAATTTATCAAGAGATAGAGTTAACTTAATGAATGATTTTAAAGCTCTTAAAAAAGATCTTGATGTACCAAAAGATTTAAGAAAGAAAAACAAAGATGGTTTTACAAACGAGCAAGCTGTAAGAGTTTATCTTTGGAATAAACAAGGTTTAGATATACCAGGACTTTCAAAAGCAGATTTAAAAGAGTTAAGTGATATAGTAGAATCTAATCCTAAATTAAAAGTATTTGCAGATCAATTACAAGCTATAAATAAATCGGATGGTTATCCAGCGCCACAAGATTCTTGGTTGGTTGGTACAATAACAACTGATCTTATAAACGGTTTAAATACTGTTAAGCGTGCTAAGTATTTAGAAGAGTGGCAAACAAATGCTGATATAATATTTTCAAAAGAAAATTTAAATAAAATGGAAGCTATCTATGGTGCTAAATATAGAGAAGCTATGGAAAATATATTATCAAGAATGAAGACTGGTAAGAATAGACTATTTAGTGAAAGTAGAATAGGTAATCAAGTATTAGATTATATTAATGGATCTATTGGTGCTATAATGTTCTTTAATACTAGGTCAGCTGTACTTCAAACAATATCTTCTATAAACTTTATTAACTGGAGTGATAATAATATTTACAAAGCAGGTAAAGCTTTTGCTAATCAACCACAATACTGGAAAGATTTTACTACTCTAATGAACTCAGACTTTTTGAAAGATAGAAGACAAGGTTTAAAACTTAATATATCTGAAAGTGAAATAGCAGACGCGGCTAAAACATCGAAAAATAAAGCTAAAGCTGCTTTAAATTATATATTACAAAAAGGTTTTTTACCTACTCAAATAGCTGATAGTTTTGCTATCGCTTCAGGTGGAGCTACTTATTACAGAAATAGAATTAACGACTTAGTTAGTAAAGGTATGGATGCTAAGCAAGCAGAAGAGCAAGCTTTTAGAGATTTTAGAGAAATAGCTGAAGAATCTCAACAATCAAGTAGACCTGATAAAATATCACAACAACAAGCAAGTAATGTAGGTAGAGTTATATTAGCTTTTGCTAATACACCATCACAATACGCTAGGATAATAAAGAAAGCTGTTAGTGATCTTAAAAATAGAAGAGGTAATTGGAAAAATAATGTATCTAAGATTATATATTATGGAGCTATGCAAAATCTTATATTCAACGTTTTGCAACAAGCTTTGTTTGCTGTAGGTTTTGGAGATGATGAAGAAGAATCTGAACAAAGAGAAAAGAAATATGTTAGTATAGCTAATGGCATGGTTGATTCATTGCTTAGAGGTTTAGGATATGGCGGTGCTGCTGTAGCAACAGCTAAAAACTTACTTCTTGATGTATATGAAAGATCTAAAAGAGATAGGCCTGAGTACGTAGATGCTTCTTGGAAATTATTAGATTTTTCACCACCAATAGATTCTAAAGTTTCTAAATTAAAAGCAGCAGGTTACATGGTAGATAAATATGGAGATGATATGATAGATAAAGGCTTTGCTATAGATAATCCAGCGTATGAAGCTGCTTCTAAAGTAGTGTCTGCAACAACTAATGTACCTCTTGATAGAGTGTTTAATAAAGCTAATAACATATCAGCTGCAATGGGTGAAGATGCAGAAACTTGGCAAAGAGTAGCATTAATGCTTGGCTGGCCTAAATGGCAGTTAGAGCAAAAACAAGATGAAAAACCTCAACAAAAGAAACGTAAAATAGGCGGTATAAAAATAAAAAAGAAAAAAATAAAAATTAAATAAGGAACAATAAAAAACTGGGCACCATACCCAAAAGTTCCTGTAACCAAAAAAGGGGATCTCAAACGAGGTCCCCTTTTTATTTTAGCAGCTACCGCAGTAGCCGTTACAAAATGGACACATAATTTATATTTTTAAACTAATTCCAATTGAGCAAATAAATGCTCCACTTGCAATAGCAAGAGTATTTGGGTTATTGCCAAATTGTTGGCCGTGCCACATCATATTAGCACCTGACATAGTCATCATGCCAATGCCTCCTATAATTGCTAGTCTTTTCATTTTAACTTAACTATTGTGTTTAAATTAGAGTATATTATACCTATTAAAATAATAGAACAGTATATAATAGGTTTTTGCAAATCATCTTCTATAACTAAAGTAAATACACTTAAAAATAATAATTTAGCAGCCATACTACCATATATTAAACCTATGCCTGACTGTTTTGATTTTAAGAATATAGTTATAACAACTTTGTTTATAGCTAACATAATCCCTGTAGCTAATAAACCATAGACAAATGATTCTATCATACTATTTCACATGCTCCACCTGCACAAGCTAGTTCGCCTGCTAGATCAGTTTCATCTTCAACCTCTACTATATTAGTAAGATTAACATCAGTTAAACTCTTCATCATAGTTTTGTATTTGGATTTATCTATATCTTCAAACGGCGCTTGAGTATAAGTGCCGCCGTCATACGGTAGGACAGATAGCCCATTATAATACTCCCTATTGTCCCACATCCATTTACCTGCTTTATTCCATTCATCTGGTTTTAAGCTAACAGTAGCTGAAACATTGTGAGTATTACTACCACGTTTGTGACCTGGTTGTACCCACTCAGTTGCTACTTTCTTTATACGCTCAAGTAAATCAAATGGTGACTCAGTTCTAAGTATAGAACCTTCAGGCGCTTTTTGTGGTATACTAATTACAGCAGTATCATGAGGTCTAAAATATTCATCTTCAATTAAATCAGGATGGTTGTTAACTAAATACTTATACATACTTTCGTTTTTACCAACTCTAACTCTACGGATGTAATAATCATTATGCCACGCGTGTATACCAGAAGATGTTCCTAACGCTAGAGATGTCGTACCAGCAGGCTTTACGGTTGTACATCTAGCAGCTGGTTTTATCCCTATTTTTCTAGCTGTTTGTTTGTTTTTGCTTACTACTATATCTGCAGCTTCCGTCATATCCAACTGCAGCACAGCGGCAGAGCCTATTCCTGTCATTGACACACCTATAAGGGCGTCCTTCTCTGTCGTATCTTTCCATATGTCTCTTAAATAATGAAAGTCAGTATAACCTGCTTGTAATGTACCTATAAATGATGCTACCCTGCATCTATCGTTAAAATCAATTTGATCTTCAATATCACTAGCATTTACTTCACATAAGTTACAAAACTGATATGGTCGCAATGCTATTTCACAACAAGGGTTTGTACCCCAGTCTTTGTCGTTGTTAAAATAAATACCTGGTTCGCCTGATCCTGATCGCTCAACACGTTTCCATAAGTCCATAAAAAATCCTTTATGTATTTTATGTCTCATAAGTACAGCAGAGTTATTGGCACGACCACGTTGAGGTGCTTCTTCCCACCAGTGTCCAGACTTACAACCTATCATCGCTTCATCATCTGCTGAAAATAAACTAATAAGAGCTGCTCTACGAATACCACCAGCTAAAACAGCGTCAGCTATATGGCATACAATATCATGAGCTTCTAATGTAGTTAATTTATCTCCGTCTTCTACATCATTTAAAATTCCTGCTACTTTTACTAAACACTCTTTTAAAGGTTGTGGACCTGGAGCTTTGCCACCAGATGTAACTAATTGAGCTCCCTTTGGTCTTATATCAGAATAATCAAAAAGTATCTTAGATGATCTCTTAGGACCCATATAAGACTTAATTAGAACTTTAACTGCATCAGCCCAGCCTTCAATACTATCACCAATTAAGTGTCTACGTATTCTTTTGCTATAAGGTTGATTAACGGCTGGTAATTTATTTACATGATGATGTTGCACAGAGTAACCTACGCCAGTACCACCAAGTAATAAAAACATTATTTCATTAAAAGACTCAATGCTATCAATAGGTAGATAAGCACAATTGTAGACTCTATTAGGCGAGATTTCAATTGGTTTGCCTCCAAATTGTAACGATCGCATAGACGGTAAAACTTTCTTTTCATATACGTATTTATAAGCAGCTTCAATTTCATCAACAAGTTTAGGATATTTTTTGATATGCATGTTCTTGTTTCTAGTAACTAGTTCTTCCCATGTTTCTCTTCTATTTAATTCAGGTATGTATTTAGCATACTTCATATAAACAGTAATATCACTTAGTATCTTGTTCGATAGTTCCATTTTGTTCTGCTTTTTTTCTTTCTTTCATTTTCTTTTCCATATTAGACTGTAAGTCTTTAATGGCTTGATCGTAACCTTCCATTAACTTTAGTGTTTCTAAAGTTCCTACGCTAAGTTCTCTCAAGTGTGTTACTTCATTTATTAATTGCTGAATAATATTAGTCATTGCTTTAATTTTATTCTGCATTTCTATTAATTTACTTTCTTTCATCTTCCTTGCCCTCTATATTGTTTTTTGTAATTAATACTATTTTTAGACTTAGATGTTTTACACTTACTGTGAATACCAGGTCTTTTCTTACGGGTTTTCTCCCGATACGGTGATAATGTCAGCTTCGCCATATTTTTCTGAATATTTAATTAAATCTTTATATTTTAAATAGCCTTTACTTTGTATACTCCAGTCTATAAATTGTTGTAGTTTTCTTTTAGCATACATACGCCTTGCTAAATCTTTTTTTTCCCAAGAATTAAGTTCACGGTTTCGTCGCATTCCTTTTGATTTTGTGGTTTATATAACGTAACTTCCGACCTAGTATGGTATAAGTAAAGTTTAAATAGCTTCCAACGTATAGGAAAAGATTCGTTAGCACGTCCTTTGCATTCGATGATGAAGTTATCTCCGACAAAGTCAGGTGTATACTTGATATTAAGTATTTTTTTATTACCTCTATCTTTATACTGGCCTTTTCCATTAGATTGTCTCTCATAAGATGACTTATCATAGTTAAAAGAAGGGATCAACTCATAAGTTGTCCCTTCATATTTTGCTTTGATCTTAGCTTTTTTTAAAGCTATGTACATATATTTTTCAAGACCAGACTGAAAAGTAATACCATCGTATATTACTTTTTTAGATCGTACAGGTCCTTTTTTCTTTTTAAATCGGCGCGATCGCATCGTCCCAGTCTAATTGTGCAGAGCTACCTTTAAATGCCGCATGATCAGCAGCTTTAATAGCATCAGATACTAACTTGTCGTTAAGCTCTTCTTTAGCAGCTTGAATATAAAGTATAGCATCCATTAACTCTTCTTGTACATCGTTTAAATAACCAGCTAAATCTTTATGCTTGCCAGTTCTTTCGTCATGTAATGTTCTGCCATATTTAGCATAACCAACATCAGAACGTTTAACAAACTTATCGCAGACTCTTTCTACGACAGGATCTCTGAATAAAATAGTTTTACTTTTCATCTTTAACAAATGTTCCGTTAACCATTTTACCCGTACGTTTAGATATTACTTTGTATGCCGCGTCAATACACTCTTCAATTGTTGTGCCACCAAGATGAGCCATGTTAGTTAATACAACTACCATATCACCTATAGCGTCAACAAATTCTTCTTGATCATTTTTAAGTACAGCTCTACCAAGCTCGCCAGCTTCTTCCATTAGCTTGCAAAACTGAGTTTTCTTATCACCTTTAGTATATAAACCTCTTTCACCAGCCCAGTCTCTAATTTTTTGAAATCTATCATCTTCAGTATTATCGTACCTCCAATTATTAGGCTTACGCTTAGCTAATGATTTAATGTACTCATTAAACTCGCTAGTATCGTGTTTAAACAAATTAGGTTTAAAATAATTAGCAAAAGCTTTATTATATATATAACATCTTTCAGATGTAAATTGAGAAGTTGTTACATTATCCATGATCCACTTTATAGTGTCCATATTTATTTCAAATTCACCGTGAGTTGTTACCCACTTTCTACCTATTTCATCCATTAACCTGCCCTTTAATTTAGATACTGGCACTGGAAATGTAGAAGTCTGCTCTGTTGCGTTTATGTGCATTATATTTGATTTAATTTTATTAATATATAGATCTTTATATCTTTGTCTATCAACTCTATAGCCATAAGACTGTTGAAGTTCTAACTCGCGGTCAGATATATAATCTATATCTGTACTTTGTTCTAGAACTTCTATTTCGTCTAAGCTGTAGCCTTGTTGGTCAACAACTCTAGATATAAGATCACGTGTAACACCTATTTTTTTACCCGGTATATGGTACAAATAATAATTAATTTTATCCATACTTTCTAGCTCTAGATGTTAACGGGTTTTGTTCAGGTAGTTTATCATTATAAATATGTAAGTTATGTGCAAAATGATAGTATGTACCCATTTTATATTCTGATCTTTCTGATACTAGTTTTTGTAATTTACTAAAACAATATTGATCATTACAAAAGCCGTACCATAAATCATTAGATCGCATTACAACACACATGTTTAATTTATCTTTTACAACTGTAAATTGTACAGCATAAGTACAAGGTGTGTCGTGTCTGTATTTATTTATTTCCTTGCCATCATATATTGATATTGCAGCCTGTCTTGTATCAGGATTATCTCTTAATTGTGCAACAACTTTATCTAGCTGATAGCTTCTTTCCCATTGCCAGCCATAGTTAGAATTTACATTACCATCTTCATCAGACATGCGTTTCCATATAGCTGGAATTTTACCGTATAACAAGCCAAGCTTATCTATATTACGATCGCCAGATAAATACCATTGCCATTCAGCTTCTGCATAATCCATGTTGAACTCACGTTTTTCATTATCTATCCAGCGCTCCCATGGCTTTTCAATAATAAAACCTTGATTAAACATAGCTTTAGTACCTGCAAAGTCTATACCTTCATAAGGTATTACGCCATAGTAAAAATCAAAAGCTTCACTAGCGTTTTTAAATGTTAATTGTCTCATTTATTATGTTTGTTATAGTAAAATCTATAAAATTCAAATAACTTCGGAAGTATTTCGTGCTTCCGATATTCTCCTGGACTAATCATTTCTTTGTTGTTAGCAACAATACGTATTTTCCAAACAGCATTATCAAAGCCAGGTGATGCAGCTAGCATACCTATTTTTATGCCATGATTTATACACCATGAATATGCTTTATTGTCTTCTTCTGTTCTTACATATTCTTCTAGCTTAACTGTTTTTGCCATGTTTTATATTTTATCTTAAATTTATCTAATATGGCTTTATACATTTCTATAGTTTCTTCAACATAAGTTTCATAATCAACTTCATTAGCTGTTATAACGTATTTTATTTTATAATCAACAGGCTTCATTCCCAAGGCATTTGTTCTTCAAGGTCTGGCATTTCATGTGGTACAAAGCAACCTGATTTAGGTTCCCATGTAAAATGAGCTTCAGCGCCGTTTTCACCTAAGTTTTGGAACTTACATTTAAGTACTTTAACTTTAGTTGTTCTAGCTTCGTAATCACGATGTACCAATAAGCCATGATAACTAGCATCGTACCATTCACCACCACCTTTAATATTATACATTGTTGGCTCTTCTATTTTACCTTCTTGTGTTTTATACATTTTAGTAGGATGAGCCACTATGAATACTAATACGTCATACTTTTTAGCAAACGTTTCTATTTTAGTTAAGTATTCCATAGTATATTTGTTGACGTCTTCTGTTTGACAATCAACATCTCTTACTTTATTATATGGATCAATAACAAGGCATTTAATACCTTTACGTTTAACAAGCTCCGCACCTTTACGTAATACTGATTCTAATGTATATCTTTCCATGTCTATAAAAAAGAAATTATCATTTACGTGTTGTGCAACCTGATTCCATTTAGAACCTCCTATATCGCCTTTATTTGGCATATCGCCCCATACTTTACGCATTAACTTATGCGCATGTAAATATGTAGGAGCATTTTCAGGAGATGCAAACGCAGTCTTCCAACCATACTCTCTGTTGTAACCTACACACATTTGATCTACAAAGTCTGACTTACCTGAACTAGGTATACCAGTCACTGTAATAAACTGTTTAGTGTATGTACTAAATATTTTATCAAAGTTATGTAGGCCAACTGTAAAACCACGTTTAAAACCATTACGTACAAAGTCTGTAACTTCATCTTCAATATCTCTAAACGTTGTAACGTTTTCAAGAGGTACTGGATGAGCTTGCTTTATACGTGACATTAGCTCTTTAGCACCATGCTTTAACAAGTACTCGTTAGCATCTTTACAGTCGTCAAATGTAGATATAAAACAAACCTCTGCGCCTAACCTACGTATTAACTCTTGCTGTAACGCAATACCAGGTGGATCATTATCAACTGC
>Ga0209348_1001737_pt1 | contig 10505 bp, 2 predicted proteins | sample ETNvirenome_2_30_FD_184065 | JGI IMG/M metagenome (GOLD analysis project Ga0209348, IMG submission 184065) | Marine viral communities from the Pacific Ocean - ETNP_2_30 (SPAdes) (version 2) | ecosystem: Environmental > Aquatic > Marine > Oceanic | place: Pacific Ocean | collected 2013-06-22 | reverse complement strand
ATCAACATGACCGATGCTGAAAGCGGTAGGTTCTTGGGTAGCGTAGAGAGTGCTGAAATGATTGTAAACGCAGAGGATACCGAGGAGGGTCTTAAGCTAGCCAAGAAGAATCCAAATAACCCGCTTTCCAAGTGGTATCTTAAACTCACAGAGAGATTTAGAAAAGAGGCCGAAGAGAGAGAAGCTCAAAACAGAAGATAATGTCAACTACTAACACAAGAAACCAAGCTTTTTTACCTCCTTCAGCTGGGATATCTGGTCAGATAGTAAATGACTTTATCTCTTTGCAGTCTGAAAGGGTGAGGAGAGACGACCTCCTAGATGCTACAGAGGCGGCCTTGGCTAAGGCAAAGATAGATGCTCAGGGCGACGTTCAACAGGAGCTAATAAAACAACAGACTAAGCGAATAGAGGCTGAAAGAAAAGCTCAAGAGGCCGCTCTAAAAGAGCAGTCTAACATTGTTAAGAAGCTGCCAGTTGCAGAAGGCGGTTCGTTCAACTCTCACGCTCAAGTAGGTATTCAAGGGGCAACGATGATCAGGGAAGAGCTACCTGAAATGATTGAGGCGCTTGGAGTGGACGGAACCACAGCTTTGGTGAATCAGTTTTCAGCAATACAAAAGGCCAACCAAAGCCTTCACACTAGGACCATGACGTCAGCATTTGGTCTCGTTGACGACGCCATGCAGGGGAAGCAGGTTAACGCTGAGGCGGGAACCGTGGAGTCATTTGATCTCGATGCCCTACAGGAGGCTTCTAGGATCGCAAATATGCCAGATAGGTTCACAGTTTCTCACGACGAAAACTTTAATTTCTTTGTCACAGACAATGGCTATGAATTAAACAGCGGGGAAAAAGTCCAGGGCCTTGGTACTTTGCCGCTGGATCAGTGGGCCTTAGCCATCAAGGATCAGGATGTACCATCTTTGTTTAAGTCTCGACCTAAGTTAAATTACTCGCGAACAATAGAGGAGTTTTTTAACAGCCAGGTTGCCGACAACAAGGGTAACGTCCGAATGCCAAGCGCATTTGAGACTGATCAAAACCTTGACAGGTATTTAGCTCTTAATCTTCAGGGCCCTCAGGTTGACGGAAGCGGAAACATGATTAGCCCTGCTAGCCCCATGTTTAACACGGCAATCAGCCAACGCGCAATTGACCAGGAAACGTCATTTCAATCTGTTTACAACGACCCATTTGAATCAGCGCAAGCCAGAGAAGATTTTGAGGAAATGTTTAGAGGCATGGTTTCTGACTTCAGGGCAACACAGCCAAAGAAGGGAAGTAAGTCAAAGTCTAATGAGAAGACAGGTGCCGACGTTATGGAGGATGCAGGTTTTAAAGGGGTTGACACTGCTGGAATTCAGCAAGTAGCCGAGTTGTTTGCTGGTGATATGGCTGGACCTGTTAGCCCCACTGACTTTGGTTTAACAGGGATTGCTACCATTCCTTCCGTACAGGTTGACTTTGATGACGAGTTTGTAGAACGGGTTGAATCAGAACCAGGCAAGCCGCTTAAGGTTAACAGGGCTGCTTTTGATAGCGAAGGAAGACTTTATATTGAGCTGTCAGGATCTTACAAGGTAGACGAGTTTGCAGATATCGATGCCGCTAAGGACGCTGGTATTACGGGAGAGACCTATAAGCCAGGGCAGAGTGGTGTAATGCTTGATTTTGCTGATCCGCACTTCCAAAGAGTATTGCAGAGCATCGGATCAAAGGCCATTACATCCAACAGCCAAATCAATAAGATCCAGGCGTTTTACGATAACGTTGATTCCCCGTCAGAGGCGAACTTCTTTATAGGGGCAACCCTGTTGGCTAGGGCTACCAACCCTGATTTTGAAAAAACGTTGGCTGAAACCATTAACAGTAGCTACGAGGGATTTGACTATCAGCAGTTAAAAGCTGCTCTTAGATAATTTCGTAAATTAGCGGTATGAATCTTGATCCCACGCAACAACAGCCTACCCTAGAAGATCTTATAAATCAAGGAAAGGACAAGTTTTTTCTTGCAGCCAAGGGTTTTGACGGTGCAGAAATAGAAGAGGCAATTAAAAAAAAAAGTACCGACGACCTTCTGATCGGAAGTTCTACGGGATTGTCATCGGTAGATTCTCTTTCGGAATCACAATCTCTCCAGCCAGACGCTGATCTTTTAGACTGGGCCCAAGGCCAAATCCTTTACAGAAAGTCCATACTGGCTGAAATGCCAGGAGGTGGTCTCAAAACCACTAGCGCTGGAGACGGAGCTGCTTTTGAGGTCCCCTCCATGGATACGCTTCAAGATGAGATTAGGTCTGAATCAGCTGAGCAACGATCTAAGCTTACAGCCGTAAGTGATGAGGACATGGCTTTTGTTGGGGCGCCTAAGAACGTTGTTAGCCCAAGGGCCGTTGCTTTCGGAAGAGGTAAAGATTCTTATGAAAGGTATAGGGCTATCGCTGAGGGTCCAGCTGCTTCTGCTCTTGAGCTTAGAGAAACATCAAGGGCGGTTGCGAGGGAGGCCCTTATAAACGAGGCTGTTTCTTCTGGAAACAAAGAACAGCAGGAAGCTAGCAAAACCCTTTTAGAAACTCTACGAGATGCAAACCGACTTCAACCAGAGAGTGGGAAGTTTGTTCTAGATGCTTTGACGGATGAAAAGCTTGAATCAGCCTTAAAAAAAGATGAGGGGTATGCTGCCCTTAACCAAAGAAACCAGGGTAAATTAAAAGCCTTTGAGGACAGGCTTGCAGCAGATGATTACCGTGACGACGACTATGTGAATATGTCTACCGCGCAAAGACCACTTATGACAGCCGAAGAAAAAAAACAGGCTGACGAGGAGGGTGCGATTAGAATGAGGGCTCAGATAGTTGAGGATCATGAGTTAGGTATAGCTAGGCAAAGAAGGTTTTTGATTCAAGAGGCGTTTAGAGCTGTAAATCCTGAGCCAGAAATACTTGGATTGTCAGCGTCTCCAGGCAGTGCTATCGATTCTTCCTTGAAACATAGACAGTGGTCAGAAAAAGTAAGGCAAATCGAGCACCTTATGTACAAAGGTGGAACGCCCTTAGATATTGATGATGACGGCTACGTAGGTGAACCCAATAATTTTATAGAGGACAGATTCCAGGACCTTAAGTTGATGACGCATTCTGCATTGGACCTAGTGGCGTCTGGGGTCAGCGGATTGGCTGAAATAGTTACTGGCGGGATGGCAGACACGTCTGGAACCACTAGATATTTTGCAGAGTCCGCCGCAGAAAAAGCTAGAATTAGAGCTCAAAAAAGCATACCGATTTCTAGTTTTCTTGAAGAGTCCAAGTTCGGTTCGCTTGACATAGAAAGGTCAATAAACACGCTTGATTCATTTATTGGAAGTGCAATCGAAAGCCTACCTTTTACTGGTGCTGCTTTGGCTACTGCTGCGTTTACCAAAAGCCCAGGGGCTACTACTACGGCGCTGACCTACCTTGCTGGAGCTCAAACATATTACGAATCCAAGCTAGACTCAAGCTTCGATTCTTTTAGCATCGACGGGAAAGACGTCCCATCAGACCTCAAAGGGCTTATTCAACCCTACTATATGTCTGGTCAGGGCGTAATGACAGACACAGATGGTGACTACATTGTAATTAAAGGTCAGCGCATTGATGTTGAGCAAGGCAACAGTAAGCGCTGGGGGTACGCAACAGCATTGGGTTTTGCTGAAGGTGCTCCAGAAGCTATTGGGGCTCACATCCTGTTAGGGGCTGTGAGCAGCATTGCTAAGGGTGGGTCTAAGTATACCCTGGACAGTATGTTCGAGGGGGCCCTGAAGACTTATGGGGTGGGTTTTGCAACTGAAGCTGCACAAGAGGCCACTACCGAGTTCCTTACAATCATGTCAGATGCAGCTATAAAGGGTGAATATATTGATCCCGTAGAAGCCTTTGCTAGAGTTGCACAAGCCTCTGCAACGGGAGCTATTTCTGGTGGCGCAACGGGTGCTACACTTACTACCGTGCAAAGGGGTAGAGCCGCATATAGGATGGCAAACCCTAATGCAACCAGTCTTTGGGAAAAGCTTTCTACTGGCTACCAACAGCTGCAAAGAGTCCAACCAGTAGGCAATACGGAAGCTAGACTTAAGGAAGAGTTTGGTCAAGTTCGACTGGCTGGAATGGAAGAAGTTGAAAAAGCCGCTCAAGACCTTAAAGACGCAAGAGAGGACGGTGATCAGCAAGTTATTGATCAGGCGGAAAAAACACTCAGTGAAAAGCTTTCGGACGTAGAGGTTCAAGAGCAGGCAATGAAAGAGGTCGTGGATCAGCTTGTTGAAAGTGGCACTGCTGAAAATTTAGCTTTAGCTGAAGCCATATTAAATTTAGCGTCCGAGGCAACAGCCTTGAGCTCTGTGGTAAGTAAAGATGCTTCCGAAATATCTAAATCTACTGGAGCAAGAGCAGTCGTGTCTGACAGGGCAAGAACTGCAAGACAAAACTTAGAGGCCGCACTTAAAGAAGCTGGCAAAAGGATAGATAACCAAGAGGTTTCTGATGAGGTGATTCCAGAGTCTATTTCTAAATCTTTATTGGAGATAGAAGAGACATTCAAGCCTAGCGCTCAAGAAATGGCTGATGTTTTTGGCAAACCAGTAGAAGATGTTCAAGAATTTTTAGACAAAGTTTCTGCCTCTACCGCCTATGCCGCGCTTTCTATTGGTGACAATGTAAAAATTTACGAGGATGAGCAGGCTTATTTGGAGGCTGTTCCTAATAGAGAACTGGCTGAACGCCTAAAGTCAACAGCTCAATACGACAATAAAACGGGCACAATCCATTTGTCCCCTAACGCCACTACGTTTGACGTGATTGAAGAAAAAATCCACGATGACATTAGGGCTAAAGGCTTTACAGACGATCAGCTCAAAGAAATGGCTGACGAACTTTTGGGTTCTGAAAACGAAACCATAAAAAGAATCGCAAGCCAAAGAGTTTCTGTATACAGCGACAGCAGGGACGCTAACGAAGAGGTTATTGTTGGGGTCTTGAGGGAAACAAGAGAGGGCAATTTTGAAAACGAAGACCTAAAAAATCTGTCTTTAGAGGTTGATGAAAACTACGGTGGTCAAAGGGTTCAGGCACAAGCTCAGGAGGGGCAACAGTCTTTGGCTGTAAGCCTTAACAGGTATGAAAAAATGTACCAAGAATACGCGGCGGCTGGTATAGCCGACCTTGAGCGTAGATACGGAAAAGAAGCTATTGATGCTGAGCTAATTGGTCAAGAGCCTGAGGGCTCTTCTAGATCTGCCGATGATATCCGCGCAGCATTAAGCTATAACGATGTCCTTGAACTAGCTGAAAACATGCTGTTTGATTCGGGGAACGACACGGTAAATCCTGGCTACAAAAAAGGGGCTAGGATTGGAGCTTCCCCTATCGCAGAGCTGAACGAGCTGGCTGAAGTTTACGAAGCTTTTGAAAAGGCTGGCCTATTGGAGGATGGGGTACTCAATCAAGACATACCAGTTTTGGTAATGAGTATTGACAACGTAGGCAGCGTAAGAATAAAGCTTAATGGCGAGACAATTATTTTTGAGTCTGGTATGGATCAGGAGTTTGGTCAAACCCTTCAGAGAAGGGGTGGAGTTATAGCGGCCAGCACGTCTCAATCAACAGCCTCTAGGTTTTTAAGGCGCATCACTGCTTTGCTTCCTAAAAATAGCAAAGGCGAGCCCCTTCACAGAAACTTTGTGATTCTGTACAAAAATATGGGTACAGATGCGGCAACCAGTAACGTTTCTTTTTTCGCCAAGGTTTTAGATCGTGTCTCTGAAAAGCTTGATTCTGGAAGCATATCCGTTTCAGATCTTAAATCTGCAATCATCTCTTCCCACGAAGCCGCATTAAATATAGGCAGAGCTAGAAAGGATGAAGATTACGAAACCTTAGGCACTCAAAGGCAGCACTATCTTAGGTATGAGTACACAAGGAAGGGTAAAAAAAGGTTCGCCACTTCGCCTTTGTTTTCTACTAAAGGGGAACTAGAGGCTTGGAGAAAAGAAAATGGTATTAAACCCCGTCAAGTAACGATAAGAGAAACGACGGAAGTTAGCGTTGTTTTAAGGGCTATTCCTGAGCTGGCTGCTATATACGAAGAGCTTAAGGGGGTGGGGGATACAAATCTAACAGACGAGGAGCTGGTAAAAGAATACATGTCTGTTTTTTCCACTAAGGGGTTTGGCGAAGGAAAGCCATCTTACTTCAACATGTCTATTAATCAGAGGTCTAAATTTTTGAACACTTCTGAGTGGAAAAAAGTGTTGAGCAAACAAGACCAGATAGACATTACCAAATCTATCCAAAGCGAATTCACTAAGTATGATGAAGATGTAGACACGTTTGGAATGATTAACGGGATGATGATAGCGTCATACTCACCGAACGCCGACAAATCTTTGAGCGTTCCCATCACCAGAGGGGTTAGCAAAGTGTCGCAGTACAATTATGGAATTAGAGTCAACCCAGGGGCGAAGCTTACCAGCTTTAAAAAGCCTATAGATCCAGAGCTTTTTAATTTCAGCAAGGAATCTCTAGAAAGGTCTAAGAATTTATCTGTCTTTTCAAACGAAATAGTAGACACTTTTTCCGTTGAGGAGGCTGCTGCTGATCGAGAGCAGGCGATGACTGACGAGTCATTTAGAGAGCAAACTGAGGCTGTTTCGGGTCCGCAGAAGCGGAGCAGCTCACGCTTCATGGGTATGCCTGATAAGCCATTCACTATGAACTACATAGAAGAGGTAGTGAACAGCAAAGGCACATGGTCAAACGGAGTACACAGACAGAAGACGTTCCAAGACGGATGGCACTTCTGGAACTGGTGGGTATTACAGACTGGTAACGGCAAGGTGGATAAGCTCGGAGGGTGGGGTTATGTCGATGAGAATGGCGCATTCAGAAGGCTCGGCAACATCCCCAAAAAGAAAGACAGACAGACAGGCGAGGTCTTAGACCTTGAGCCATTGTTTAGAAGCAATCAACAGCGTAAAATTGACATGAATGTCCGTGATGCTGCACTTGCGAGCCAGAGAAAAGAACAAAAAGAAGAGGACTTCTTGGCTGCCGAGCAGGCCCTTAAAGAGAAGCTGGACGAAGAGGGGTCTGATTACAGCTACTCTGTCTTGGCTAATGGCTATGGAACCTCTGAGTTCGATGCTCCAGGATCGTTGGGCGGATTCAACAACAGAAGCGCCGAGGCGGTGCGAAAGATGGACGCTTTGTACGAGGTAACGAAGAAGGTTAAGAATCTACAGCCTGGAGAAAAGACAGCGTGGATGCCGTCTGACTACTCTGACGCCAGCCAAGTGATGGAAGGTATGGAGTTGGTAACGCTTGCAGGCAGGGGTGTAAACATCGGTCCTAACTTCTCTTTAGGCAAGCTAATAAACTTCAGAAGAGAGCGGCAGTTCTTAGAGCGTGAAGAGCCAAACTTGGTGTACTCAATAGAAAACATCGATGGCAAGTATGTGGCTAGGCTGAGTATTGCTGTTTCTTCTGAGAACATGGATTTGATTGAGGAGTTCAGAAAGCGCCCGAAGCCAAAAACTAGACAGGAGTTCCTTGAGGCATTTGAAGTGTTCCGAGAGGGCGAAATAACTGATAATAGTGATGCAAGATCTGCAAGGTTTATGCCCCCTAGGTACTACCAACTCAAGCAGGAAAGAGGTGCATACCAAGGCACTATCGACTTCCTGAATACGTGGCTGGTAAACAAGTATGCTGATGTAATCGGTTTGCAGGAGCAGGTCGAACAGGAGCGTGGAACGAAACTTCCTGAAAGCCAACGATTTAGCGAGGTAGAACAGCTTATGTATGGTCGTGCTCGAAATGCCATGGACAACCTGGAGGTTGTTATGCAGGACGCTAGGGCCAAGATGAAGGAGTTTGGGCTAACTCACAGCGAGGTGAGCGAGTTCATGTACGCGCTCCACGCCCGCGAGCGTAACGCCAAGATCCTAAAGACACGTCCTGATTTGCCAAACGGTTCAGGCATGACTGACGAGAGAGCGGAAGAAATTTTAAGTAACAACGACAGCCCTCAGATGCGAGAGGTAGTCAAGATGTTCTCTGACTTGGTTCAGGACACCCGCAACACGATGGTGGAAATGGGCCTTGAGACCCAGCAAAGAATCGACGCTTGGAATGAACTCTACGAGAACTACGTACCACTTCAAGGCTTTGCCGAGGATGAGCTCGATTTGAATTCTAACAGCTACCCTACAGGGGGTGCTGGGATGAGCGTATACGGCTCTAAAACGAAGGCTGCAATTGGACGTGAGTCTGAGGCTGCTAACGTGTTGGCAAACATCGTAATGCAAAACGCTGTTACGCATCAGTGGGCTGAGAAGAACAGAACCCTTCAGGCTATGCACGAGCTAGTCAAGAAGAACCCGCAGGAAGCCGAAGGCGTGATGTCTATTGTAGATCAGTCGAAGCCCCTTACCAAGCTGGACGAAAACGGAAAGCAGGTTGCAATGACTATCGCCGAGATGGAGGCAAGCCCTAACACGGTGGCTGTACGCATTGACGGTAAGCAAGAATTCATTTACTTCAACGATCCATACTACGCTTCTGTTCTCAGCGGCATGACCATGGAGAACAGCAACACTTTCATCAAGATGATGAGAGGTCCTGTCGGTTGGCTTAGAGGCGTGTTCACTCAATGGGATCCAAACTTCTTTGTTTCCAACTTTGCCCGTGATATGGGTGGCTCTGTTTATAACGCGGCAGCAGACCTTGAAAGCGGGGAGTTGGGTGACATTGACACCAAAGGATTCCAGAAGGAGATGATGGGCAACTCCTTTAAGTTCCTTAAGGCGTTGCTTAGATCGAACGCCATGGGCGTAGCTCTCGACCCTCAGATCGAAGCTTGGGTTTCGGAGTGGAAAGAATCTGGTGGTCAGACAGGATGGAACTACATCGACAATCTCAAAGAGATTGAGGAAAAGCTCATGGTTATATCAGACGATATCTCCAGAACGAAAGCTTTGAAAGAATCTATTTTTGGTACGCCTCAGAATTTTTTTGGATGGGTAGAAGGCGTGAACGAAGCATTCGAGAACAGCATACGATTGTCTGCATACGTCACAGCTAGAAATAGGGGCGCATCTAAACAGCAGGCAGCTGTGTTCTCTAAGAATATTACTGTAAACTTCAACCGATCGGGAGAAGCTGGTCCAGTTCTGAACTCTGTGTATCTTTTCTTCAACGCAGCCATTCAGGGTAACCTCAGAGTGTATAACTCAGTGGCAAAGCTGAAGCCCGTAGAGAGACCTGACGGAACTTCCAGAAAGTTTTACGAAAGAGCTACAAACGCTCAGAAGATTGGAGCAGGCATGGCTGGATTCTCTGGTATGCTGACGTTGCTGAATATTGCTCTCAGCGGAAAAGACCCAGAAGATGATGAGTTGTGGTACAATAAGATTTCTGACTACGACAAGTCTAGAAACCTGATCATTTGTTACGGGCCAAATCGTGACGACTTCTTTAAGATTCCTTTGCCTTACGGTTATGGTCTGTTCAACAATATGGGCATGACTCTGGCGGAGACAAGCACTGGAAACAGAAACATCAACTCAGCAATTAACCTGTTGGGGACTACAGCGTTTACTTCGTTCTCTCCTATCTCGTTTGGAGGTATCGACGAAAACCCAGGGGCGTTTGTTCTGAGGTCGTTTGCACCTACGGTAGTCAAGCCGTTCGTGGAGATGGCTGAAAACAAAACATACTTTGGAGCTCCAGTAACAGGTGAGCAACTTCCATTTGGAACACCAGTGCCGCAGTCTCAACTTTCGTTTAGATCTCCCCTCAAGATGCAGGAGTACTTCGAGTTTATCAATGAGGCAACAGGGGGTAGCCAGTTTAAGTCGGGGTGGGCGGACTTCAACCCAGACTACGGGTGGTACTTATTCGAGTATATGGTAGGCGGCTCAGGTCAGTTCATTCTTCAAAGCGGCGAGCAGGCTAGAAACCTATATGAGATGGCTGCTAGGTCATCAGAAAAAATGAAAGAATCCAACACATTCGGTGAAGCAGTGAAGGCTATGGGGTATGGTTTTTCAGATGAGGGTGAAGTAAAAATCAGATACAACAAAGTCCCGATTGTGAAGAAGCTTTACGGCGAGGCATCACCGTTTTACGATGTTGAGAAGTTCAAGGAAAACCAGAAGGTAGTACAACAACTGAACAGAGAAATCCGAGAAGGCAAAACCATACTAGAACCTGGAAGGTACAATGGGATACAGGCCCTGTATAAAGACCTACAAAAAAGGGACAAGCTTTTAAAATCAGTGAGAAAAAACATTAGAAAGGCAAGAGATATAGAAAACTATATAGATAGACAAAACAGAATTTTTGATCTGTATGAAACGCAGAGAAGAATTATGGCGGAGTGGAACTACAAATACGAACAAGCTCGTGGAGAAGATTAAAAACACAAAACTGGGGAAGTGGCTCAAGAGCAAAGCCCCTAACGTACTA
>Ga0209348_1001736_pt1 | contig 10509 bp, 10 predicted proteins | sample ETNvirenome_2_30_FD_184065 | JGI IMG/M metagenome (GOLD analysis project Ga0209348, IMG submission 184065) | Marine viral communities from the Pacific Ocean - ETNP_2_30 (SPAdes) (version 2) | ecosystem: Environmental > Aquatic > Marine > Oceanic | place: Pacific Ocean | collected 2013-06-22 | reverse complement strand
AGTTCTTGAATTAATTGATTACGAAACCAATCTTCACTTACTTGATTTTCAACCCTATCTAAAATAGTCCGTAAAATACTCATCGGATTCCTAATTCTTTTTCAGTCATAATTTTAAATTCTAATTTACGATCCTCACAAAATTCTCTTGCTGCTTTCCATTTTGCTTGATTTTTAACGTATGTCATAGATTCATTTATCATTGTTTTTCTTGATTTTCCCTTTGTCGCTTTTGGTTGTAATGTTTCTCTCATTGGTTTGACTTCAATCACTGATCTACGAATATTATTATCTTTGTCTTTATATTTAATAAAGAAATCGGGAAAATATCTACGAACACGATTTGTTGTTGGATCTTTATAGGGAATCCAAAATTCTTCAGATGCCCATTCAAGTATATTTTCATTTAAATCACAGTAATTCATGAATTTTCTCTCCCAAAGAGACCGATAAATAATATTACGGTGATCTCCTTTATATTTTTTAGGATTAGATGGCCTATATATTCCTTTATAACTCATATATAGTAATAACAACTTAAATTTATTTATTGTGGCAGATAATAATTTATTTCCGAGAAAATCAGACATATTTAAAGGTTCAACTTTAGATATCAGAGACACCCTTGCGAGAGCGTCACTTGATACTCTCTATCAGGTAACATTTTCATTTGGAAAATCTGATATATGGTTAGAGAACACAGGAAGATCTCAGGCGCCTGGTAAGAAAAGAACTCAAGGAAGTGATTTTAAAAGAAAAATGTCTCTGTTGTGTACACAAGCTGAGATTCCAGGCACGAGTTATACAACTGATCTTGCAGTCGGTCATCATCAAGGTATTCAAGAGTCATTTCCAAATCTTAGAAATTTTCCTCCCTTGAATCTTACTTTTTATTGTGACGCAGACATGGTAATCTTAGAGGTTTTAGAAAAATGGATGACATATATTAACCCAGTTCAAAAACGAAAAAGAGACTACGCTGCATACACACGTTTTAATTATCCAGAGGATTATAAGGAAATACTTCATGTCACAAAATTTGAGAGAGACTCTTTTAATGAAAAAGAAAATCCACAATCGACTATGGTGCATTATGAATTTATTAACGTCTGGCCCACTGATTTTACATCAATGAGAGTTGCCTACGGAGAACCAAATGTGTTACAATGTAGTGTGCAGTTTGCTTATGATAGGTTCTTTACAAGTTTTGATGAACTAGAGGGACAAGTTCCCATCAATACAGCCACTGGTCTTATAAATTCAAATGATGCTGTGCCTGGTGGATATGCAATGAGTAAAGATCCGACATTATACAGCACTGAACAACTGGTTAAGATGGATTATATACAGTATGGAGATACTTTTCCGCCTGGATCTTTCTAAATAAACCACTGAATAGATTATTATGCCATTACCAACTATCGAAACTCCAACCTATGAGTTGAAGTTACATTCATCAAATAAAAAAATCAAATACAGACCTTTTCTTGTAAAAGAAGAGAAAATTTTGATTCTCGCTTTAGAATCAAAAAATGAAGGTGAAATTACAAATGCCGTGACAGACGTACTAAAAAAATGTATTTTGACAAAGGGAGTTGATGTTGATAAACTTCCAACTTTTGATATTGAATACATTTTTTTAAATATTCGTGCAAAGTCAATCGGTGAAGATATTAAAATGACAGTGACTTGTCCTGATGATAGAACAACTCAAGTTCCAGTCACACTTTATGTTGATGAGATTAAAGTAATTAAACCAAAAGATCATAAGGCAGATATTGTTTTAGATGATAAGATGACACTTCGTATGAAGTATCCATCATTAAATCAATTCATTGAAAATAATTTTGCTACTGCTGACAATTCTGAGGAGGTTGTAAATAAAACTTTTAAAGTCATCGCTGATTGCATGGATACGATTTACACAGAGGAGGATGCTTGGGATGTTAATGATTACACACCCTCTGAGAGACTTGATTTTGTTGAAAAATTAAGTTCAAAACAATATAAGGAAGTTGAGAAATTTTTTGCAACAATGCCTAAATTATCTCATACCATTGAAGTTGTAAATCCAAATACAAAGAAAAAGAGTAGTGTCGTTCTGGAGGGTCTAGCCGATTTTTTCGGGTGAGTATTGCAAGAGAGGATCTTGAGTCGTATTATCGAACAAATTTCGCTCTCATGCAATACCATAAATATAGCTTGACAGAACTTGAAAATATGATGCCTTGGGAAAGAGACATTTATACATCTCTCCTAGAGCAATATATTGAAGAACAAAATCTAAAACGTCAACAAGCAGAAGGAGTCCGAAAGTACGGAAATGGATGAAGAATTAGAACAACGTAAATTAACTCCAAAAAGTTTTTTTGATCAAACGACTGAAACTCGTGAGATAGCTCAGGCTGCTCAAAAAACATCTAATTCTAATTTGACTCTTTTAAAAGAACTAAGAGAAAAAGTTGAAATAATATCTAATGACTTAAAATTTTTGAAAGATGAAGCGAAGGATAGAGCTCTTGCGGAGGAGGATAGAAGACAGAAAGAAGAGATGGAGGCGAAAGTCAAGGAACAGAATGAAAAAGCACAGGGAGCAGTTTTAGGAGATAAAGGGGGAGTAAAAGATCCAGAGAAAAAAGGTCTCCTTGGACAAGTAGGAAGTTTCTTATCTAATCTTGTAGGAGGTTTAGTTGGAGGGGCTATTGGTTTTACTCTTGCAGGCATAGGAGGATTGATTGGTGGTACAATAAATCTTGGAAAAAAAGCTTTAAACTTAGGAAAAAGTATTAGAGATAAATTATTTGGAAAAAAGAAAGATAAAAAGGGTGGAAAAGTTAAAACTGACAAATTACTGGGTGTTGTCGAAGAAGATAAAGATGAAGATAAAGATGAAGATAAAGATAAAAAGAAAAAAGGAATATTTAGTGGAATGCTTGGTGGTGTGAAGAACCTAATCAGTGATTTTGATGGAACGCCTGGATCAAGAAAAACTAAAGATACTAAAGAAGAACCTAAAGAAGAGAAAGTTAAGGAAGAAAAACCTAAATTTTATGCTGATTATATTAAAGAAGGTGCTGAAATTACGGAGATTGGTCAAGGTGATTTTTCTATCACATATGCAGATGGTAGATCCACAATACTCTCCTCTGTAGGCATGGGTGGTGGAGGTGAAACTTTAGAAGAAAGATTTAATGATAACGTTAAAGGAAGAATACAGTTTGAAAAAGAACAGGAAGAGTTCAAAGAAAAACAGAAGGCAAATTCTTTAGAACTAGGTAAAAAAATGCACAAGTCTTTTCCTGATAAGTATAATGCAGATGGAACAAGAAAAGAATCAAAAACAAAAAATAAAAATAAAAAGAAAGAAAAAGGAAGAGGAATATTAGGTATGATTGGTGGTGGTATCGATGCTCTCACTGGTAATCTAACTGACTTTGATAAAAGAGGTGGAAAAACATTTGGAGCCACTCGTGTCGCCACAGGTATGTTAGATTTCGCAACTGCTGATATGTTTGATCTTGATAAAAGAGGTAAGATGGATCTGTTCGGTATGCGAAAGAAAATGAAAAATAAAAAGAGGAGGGAAGCTTTTGAAGACAATGCTGAAGTAAAGAATCTTAAAAAAAATGTAAAAGATAGTAAAAATCCTCTAGGAGATTTGACAATACAGACTTTAGATGGCAGAACCTTGAGAAAAGGTGACGAGGGTTTTGAAGAGGAATTTGAGAAAAGTAGAGACCTCCCATATGAACAATTAAAGAAACTTGAGGAACAAGCTAATAAGGAATCAAAAGCATATGAAGAAGAAATATACAAAAAACATCCTGAGTTGTTAGAAGCTTTTGAATTTAATCAGGGTGGACTTGTTCAGAAATATAATCAAGGTGGTGAGGTTGATAGCGTGCCTGCTATGTTAACACCTGGCGAGTTTGTTGTAACAAAAGACGCTGTAGAAAAAGTGGGTGCTGATACTTTAAAAGGACTCAATGCCTCAGTTGGTGCTACAAACAAACCAAGTCTTTCAAATCTTGAAGTAGGTTTTGGTGGTGATATGTCTTTGTTTGAGAAAAAACAAACATCAGTCGGTGGTTTAGATTCATCATTTATGATTGATGGTGAAAAACAATATCTAACTCCTAGTCAAATAAAAAAACAACTTACAAAAATGAATGTTCCTTATAAGGAACTATTAAATGGAATGGTGATACCTGATGCAGCAAAAATGACAGCTGATAAAATGCCAGAATATTATGAAAAGATGAAAACAGTAATATTTGAGACTGTTCCTGATGAAGAGATGAGAGGGAAAATGGTGAGTGAATTGGACAAATTTATGACAAATCTCGCTGGCGGAGGAGATTTCAGAGATACTTCTCAAATCGAGGCTGAGATGAATAGATATATTCCAGGCACGATAGAGAATCTTGGACTTCAAATAGGTGATGAAGCAAAAAGTAAATATAATGAATCTAAGAAAAATAAAGGTTTTGGTAATGTAACACAAAACTTTAATGAAGGTGGTTTAGTTCAACCAGTAATAGAAAGTAAAAATGAAAGTGGTGAAATGGAACTAATACAAAATCTCTCTCAATCTGTGGAAGATAATAGTCAAAATATTAACGTTATTCAAGCACAAACTCAATCGATGAATCCACCAAATAATAATCCTCAAACCACCGTGCCAGCTGAACCCTCTAATACTACACTCACTGGAGTACAAGATACGGATGCTCCAATACCTTTTGCAACTCTTTTGAGACAAAATGCTCAAAGATATTTGAATCTTGGTAACAATGCGATGGTGATTTCATAATGGCTGAGACTAAATTTAAATTTAAAAAATGTGAATTACTTCCTAATGAGGGATCATCTTTAGATGAAAATTATAATATAATTGGTGGTGGCCCTATTGTAGATTATTATGAGAGTATCGATAGTCCAACCATATCAATGAATCTTACTTTTATTGACGTTGACCAAGTAATAAGTAGAAAAGGAATTTTTGGTGGAGAATATATTGATCTAACGGTTGAAGTTGATGGTTATGATGATTTTAAACTCACTCAAAAGAAACATAATTTGATGTTAAACTCTGTGAGAAATATCGTAACAGAGACAAACAAACAGATTGCAACTTTAGAATTTGTTTCTGTTGAATCTATTATTAATGAAACTGCAAGAGTTAATAAGAAATTTTCAGGCAATGTCTCACAAACAGTGTTTGAGTTACTTGTTGGTTACGAAAAAGGAATTCAAACAAGTAAAAAATTAGATAAAGATGATGCTACTAATTCTTATTCATTTGTAGGTAATCTTAAAAGACCTTTTGATACAGTTCAATGGTTGTGTCCAAAGACGCAATCGTCTGCAAAGAATTTTGGATTTTTATTCTATGAAAATTTTGATGGTTATCATTTCAAATCAATTGAAAAATTATTAGAACAAAAACCAAGTTTTACATATACACATACAGATAAACCATATGATCAAGATACTGGAGCCTTTAAAATATTACAAAATAAAATGGTTCAGACAAATGACATTGGAATGAACTTAAGAATGGGAATGTATGCAAATCGAACAATATATGTGGATATAATAAATGGTACAAAAGAGATAGTTGATTTTAAAATTACTGACTTTAATTTAAAAAGACCACCTAAATTATTGAATGGTATTGAAGACTTCCCAACAAGATTAATGCTTCGTGTTAATGATATGGCAGCCGCACAAAAGGGTTCAAAAAAGGAGGATGAACAACCAGCGAGTGAGCTTGCCGTTTATCAAAATAAATCTTATATTAGAAATAATCTATTATTTTCACAAACATTTAAAATATCAACTTCACTCAATCCTGACTTAAGAGTTGGTCAAGTGATTGAAATAAAATTGCCTTTTAAAAAAGGAGATGGAGAATCTAAAACAGATTCTTATGGAAATGATAAAACAAATGATCCTAGTGGTAAATACTTAATATCAGGATTAAGACAGATTATAGGTGGACAAAAAAGTGAAAGTCAACTCACATTAATCCGTGATGTATTTTCTGCTTAAATAAAAGAAACAGGAGAATCAAATGAAATCAATCGAAGATCACATTGAATACGACAAGAAAATTGCTGACGACCCACAGGCTAATCCAGCAGCAAGAAGACATGCAAAAGAGGAGTTGCATGAACTCGAAGAGTATGTAGAACATCATAAAGAAGAAATTGAAGCTGGTGATCATCATGATCCAAATGCACTTGAACTATTTTGCGATCAACACCCAGATGAACCTGAGTGCCTAATATATGACGATTAATTAGATGTCATCAACTAACTTTATAGGAAAAGATCCAATGCAATGGTGGATCGGTCAAGTTACCGATCCAGATAAAGGAGACTGGAAAGATTCTTTAGAAAAACAACAAGCGGATGATGGAAACGATATTAATGCTTTTAGAGTTCGTGTTCGTATTGTAGGATATCATGGTAACGATATTGATTTACCAGATAATGAACTACCACTCGCACATGTCCTTTTACCAGCAAACGCAACTACCACTGGTGGATGTGGTAGTACATTGCAATATCAAGGTGGAGAAGTCGTAGTTGGATTTTTCTTTGATGGTGAAGATGGACAACAACCAGTAATATTCGGAACATTATTCAAACAACCTTTTGTTACAGATGGATTGAAGAGTAATGAATTTAATTCAAAAAAACAAATAGATTTTATTCCATATACACCACCAAAAGTTAGACAAAGAGCTGGTAAACATAGATTTTACTCAGAGTCACCTTGGCCTGGCGGATTTTCAGCTGGTGAAGCTATAAAAACAATTGCACAAAAACAAAAAGAAGCGTCTACAAATATTACCGTTGTCAATCCCACTGCTTGTGAAGATAATGAAATATCAAAAATCAGTAATGCGATAAAAGATTTTACTCGGAAGATGGAAACTCTTCAACAGTTGAATGAACAGTCAACATACGTTGATCCGATTTATGGTGGTATCATTGACATTCAAGAGGAACTTAAATTTACATCATTAAAAATTCATTCTTCAACAACAAAATTAGTTCGTCGTGCTCGATCATGGTTGATACAAGATACTTTAGATAAATTAAATTTAACTTTAAAAGAAAAGACACCTAAAACTTTGCAAGCTCCTGCTGGACAAGCTGCTAAATCTCTCACTGATGTCATTTTTTGTAATATTGAAAAAATTCAAGATGCACTTTTGGATTACCTATCTAAAAGTTTAGAAAATATGATAGGTCAAGTTTTAGATATTCCTGTTTGTGGTGTTGAAAACTTTTTGAGTGATATGTTTGGTCAGATCAATAATATTATAGACTCAACTATGGGGGATTTGTTCTCACAGTTGAATAATATTCAAGGTGGTGGTATTGCACTTCCAAGTGCAACATTTTCAAAAGCGATTAAGTTTGCAAATATTATCACAAATGTTCTTGATTGTGACGCTTTAAATTGTCCAGAACCACAAGCATTTAATGCCAAAAGTGGTGTTTCAAAGGCATTAGATGATAGTTTTGATAATATAATTGATAAACTCGGATTGGATAGACTCACAAGTTTTGCTAGTGATCTTGAAAAATCAATTCCAGCGTCACCGACTGCACCTGATTGTAGCACTAATGTTCTTAAGTGTGGCCCACCAAGAGTTGATTTCATAGGTTCTAGTGGTCAAGGTGCAACTGGAAGTGCAATTGTAAATGCTCTTGGAAATATTATTGGCGTTGCAATTAATGGCACAGGATTTGGATTTAAGGAACCACCTTTACTATCATTTTTTGATAGTTGTGATAATGGTTATGGTGCTGGTGGTTATCCAGTCATGGGGCCTGTATCTAAAATTACTGATGGAACAGGTGTATTTGTAGGAGGCGCTGGAGGAATACAACTAACATCAAATGGACTTCAAATTAATTCTGGTGGTGTTGGTGGAACACCAGTATTAACCTCTGATGGAAACACAATTACAGTTGATGGTAATTTAATCTTAGCTGGTAGTATTGGTGGAATACCTGTAAAAGCTGGTAGTATTAATGGTGTGCCGATAATTATTGATGGCGTGCCTGTAATTGTCAATGGAGAAGGTGGTAAGGGTTTGACTGCTGGTGGATTCCCTCTAGTTATTGGTGCAACTGACACCGCCGTTGGTGTTGGTGCTGGTGGTGTTGGCGCTGGTGCTGGTGCTGGTGGTTTTACTGGGTTAAATATAACTGTTGGTGGAGAAAGTAATGAAGATCAATTATATGTGCCCGATCCTAACGGAAATGATTTAGGTGTAGTCGGTGTTGTAATCACTAGCCCTGGCCAAGAGTATATTTCAAATACAACTGAAACTGATCTTGATGGAAATGTTAAGGAGTTGATTCCAGATCCAAATGCAAATTATGATGGTGAATCTTCTTATGTGACCTCTCTAGCAGATGTTGTCATTGAAAATACAGGTTTTGGATATGATGATAGTGATACAGCTTCAGTCGGTGGAGGATCAGTCGATGTTGCTGGGGACACTTTGCCAGGCGATGCAACAACTGATACAATACAGAAGCCTGGTCAAGCACAAGTTGAGTTAAATATTCAAGATGGATTAATTGTAGGTGCGAACGTTGTGAATGGTGGATTTGGATTCACTAAACTTCCAGAAATCACAATAAATAGTGACACTGGAGCTGGTGCAAAATTACTACCAGTGCTCAAATTTACTAAGGTTGATGATGCATCTCAACTTACTGATACAAATAATCCCTTCAATAGGAATCTGCCTGTTGTGACCGTAATCAGTTGTATAGAAAAATAAAATGTCAAGTAGTAAAGCGTCAAATGACGGACAAAATTTAGAATGCGATAAACACCTGAGATATGTTGTTCAGAGTGGACAGAGTAGCATACATGGAGATACTTTGTATGAACTACAGACACAGGAGGCTCAGTCTTTTGCGTTTCACTCTGGAACAGGTCAAGGTGGTTCTGGTGGTGGGCCTGGAACTGGTAAGGCAGTTTTATATACGCCAGGTATGTCAATGGAAGTTCTTGGTGAAGGTTTAAAAGTTAGGGATGCTGGTGATATTTCTATGTTGCCAGCAAAGATTATAAAATGTAAGAGAGGTGATATTTATATTGAAGCTGAAAACGGAGATATTACACTTAGAGGAAGAAATATCACTCTTGATGCATTTGGTGGTGGACAAGATGGACAATTAAATGTCAAAGCGACTAGAGTTGCAACTATTGATTCACCAGATATTCGATTTCAAGGTGAAAAGATATTGATAAAGTCAGATAATACATGTAATATAATAAGTAAAGGTTTTTTAGAACTTAAATCTGGTTTCACATTATCGGCTTCTTTTGCTGATGAGTCTTTTGGAACTATGGCTCAAGTTTTAAAAGCTGCAACAACAATTAATCCACCAACAATATAATGAACATATCTAGACAACAACTCGATAAATTAGTCGTGGGAACAGATGATGTTTCTTATGTTCCACCCGACACTTCACCAACTGGAACTGCGGTATTGAACGGCCCTGTTTATGTTGGAAAAACTGCTGCATCACCAAATTATGAGGCAGTTCTAAATATAACATCAAATTCTGCACCACAGAGTCCACTTGATACTCAACCAGCTTGTAGTGCAAGTCTAGCAATGAAGTCTGATGGTAATCTAACTGTTGCTGGTGATGGTAAAACTGCCAATGCTTTACGCATCTCTGGTGGTTCATCTGTTGATACAATTCATGTTACAGGTGATATGTTTGTCACTGGTGCAGTTGACTGTGGTAATAAAGGTAAACTTGCATCTAGGTTTGCTGCTGCAGATGCATCTCCAAAACCATTTGATCTAGTTCATCCCACAAAAGGTGAAGGACATAGACTTCGTTACGCTTGTATTGAAGGCCCCGAAGTTGCAGTTTACTGTCGTGGTAGATTAAAAGAATCTAATGTAATTAATTTACCTGATTATTGGAAAGATTTAGTTCATGAAGATAGTATCACTGTTCAATTACAACCGATTGGATCAAATCAAAATCTTGTAATTCAAGAGTTTAATAATGAATTTATTGTCATTGCAGAGGATTCAACTAATACTGATTTGATTACTGATCTATCGACTATTGATTGTTTCTATCATGTATATGGTGAAAGAAAAGATATCAATCCCCTGATAGTTGAATATGAGGGCAACAGTTGGGAAGATTATCCAGATCCAAACTATAATCCAAATAAAGTTGATTCTGATAAGAAGAATACAAAAGATCCTCGATTTGATGGCCCACCAAACACATTCACAAAATGAGTTTTCCTTACATAGAAGAAAATTTTATTTCTTTGAGTGAATGTCAAAGACTTATAGATTATGCTACGTTAAATAAGAGTGAAAATGTAAGTCGTGATGATGTTTATTCTACAGATATTGAATGGACTGATCATGGTGCTACATATTATGGTAATAATGTTGATCCTATAACGCCTGAAGATAATGACGAGGTA
>Ga0209348_1001734_pt1 | contig 10514 bp, 10 predicted proteins | sample ETNvirenome_2_30_FD_184065 | JGI IMG/M metagenome (GOLD analysis project Ga0209348, IMG submission 184065) | Marine viral communities from the Pacific Ocean - ETNP_2_30 (SPAdes) (version 2) | ecosystem: Environmental > Aquatic > Marine > Oceanic | place: Pacific Ocean | collected 2013-06-22 | reverse complement strand
ATGGCGGTATGAAAGACCACATGCCAAAATAAATAATAGAGTAAATGGAGTTGAAACTATCATGTCCCATTATACTGTAGGTTATCACGATAACCATAATCAGCATTATGAAATCTGTGAATATGCAGATGACGCATTCACCGCTATCAAACAAGCAAGAGAAGACTTAGAAGGATTTAATAATCCTCACGCAGCAGAATATTGTATTAAGGAAGAATAAATGGTAGTCTGGGGAGTTGTCTGGATGATCGCAATACTTCTTGTAATAGTGTCTTGGTATATCTACTATATACTTCGTATGGCTTACATGGAGATGAGTGATGGCAGCAATGACCCCACCAAGTCGGAAGAGTTGTTACAACTTCCGAATCACGGAGATCAATCGAGTAGTTGATGGTGACACTATAGATGTTACAATCGATCTAGGATTTGATCTATATAAAAAAGAACGCGTACGCGTAGCTGGTATTGATACACCAGAAAAGAGAACCCGTGACTTGGAGGAGAAAGCACTTGGAATTGATGCAACAAACTGGCTCAAAGAAAAATTGGAATCAACTATCGCTGGTGACGATGAGTTGTCTATTAGGACTGAACTTGTTGGTGGTGTCGGTAAGTATGGTCGCTTACTCGGTTGGCTTTACGTCGGGGACTCAAATGTGTCCCTTAATGAGCAAATGATTACCGAAGGGTATGCTTGGGCATACGATGGAGGAACTAAGAAAAAAGACTTTGAAGAGTTAAGAGAAATAAGAAGATCATTCGGTACATTATTGGAGGGTTAAATGAGAGAACAACTACTTAAAGCATTACTAGCACATGCACAAGGAGATATCGCTAAACATAAAGCCAATGTTGAGGTTTATCTTACAAATCCTGTTGGTATTGGTGAGCATTCAAATGTTGTAGAAGCAATCGAAGAAGAACTAAACATGATCGCGAAGTATCAAGATCAAATTGAAGTTATTCAAAAGTATTTTATGAAAAAAAGTGACAAGTCTGACGGCTGAAGTATCTAATTATATTAGAAAAGAATTAAGAAGTTTTCCTGGTGTCAGACCCATGGAGAACAAATACCCTATTGTTGAAAATGATAAGGTATTCATTATGAATGAAATGCATCAGAGTCAAAAACTTAGAAAGATGCATTTAGAAACTGGGTATACGGACAATATTGAAGTGATGCATTGTGTATTGTATCCTTCGGTAGATTATCCTATACCCATTTTTGGTGCTGATATTGTAGCAACACCAAAAGTAATTACTGCTGCAATCATAGATATAACTCCTGTGTTTGGAACAGAAAGATTAGTAGAATTATTCAAAGACATATCATCCAAGTATCAATTTACAGAAGATAGAATTTTACCACAATGGGGTGAAGAAGTATTTTCAGAGGGATGTAAGTTTGTTCGTATCAAAACTGAAAAAGAAAAATTTATGTATTTGGATATGATTAAGGAGTCACTACATCTTTATAGAGGAATAGTAGAAAATGCAATCTTTGATATGCAATGGATAAATACTATGAAGAGGATTGATGACCAATCTTGGTACTGCACGTCTCAAAGAAAAAATACAAAGACTAAAGCAGTTCTTAGTCAATGGTTTGATTCCGAATGGGCAGACGACTACATCAATGACATTTTATTTGATAAACCAAAATGGCAAGCACTGAACAATACTTAGGTAATCCTAATCTTAAAAAAGCAAACGTTTCTCAGAAATTTACTAAGAAACAAATTGGAGAGGTATTACGCTGCTCTGAAGATCCTGTTTATTTTATCAAAAATTATATCAAGATTGTATCTCTTGATAAGGGTCTGATCCCATTTGACATGTATCATTTCCAAGAAGAAATGGTATCAAAGTTTCATGATTATAGATTTAATATTGCCAAGTTACCAAGACAGTCTGGTAAATCTACTATTGTGACCTCATATCTATTATGGTATGTGTTATTTAATCCTAATGTTAATGTAGCAATTCTTGCTAACAAGGCAGCTACTGCTCGTGAGATGTTACAACGTTTGCAATTAAGTTATGAAAGTCTCCCCAAATACCTCCAACAAGGAATCCTCCAATGGAACAGAGGTTCTCTGGAACTTGAAAACGGCAGTAAAATCATGGCTGCTTCTACTTCCGCTTCTGCTGTCAGGGGTATGTCATTTAATATTATATTTTTGGATGAATTCGCTTTCATTCCGAATCATATCGCTGATCAGTTTTTTAGTTCTGTCTATCCAACTATTTCCTCAGGTAAATCTACAAAAGTTATTATCATATCTACTCCTCACGGAATGAATATGTTCTACAAACTCTGGCATGATGCAGAGCGTGGAACGAATGAATATGTGCCTACAGAAGTTCACTGGTCTGAAGTACCAGGTAGAGATGAGGTATGGAAAGAACAAACAATTAAAAATACATCGGAGCAACAATTTAGAGTTGAGTTTGAATGTGAGTTTTTAGGATCTGTTGATACTTTAATTAGTCCTAGTAAATTAAGGACTATGCCATACGATGAACCTATAAAACAAAATAGAGGTTTAGCAGTATTTGAAGATAGAAAAGAGGATCATAATTATATTATTAGTGTCGATGTGGCACGGGGTATTGGAAATGATTATTCCGCATTCATAGTATTTGACACAACAACGTTACCATATAGGATGGTAGCACGTTATAGAAACAATGAAATCAAACCTATTGTTCTCCCAAATATAATTGTTGATGTAGCAAAAAATTATAATAACGCATATATTTTATGTGAAGTAAATGACATAGGTGGTCAAGTTGCGGATATTATTCAGTTTGATTTGGAATATGAAAATCTATTGATGGTAGCTATGCGTGGAAGGGCGGGTCAACAATTAGGTCAAGGATTCTCTGGTAAGAAAACACAACTTGGTGTAAAAATGTCTACTGCTGTAAAACAGGTTGGATGTTCAAACTTAAAAGCATTACTTGAAGAAGATAAACTTCTAATTCCTGACTATGACACTATTGCAGAACTAACTACATTCATTCAAAAAGGTCAATCATTTGCTGCAGAAGAAGGTTGTAATGATGACCTTGCTATGTGTCTTGTTATTTTTGCTTGGATGGCTATGCAACAGTACTTCAAAGAGATGCATGATAATGATGTAAGACAACGCATATATGATGATCAAAGAGAAGCAATCGAACAAGACATGTCACCATTCGGATTTGTAGATGACGGAATGGAAGATGAATATTTTGCAGATGCTCAAGGAGATATGTGGAAAGTTGCGGAATACGGGGATAAATCTTACATGTGGGAGTTTAGGTGACGTTTCAAAAATATAAATAATCTTAGACAAACATTGCTGAGCCGACACTAGGAGAATTTTAAACATGGCAGCCAATCAATTATCGCCAGGTGTAGTTGTACAAGAAAGAGATCTAACAACTATTACCACTGCATCAACCGCCAATGTCGGTCTGATGGCAGCACCTTTTGAACTAGGTCCCGTTGAACAAATCGTTGAGATTGGTTCTGAGAGGGAATTAGTAGATCAATTTGGTCAACCAAATGACTACAACTATGAATACTGGTATTCTGCTGCACAGTTTCTATCCTATGGTGGAACATTAAAAACCGTTCGTGTAGACTCTACAAATTTAAAGAACGCTGTTTCTAATGACACTGCAGTAAAGATCAAGAATCTTGATAACTACGAGCAATCATATGAAGGTGGAACAAACGCATGGTTCTATGGTTCTAGAACAGCAGGTACAAAAGGTAACTCAATCGGTATCTTTGTAACTGACTCTGGTGCTGATCAAATTGCTGTTTTACCTGCTCCTAGTTCTGGTAACGAATGGAACTTCGTTGCTGATGAAGCAGTTTCCGCATCCTCTGGTGCTGCTGGTAAAGTATTTAAGTATAGTGTAGTTCTAACAGTTGATACTATTGTTGGTGATTTTACTCCTGGTACTTCTACTACAATCTCCATCGGTGGTTCTAATGAAACTATTGATGTTCTTGCTTGGGATCCTGCTAATAAAAAACTAGAGATTGGTATTCCTAGTGCAGGTGTTACTGGTATCATTGCTGATGATCAAGTAATTACACAAGGATCAAACACTGCTGCAGTCAATGTAGGAATCGAAAGACGTTTATATATTGCTAAGAATAAGTCAAGTATTGACTTCGCTGCTGCTGATAGTGTTACTGATACAAACTCTAACGCTGTTGCAATTAGTTCAGTTCGTGTTGAGTATGCAGAGCGTGAGTATCTACCTGGTGCAAAATGGATTAACGTTGCTGCTCGTCCAGAAACTTCACTTTGGGCAAGTAATGCAGGTGGATTTAGAGATGAGGTTCACGTTTTAGTTATCGACATTGACGGAAAGATCACTGGTACAACTGGTGCACTTCTTGAGCGTTTTGTTGGTTTATCTAAAGCATCTGATGCTAAAACTTCTGTAGGAGAAACAAACTACTATAAAGAAGTAATCAAACAAAAGTCCGAGTATATCTACTGGGGTAAGCACGAGACTGGTTTATTCTCTGCTACTGCTTCTGCTGCTGATGGTAACTGGGGTCAGGCTGCTGCTTCTAGACAGTTTAACTTACTTCGTTCATCTGCTGGTTCTGTTGATTATCCTGCAGGCAGAACAACTCTTGCATCTAAAAACAATGCTACATTCTACTACAGACTAAGTGGTGGAACTGATTATGCATTAGCTGCTGGTGAATATACAGTTACTAACTCAGCTCTTTCTACAGCATATGAGTTAGGACAAGATCCTGAGTCACAAACTCTTGATTTCATCATCACTGGTCCTTCTGGTGCTGATGATGCTGCTGCAATCGCTAAAGTAACTTCTCTTGTTTCTATCGCTGAAGAGAGAAGAGATTGTATGGTATTTGTTTCACCTCGTCGTGGAAACGTAATTGGTGTTTCTAATACTGCTACAGCAACAGAAAACATTGTTGCTTTCTTTGAGCAATTACCAAGTTCTTCTTACATGGTATTTGATTCTGGATACAAATACATCTACGATAAGTATAATGATGTATACAGATACGTTCCATGTAACGCAGACGTTGCAGGTTTATGCTTACAGTCAGCAGAAGTTTCAGAACCATGGTTCTCACCTGCTGGTTTCCAACGCGGTGTTCTAAGAAATGCAATTAAACTAGCATATACACCAACTAAGACACAAAGAGATCGTCTATACGGAAATAGAGTTAACCCTATTGTTTCCTTCCCTGGTCAAGGTGTAGTACTCTTCGGTGATAAGACTGCTCTTGGATTTGCAAGTGCATTTGATAGAATTAACGTTCGTCGTCTATTCCTCACAATCGAAAGAGTTATCTCTGGTGCTGCTAAGTCACAACTCTTTGAGCAAAATGATGATGCACAAAGATCTCTCTTCCTCAACATTGTTGAACCATACATGAGAGATGTTCAAGGACGTAGAGGTGTAACAGACTTCTTAGTTAAGTGCGATGCATCTAACAACCCACCTGAGGCAGTTGATCGTGGAGAATTCTTCGCAGAAGTATTTGTGAAACCAACACGCACAATTAACTACATCACACTAACATTTGTTGCAACAAGATCTGGAGTATCATTCAGCGAAGTCGCAAGTTAATAAATACGATTGAGACCTTTCGTGCGTCTCTACAATCGGAACAACCCAAAACCTCCGCGTTTACGGAGGTTTTTTTATGCTTGTAAATATTCATAAGTCTAAATATAAGGGAGACGGAACACTACTTTTAAAAAAATGGCAAAAAGAGGAACTATTGATGATTTTAAGGCTAATGTAGCCTCGGATTTTGCGAGACCTAATCTATTCCAAGTTGACCTTGCTTTCCCCTCAGGAATTCTACAAAACGCTGACCTTGTGAATCTTGGTAAGTTTACTGTTCGTGCAGCAAACCTTCCTTCATCTCAGATTGGTGTGATAGAGGTTCCTTTCAGAGGAAGAACACTTAAGATTGCAGGTGACAGAACATTTGAACCTTGGACAATCACTATTATGAATGATAGTGGATTTGGATTACGCTCTGCATTTGAACTTTGGGCATCAAGTATTCAAGCATATAACGAGAACTTCACATCTGCTGCGGGTCTTGGAGATACTGATGATGCTACTGGATACTTCGCGGACATGAAGGTTCATCAATTAGCAAGAGATGTTAAGACAGGAGATAAACCAAAGATTCTTAAGTCTTACAAATTCTATAATATTTTCCCAAGTGCAATCGCTGCTATTGATCTTGACTATGGTAATAACGATGCCATCGAAGAGTTCACTGTAGAGATGCAGGTTCAGTACTGGACTCCTTTAAATAAGGCAACTGACGAGTGATATAAATAAAAATAAGACCAATACATTTTAAAATATAATGTCTCAGCTCTTCGGTTTTTCACTTGAGCGAGCGAAGAAGGTCCCAAAAGGACCTTCTTTTGTTCAAAAAGATAGTATGGATGGCTCGCAACCCATTGTTGGTGGCGGGTACTATGGATATTCCGTTGACTTTGATGGAACAGTCAGAAATGATTACGAACTTATCACTCGTTATAGAGAGATGGTTCTTCAACCAGAATGTGATAGTGCAGTTGACGATATTGTCAACGAAACTATTTGCGGTAACTTTGATGATGTTCCTGTTGAAGTAGAATTATCTAATCTAAAACAATCAGAAAAGATTAAAAAATTAATCAGAGATGAATTTCAAGAAGTTCTTCGTCTGCTTGATTTTGATAATCGTTCTTATGAGATCTTTCGTCGATGGTATGTCGATGGGAGACTTTTCTATCACAAAGTAATAGATCCAGATAATCCCAGAGATGGATTGGTGGAACTACGTTATATCGATCCTCGTAAGATCAGGAAGGTTACTGAATATGATCAGAAACGTCCAGAACAATTACGCGGTTTAGATTTGAATACTCAACTCACTCAAAAAAGTGCGGAGTATTTCCTATATAATCCTAAGGGATTAAAGAACTCTACTAATCAGGGCATGAAAATTGCTGCTGATTCAGTAACTTATTGTCATTCTGGTATACAGGATCTCAATAAGAATATGACTTTAAGCCATTTGCATAAAGCAATCAAGGCAGTTAATCAACTGCGTATGATTGAAGACTCTTTGGTGATCTATAGATTATCAAGAGCACCAGAACGTCGTATTTTCTATATTGATGTCGGTAACTTACCTAAGAATAAAGCGGAACAATATCTCCGTGAAGTTATGGGTAGATATCGTAACAAGTTAGTATACGATGCAAACACTGGGGAGATCAAGGACGATAAAAAGTTTATGTCCATGTTGGAAGACTTTTGGCTTCCAAGACGTGAAGGTGGAAGAGGTACAGAAATATCTACTTTACCTGGAGGACAAAACCTCGGAGAATTGGAAGACGTAAAATATTTCCAGAAGAAACTCTATAAAGCACTTAACGTTCCATCATCTAGATTAGAAACTGAAACAACGTTTAACATCGGTCGTGCTGCAGAAATAACTAGAGATGAAGTAAAGTTTCAAAAATTTATTGCACGTTTAAGAAAGAGATTCTCCGAATTGTTCATGGATCTCCTCAAAACTCAACTCATTCTAAAGGGTATTTGCTCTATGGAAGAATGGGAAGAGATGAAGGAGCACGTTCAATTCGACTTTATTGCGGATAATTACTTCACTGAACTGAAGGAAATTGAAATCCGTAATGAGAGAATGAATCAAGTAAATGCAATGGATCCTTATGTCGGCAAGTATTTCTCTATTGATTATATGCGTCGTCAAGTCCTAAAACAAAGTGAATCGGAGATCAAGGAAATTGACAAACAAATGGATTCTGAGCGAGAAGCAGGTCTTATTGTTGATCCTGCAGCAGAAATGGATCCCTCTATGGATCCTAATGCAGTCCCACAAGGGGACGACATCTCTGCCCAAGAAGCACCTGTAGAAGTTGATGCTGCGGATGCGAAGCGGGGAGAATTCTAAATAATAAATAACAATGTGAGGAAATCATTATGCCTAGCGAAATTGCAAAACAAATAGTTCAACAAATCTTCGGAGACGACAAAGCGAAAGCAGTTGACTCCGTGAATGATGCATTGAGTGCAACAGCATACGATGCAGTTCAAGCAAAGAAAGTTGAATTTGCTAAAGCAATGGGGTTTGAACTAGATGATACCGCACAAGCAGCTGCTGATGAAATAGAAGCAAACGCAACTGACGGTACAGATACTGAACCAGAAACTGTTGAAGTTGATGGTCGTAAACCTGAGGATCCACCAGAGGATGAGGTTGTTGATACAGCACCTTCTTCAATCGATCCACCAGAAGCTAAACAAGAAACCGAGGAACCAAAAGATGAGACTGATAGCTGAAGAGATTAATACTGTTGACTTTCTTTGTGAAGAGAAAGAAGGCAAGAAGAATTACTTCATTGAGGGAATCTTCTTACAAGCGGAACTAAAAAACCGTAACAACAGAATGTATCCACTCAAGACTCTTTCTAAAGAAGTCGCTAAATATGATGAGAACTATATTCAAAAAGGGCGTGCCCTTGGAGAATTAGGTCATCCAGATGGTCCTTCTATTAACTTAGATAGGGTTTCTCATAAGATCATGTCGCTCAAAGAAGATGGAAACAACTTCATTGGTAGAGCGAAATTACTTGACACACCTATGGGTAAAGTCGCTAAGTCATTGCTAGACGAGGGCGTAAAACTCGGTGTATCATCTAGAGGTATGGGTTCAATTCGTAAAGAAGAGAACTGTAATGTCGTTATGGACGACTTCATGTTAGCAACTGCTGCTGATATCGTCGCTGATCCTTCCGCACCTGATGCTTTTGTCAATGGAATCATGGAAGGAAAGGAGTGGGTTTGGGACAATGGAGTCCTAAAAGAGTCTGCAGTAGCAGAAATCAAGAAAGAAATAGATCAAGCAACCCTGATAAACCTTCAAGAACGCAAAATTTCCGCGTTTGAAGCGTTTTTAAAGAGTTTATGATTTATAAATAAATACAGACAACGCAAAAGCTAAACGGAGTTTAAACAAATGGCTGAGACCCTCGAAAAAGAGTTAGATAACATGGAAGAAGTGACCGAAGGCTCTGATCCTATCACTAAATCTGCAAAACCTGCTATGCCTATGGATACATCCAAGGCGGGTAGTGCTAAGAAAGTGGTTGACGTGGAAGGACCTTTAGGTGCTTCTGAAGAAGGTGCTAAAGGCACTAAGAATGCAGGTGCATCTGCATCTGGTTCAGTAAAGTATGAAGGAGATAAGTCTATCAAGACTAAACCTTCAGCAGCGTCCGCTAAAATGGAGGAGACTGACAATGGCGAAGAAGAAGCAATCGCTGAAACCAAGTACGACTTTACTGAAGATGTTAACGCTCTTGTCGCTGGTGAAGAACTATCAGAAGAGTTCCGAGTAAAAGCTGCGACTATTTTCGAGGCTGCGGTAACTGCCAAAGTTAACGACGAAGTTAAAGCGTTGCAAGAAGGTTTCGAGGAGACCTTGACTGAAGAAGTCGAAAAAATCCAAACAGAATTGGCCGAGAAGGTTGATGACTACCTATCTTATGCTGCTGAATCATGGATGAAGGAAAATTCACTCCAGATTGAGCACGGAATTAAGACTGAGATGGCAGAGTCATTCTTCAACGGTCTAAAAGATCTTTTCTTAGAGCATAACTTTACAGTGCCCGAAGAGAAGTTTAACCTGCTAGATGGAATGGCAGGTGAGCTTGATGATATGGAAGCTAAACTCAATGAGCAAATCGAATCTAATGTATCTTTAAACAAGAGAATTGGAGAGTTTGTTAAAATGGAAATCGTGAACGAAGTTGCACATGGTCTTGCTGAAACCCAAAAGGAGAAGCTAGCATCATTGGCAGAGGGAGTTGAGTTTGAAACTGAAGAAGACTATCGAAAGAAAGTCGAGACTATCAAGGAATCATACTTTACTAAGAAGGCTGAAGTCGTTGCAGAAGCAAAGACTGAACCCACAGAAGAAAGTTCTGAACCCCTTGTAGAATCCACAGTAAGCGGATCAATGTCGAAGTACGTTGATGCAATCGCTCGCTGGTCCAAATAATTGTTAAATTAACTACTACTTTTCAAATTAAGTCACATGACACTTAAAAATTTACAAGAGAAGTGGGCTCCCGTTTTGAATCACGAAGCTCTTCCAGAGATTGAAGATTCTCATAAGCGTGGTGTTGTCGCACAACTCTTAGAAAACCAAGAAAAAGCACAAATCGAAGAAGGAAACATCCTTACTGAGACTCTGCAAACTGCTGGTACAGGCGGTTTTGCTACTGCTGCAACCGCAACAGGTCCTGTTGCAGGTTTCGACCCAGTATTGATTAGTCTTATTAGACGTTCAATGCCACAACTAATTGCATATGATATCGCTGGCGTTCAGCCAATGACTGGTCCTACAGGACTTATCTTTGCAATGAGAACACAATACGGAACAGAGAGATCACCTGCTAGTGGTGATTACAGAG
>Ga0209348_1001732_pt1 | contig 10520 bp, 13 predicted proteins | sample ETNvirenome_2_30_FD_184065 | JGI IMG/M metagenome (GOLD analysis project Ga0209348, IMG submission 184065) | Marine viral communities from the Pacific Ocean - ETNP_2_30 (SPAdes) (version 2) | ecosystem: Environmental > Aquatic > Marine > Oceanic | place: Pacific Ocean | collected 2013-06-22 | reverse complement strand
TGGATCGCTAGGCTTTGGAGGCAAGTGCTTTCCAAAAGATCTTAATGCGTTTATGGAGTGTTTTAAACAAAACGGTGTTGATCCAAAAGTCATGACTGCTGCTTGGCAAAAAAATCTTGAGGTAAGAAAAGAACGAGACTGGGAGGGTATCAAGGGTGCAGTTACAAAATAAAATACTTACGTGGCCTGAGTGGCGCGCCAGTTTAAAGCAAGACGACAATACGATGCAACTAATCAATCAAGTACCAGACTTTGACGATGTTGTAGTACCAGAGGACTACAAGCAGTTATGGAAAGATGTCAGCCTAGAGGTGCAACTTAGAAAGGCCAAAAGCCACAATCTAACGCGCGCCCAGACAGAACAATGTCTTAGCCAACTTTGCAAACGACCATATTACTTGACTTTATTAGCAAAGCAGTTTAATGCAAAAAATATAGTTGAAGTTGGAACTGCTCAAGGATTGCAGTTTTATTCTTTTGCTAAATCATTGCTGCAGACTGATGGCAAAGTATGGAGTTGTGATGTACAAGACGTAAGAAATAAGCAGTACAGTAAGTTATATGAAGGCAATACAACTTTTTGCTTGGGCACTAGCCAAAACCTCGCTACAATAATAGATAGAAAAATTGATATGTATTATATTGATGGCGCCCATGACTATGGTGATGTAATCAGGGATGTTGTTAATTTAAAAGACACACAATCAGATAATTGTATATGGGTTTTTGATGATTTTGACAATAGATTTGGGTGCTCCAAGGATATAAAAAGATTGTGCGAAGCAAAAAAAACATACAAGGTCTACAGAGTTGGCGACGCCGCTAGCGGCAATCCTAATCATCAGGCTATTATTTTTGGAAAACTATAGGAAGTAACATGTTAGATAATTTAAATTTTAAAAAATTAACTTTTAATTCTAGAAAGCAGATTCTTTTTGGTCAAGACACAACTGCAGATAAATTTATAAAAATACAGATTGCTAAAAATCATAATAAGTTAAATGATTTAAAAAAAGAATATGATGTCATAAAGCATCTTAATGAAGCCGGCTCAAACACATGTCCAAAAGTTTATGAGCATGGATTTATTAAAAAAGACGCGCTCATGACGATTGTGGATGATAAAGAAACCTTACAGAATGCTCCCGGTAATGAATATGAATATATGATTCAAGATTATGTTCCAGATGATGGATCGCAAGTCATGGCAGATATTCTTCTTACATTAATAGAACAAAAAAAATTAGGCGTTTACCAAGGAGACGTTAAGCCTGACAATATTAGGTTTGATGCTAGTAAGTGTGTTTGCTACTTTATTGATTATGATCAAGCAATCATGCTAAATGAAGATCAAAAAAACATGAGCAATCCAGAATTTATAAAATTTTGCTCTCAACACGATAAAGATAGGCATGGTTTTGGCGATTGGCTGAGACATTTTGATAATCTATCAAATGATGATGTCGCTCCCTTGTTTAAAGATGGTGCTCTCGACCTATCAAAAACTACTGTTTTTGGCACGCAGAACACCACTAACACGCCAAATGGTATATATCATACGATTACAGGCAAAGACGTCTTTATTGACGGTTCTCGTAACGTTACACGCCGCGCAGAATTGCTAGATCAGGTTGATTTTTCATCTAATGAAAAGGTGCTTGACGTTGGTTGCAACTCCGGTCTTTTGAGCATGTACCTAAATAATCGCGGATGTCAAGTTACTGGTGTTGATAATGATCCGCACATTATTATATCTTCTAATATACTGTCGAATATCCAAGGTGACAACATACAGTACGATTGTGTTGACCTGGACTATGTTGATGAGCTACCGCAATATGATACTATCATGTTGTTTTCTGTTTTTCACCATACTAGAAATCCTGTTGAAAATGCTAAAAAGATCTCGAAATCATGCAATAGAATCATTTTAGAAACCAGGCTTTTTGAAAGAGGACAACAGCCAGTTGATGGTGTTTGGACTGCAACGACTAATTGGTCATTTAATAATTTGTATGAATTAAAAATGTATTGTGAAAGTTTGTTTACTGACTTTAAATTGTCAAACAATTTAGGTATGTCTGACAAGAACAGGTATATTTTGGAGTTTGTTAAGTGACAGTTGTAAACGATATAACAAACAACATGAAAACTGATAAAAAAGCAGCGCTGTATTACAAGACAGAAGCGTTGCATGTAAATGTTGACAACTATGTGCATACAAATAACTGGGAAATCCTACAATCTATTAAAATACTTAATAGTAAAGGCTTTTCAGTTGATTTAATTGATCGCTCCTGTCGCCACTGGTCTCCTAAGCAAACATATGATTTGTTTTTGGGTTTAGGAGTTGGCAACTCTGGTAGAAATTTTGTGGCACATGCCCAGGCATCGAAGGCTCCAAAGAAAGTCTTATTGTCAATGGGACCTCAACCTGATATATCAAACGACCGCACACATAAAAGATATAAAATGTTTCATGAAAGAACTGGTCATTATGCTCCTCCTATGCGAACTGTGGGCGAGGTTACGGGCGACAACTTTTTAAAAATTATTGATACAGCAGATTATGTTTTTAACATTGGAGAAAAGAATACTCAGAGTTACAATAGTTTTTTAAAATATGGAAAACCAGTAATTAATTTTTACCCATCAATTAGCCCGTTTGTGAATTATCATTCACAGTATCTCAGCACTAGAGACATGAATTCTTTTCTTTGTTTCGCAGGTAACGGGTTTATTTGTAAAGGTGTAGACCTTGTTGTCGAGGCATTCTTAAGAGATCCAAGCAAACAATTGCATATATGCGGACCTAAAAGTGAAGCATCGTTTTTTCAGTATTATGGACAAAAGATTGCACAGTCCCCAAATATACATTATCATGGGTTTATAACACCAGGCGGTGAACGCTTTAATGCATTGGCGTCTATATGCTCTTATGTTGTTTTTCACTCTGCTGCAGAGGGATGTTGTACTTCCGTCGCGACTGCTATAAAAGCCGGCCTTGTACCAATTATTAACAAGTGGACCGGAATTAATATTAAAGATGAGGGTGTCGGCTTAAGCGAAGAGGGTGATTTAATCGAGAATATCTCAAGAGCAACGTCAGACGCTTCTGCTTTCAGCAATCAACACTATACTAATATGGTAGAAAAAATTGTTGATAAGTCACAGATATTCTCTCAGGCATCATTTACCGATAGTTATTCTAAGGCTATAGACATCATTACTAGTGAAACTCTGCCATGAAAATAGTCTTTAACACAAGCCAACCTTACGCTGCCTGTTCTTCTTTTTATATTGGTGCTTTTAAAAAACTAAAGCAAATTGATTTTTTTAAAACTAATTTTGAGTCGTATGATGTTGCTTTGTTTATGACTTATGATTATCGAGTTATACAACCAGTCAGGGAGAAATACCCTAATTTAAAAATTGGAATAATTGACCCGCGCAGTAAAGCAGTGGCTGAAAGTACAGAACACTGTGATTTTATAATAATCGATAGTATTGAGATGGAAGATTATTGGAGGTCTTCTAATAAGCCAATTTTTAAATATGTTGAATATCCAAACATACCATATTATGATAAGAAACACCAAGATAAAGAAATTATTACTATTGGTTATCATGGCAACTTAATACATTTAGACTGTATGTCTCAAAATGTTACACCGGCTTTGGAGTCTCTAGGGCAAAACTATAATCTAGAACTTTTAGTAATGTACAACGGATCTTCGCCAACTGGAAAAGAAAATTGGTATCCAAAAAATGTAAAAGTGCGCCATGTTCCTTGGAGTATGGAAAACTATATATCTCAACTAGCATTGTCAGATATAGGAATTGTACCGAACAACTTAACTCACAGTAACGAGGCAAAAAATTTAATTAAAACAAAAAACAATTTCAATTACAATGATGACGATTATTTAGTTAGGTTTAAAATGCCCTCGAACCCAGGTCGATTTGTTGTTTTTGGTAAATTAGGCATACCAGTTGTCGCCGATTTTTACCCCTCTGCATTGCAATATTTAAAAGGCGATATAGGCTTTGTTGCTCATAGTCCTGCAGGGTGGCAACATTGTCTTGAACAGCTAATAGTTTCAAGCAACAAGCGGCAGACTATGGGTAACTCTTTGCAGCAATTAGTCCGTAATAAGTTTGACTTCGAAATTCAAAATAGAAAATTCTTATCTTTTTTAAAGGGCATATAAATGAAATTTAACCGTAAAGATCTTTATTTTTTTGTTGCACATTTAGATGATTTTGAAATATCTTGTTTAGGCTATCTTTTTAAAAATGCGCAAAATTATAATAGTATAAAAGTTATTATTGCGACAACATGGCATTCTAAAGTTAGAATATGGAAAGAAAATTTAAAATTAATATGCTCTACTCTTAAAGTTGATATTGAGTATATTAATTTAGATCATGAGCAGAGGTTGCTTATGACTACTTTTGATAGTGTTAAGAATGATTTTTATAAAACCATAGATTTTAATAGACGCTTTGATATTGTAACTCACGACCCAGAGGATTGTCACACAGATCACGTAGCCTGCAGTATGATATCTAATGGTTTGTTTAAGTATGCTAGCAAGTACACAACAATATATTCACCTAGTTCTAGAAACTTTAAGGCTAATTACTGGATTGGCATGCCGCAGAACATATACAACCTTAAAAAGAAGTGTGTTGACAAATATAACATAAACAATGAACAATCATATACAAAGTTAGGTTACTACATGCAAAGCGAAAACCATTATAACATTGGAAAATCTTATTATCTTGAAAATTTTGCACATCAAGATTACGAGCACTATGAAACTTATAGAATTTTAAAAAGTTTAGAATGAGAGTTACAATCCATCAGCCTGAACATTTTCCTTACATGGGCTTCTTCCAAAAGATATCTGAGGCTGATGTTTACGTGGTGCTTGATAATGTTACTTTTCGAAAAAACTATTTTCAAAATAGAAATAAAATAAAAACGTCTATTGGCAAAGATCAGTGGATAACTGTGCCAGTTGAAAAAAAAGCAACGTCAAAACATATTAAAGATGTGCTTGTTTCGCAAGACTTTAAATGGAAGAAAAAACTAGTTGCAACGATAAAGCAGAATTTAAGTTTTGATGCGTATCACATTTACTGTTACGATAGACTTATAGACATAAATATGCAAAGTATAAAATGGGCTTTTGCAGAGTTAAAAATAAGCACTAAAATTGTTTATGCGTCTGACTTAGACGCTAAAGGGTCTAAGTCACAATTGCTGGCTAACATATGTAAAGAGGTTGGCGCGACCAAATATATAAGCGGCCCCTCAGGTAAAGATTATCTAGACATGTCTTATTTTGAGGGGATAGAAATTGAGTACTTTCAACCAAAAGTACAGAATTATTATTCTTGTCTCTACAATATTTTAATTAACAAAAATAGTCTTTAAAGATAGTTCTTGCTTGTATTATAATGTTCTTTGTAAACTGGAGTAAGAAATGGCTAGATGTTTAGTTACAGGACACAAAGGATACATTGGCAGTCGTCTGATTAAAGAACTGCAGAATCAGGGTCACGAGGTTATGGGCATAGACTTGAACGGCGAAGTGCCTCGCGATATAAATTCTTTTAGTGGCCTGAAGGAAGACCAGCAGGGCAATTTTCACCCTGCTTACTGGCATTTTAAACCTGAATACGTGTTTCACCTTGCGTGCATACCTAGAGTGGCTTACAGCGTCGAAGAGCCTGTAGAGACAATGCACAATAACGTCTTAGCCGGCTCAAACGTTCTTAATTTTGCTAAGAAAGTAGGCGCCAAAAGAGTGATATACTCTAGTTCATCTTCTATTGTAGGCAACGGCGCCGGCCCAACTAACCCCTATGCACTTCAAAAAATGACTACCGAGATAGAGACAAGGCTGTATGCTGAACTTTATGGTATTGATACTGTGTCTTTGAGGTACTTTAATGTATACTCAGAAGACCAAAAGGCTGATGGTCCTTATGCTACTGCAATTTGTAATTGGATGCAGTATATTAGAGATGGTAAAAATCCATTTATTACTGGCGATGGCACTCAGCGAAGAGACATGCTGCATGTTAGCGACGCTGTGTCTGCTAACATTTTTGCCATGGAACATCAAGGAAGTTTTGGCGGTAAAAGTTTTGACTGCGGCACCGGTTTAAACATATCTTTAAACGATGTTAAAAAAATAGTGCTTAGTCATTTTCCTGACGTGCAGTTTGAATATGCCCCGGCGCGCCCTGGAGATGTAATGGTGACAATGGCTAAAAAATCGCCCATTGCAAGACTTGGCTGGGAAACAAAAGTAGATATTTTAGAAGGCATCAACAAGTGCTTTCAAAGCTTAAAAGGAGAATTAGAATGTTAAAATTATCAGACGAGGCACTTGGTGCCGTTATGATGGCCCTGCAGAAATCTTTATTAGAACAAAGCGACATTGTTCCTGTTTTAAAAGATTTTAATTTTAAAGTAAGTGATCAGGGTACCTTGTTTATTATGAACCCGCCAGTCGTTAAATTTGGCGTTGAAGCGGAAGAGGATGGTTGATTTAACTCTAAAGGATGTAAAGGTCTGTTTTAACTTTTTAAATCAATTTTTAAAACATGCCGATAATGATGCTAATGAAAGGTTGTTTTGGAACAAGGCTTATTCAATTGACGAACTACATCTGGTTAGAGAGAAATTAAGATTGGTAATTAATAATGCCTAGATATTTTTATAAATGCAAATATTGTGAGGTTGAAGTTGACACATATCATGGTATGTCTGAAGAAGAAAGATTAAAAGACTGTGAATATTGCAATTCTGTTAACTGTATGATTCGAATTCCAACTAAGTTTTTAATTGATAAGAAGAATGCTGACAACCGCGTCGGAGATGTAGTTCGCCGCGCAATACGAGATTTTGCAGAAGATTTAGAAAAAGAAAAACAAAATTTAAAAAGTGAGTTTAATGAGACCAGTAATTAATGCAGTAATAATATTATCAGTGATATTAAATGGCGCCCTTTTGATTTATTTATTTAGCGCCTTGTCGTTTTTTCTTTTTGCTAGCATTGTAATCAATGTTCTTTTAGTTTTGTACGCCATTAACAGTGTGAGACTAAAAAATGAACTAGAAAATGATCTTGAGGCCTTATACGAAGAGATGGGCGCCTTTACAGATCATTTAGATAATATACACTCTTTAGAGATGTATTATGGCGATCAAAACTTGCAAAATTTGATTAGTCATTCAAGACAATTAATCAACAATATGGTTGACTTTCAATTGTCTTATTCAAACGCTGAGGTAGAAATTGAGCCAGACACAGATAAAGAAGAAGAGACGACCGAGACAGAAGAATAATTACTTTACTAAAGTTCATGAAGAGGCAATTATTAAATACGCTTCTACTGATTTAAAGCCAGTAAGGTCAGAATTATATATAAATTTTATAGGCCCAGCCTTTGACGAGATGGTCGATAAGATTGTTTATACTTATAAGTTTAATACGTTGCCAAACATTGATTATCTAAAAGATGATTGCAAAATATGGCTAATGACAATTCTTGATAAGTATGATCCTAACAGAAAGTCAAAAGCGTTCTCTTATTTTAGTGTGATCACAAAAAACTGGTTTATTCACAAGGTAAAGCAAAACTCTAAAAAACTTAAAAGAGATGTTCAGTATGAGGACCTAAGCACTGAGCATGAGTTTGAACAACTAATCACTGAGAACACTTATCAAAGCGACAGAGAAGAACAAGAATTTTGGGCGCATCTGTTCACAGAAATGAAAAGTTGGGAAAAACTTAAATTAAAAGACAATGAAAAGAAAGTGCTTGATGCAATCAACATACTATTTAACAGCATCAACGAGATTGAAATTTTTAATAAAAAAGCTATTTACCTATACATGAGAGAGATAACTGGTTTAAATACAAAACAAATTGTTAATAACTTAAACCGAATTAGATCTAGATATAGGACTTTTAAAAAAGAATGGGAAAAGGGAAACATTTAGACTCCGATGAATACATCAATGAAGCAATCGACAATATTAGAAAAGATCGCGCCATGGCTTCGACTCTTCTCATAGAAGTTATGAGTCTTCTTAAATCGGACGAAAACAAACATCAGTATTCTGGCCCGGTCGCCGCTAAATATTTAGAAACACTCCAGCGTTCTAATGAACAGTTAGTTAAACTGGCTTCATTGATGTCTAAGAAAGAAACTGCTTCCGCTGACTTTGCTAATATCAACAAAGAAGACATCTACGATCTAATTAATGAAGATAATTAAGGATCTTTAGATGGCAAAAAAAAGCAAAACACCTTGGGTAAGATATCAGCCTTATGATCCAGGCGAAATGAACCCGTTGCCTAGCCCGGCAAACAGAAATTATTCTGATTCTGGTCAAGGGTATATCGCTAGTCATCGACAAATGCACGATGAGTTTTTAACTCAGAAGTCAATTTTAAAAGAAGGTCCATGGCTTGCAGTTGTTCTAAAGGTATTGTCAGGCCCTCAAGCGAAGAATGAAGCAAGTACAAATGGCGGCAACCAAACAAAGGCGCTAAACATAGATGGCTATAAAGACGCCACAGCAGAACGCCGCGATGACCAAAAAAAGACTGCACCTATTAAAATCATCGCCAGAATACCTGAAATCCATACTGATATCGATTGGCCAGAAACTGTAGATGACGAGGCTAGAATATCATCCCACTCTGAGTTTCATCAAATGGATGAGAATGGTGATTTTGAATTAATTAGAGCCGGATCACTTGTCTGGGTTCAGTTTTACAGTCTAGATCATATCCATTCAAAAAGTGGTTTTCCATCTGGCATTATACTTGGTTTGTACGATAAAGGATCTCCAGTACCAGATGATAGTTTGTTGGCGCCAATTGAAGATTTTAAGCCTCCTTGCAAGGCTTTCCGAAATCTTGCAGAGCCTGGCGGCGGCTTGTACAAGGGAAGCACAGAGCCAAATCCTGTACTATTATCTGGCCCACCAATAAGGAAATATAAAAATAGAATTGTAACAGGCTTGTTCGGCAACGGCTCGCTGGCTACTAAAGCAAATTTTAATGCTAATATGCAGTTGGCACCGCCATCATTTAAACACAGTATTCCTGGTTCTGCTCCAGATTCTAACAACGCGTTTATATGGGTAGGTCAGTTAAAAAATAATGGTTATTTTGACATCTTCAACAGACCTGGGATAGGTCGAGAAACAATTATATACGCGCCCTATAGTCTAGATGTCAATTCGCCAATAGAGATAAAATATTATTTTCATGACAAAGATGGATTTGGGAATGCATTTGTTTCTGGTGAGGACGACCAGACTGCTGCCGTCGCCGCGGCAGTTAATCAAGAAAGTGATTTTAAAAATAAAATTGCTCCTGCTATTAAAGATTACATAAAAGACGGAAGAAACATTATATTGGTAATTCCAGAACTGCTACACTCCAAAGGTTACAATGCACGTATAGGATTCTCTGCAAGCGACAAAACTAAATTTCAAAAACAACTAAGCCCGTATAAGGTATATCAAAACCTAGACTTATCTAAAGTTACCCCCTTTGTAAACAGGGAAGTTAAATCTTTTAACAGAACTTATGTGGGCGGCAATTTTATTAACTTTCATAATGAAGTATTAAATGTTATTGACTCACATATCGGAGTGGGCGTCAGCGAGCGTGTTGAGTACATCTCAATGGTCGGCGATGGCCTAGGTGGCATAACGATTGCAGCGATGTGCGACAATCAAGAGACTAGCCAAGACTTGTTGAATCTTTTTAAACTGCAGAGAATCGATTTTGTTAATACTGGCTTGGATAATTCTACGCAGTTCGGTACTACATTTATAGCATCAACACCATCTACCACCATATACACTAATCTAATAAAGCCGGCAGTTGATGAAGAAGCACGCCGATTGCAATATAACTATATTACTTCTCAGTCGCCAGCAAATACAAATGCTCTTTTTAATTCTATTGATCAATTGGGTACTGAGCCGATTGATGTGTTATCTTTATTCAAAGAAAATAATGATGCTCCTTCTGGAAATGGAGAGCAGAAGTTTACAATCCCTGTTTCTTTTCCAGATACTGTTGGAGGCCCAACAGATGTTATATTAAGTCTGCATATAACAAAAAACAATCCTAATATAAGATCTGGGTATGCCCTGACAGCAAAAAACATAGATGCCAATGAGCAAACTTTAATCAAACCAGACACAAACTCAAACCTTTTTTCGGCTGCCAACAGTGTGCCAGATCACGCGGACGCAGGCGGCTCTGCACAGGCCGCGGCAGATTTAGCCAAGATACAAAAATTAATTGAGGAACTCAACACAAGAATCCAATTTTTTGAAGGTATGCTTGTTAGTTGGGTTAATGGAGGAATTGATGCTCCGTGTGCGGATGATAGTCCCTACGAAATATATTGTAAAGATGGGCAGTTAGATTTTTCAAATGGCACAAAGTTTTTTAGTGATTATCTA
>Ga0209348_1001731_pt1 | contig 10522 bp, 12 predicted proteins | sample ETNvirenome_2_30_FD_184065 | JGI IMG/M metagenome (GOLD analysis project Ga0209348, IMG submission 184065) | Marine viral communities from the Pacific Ocean - ETNP_2_30 (SPAdes) (version 2) | ecosystem: Environmental > Aquatic > Marine > Oceanic | place: Pacific Ocean | collected 2013-06-22 | reverse complement strand
TATCGCACAATTAGAAAACAAAGAGTTTGTAGTAAACGAAACTGTAGATTTATCAGGTATCATCAAAGAATTAGAGGCAATCAAAGGCGACATTAAAATAAATGATGCGGCCATTAAGTTTCTTGATGCAAAAATAGAAGAGCTAAAAGCAGAGCAAGACAACCCATTATTAAATTAGTATGGCAAGAGCAAGAGGTAAATATTCACAGGCAATATCTGATAGGAGCGGAGTAGCTTTTCCGTATCGTGAAATGGTCAAAGAGTGGAATGGGTCTTTCGTACACAAAACAGAGTATGAAGGCAAACATCCACAGCTTGATCCTGCACCGGTAGCAGCAGACGCACAAGCATTAGAAAACGCAAGACCGCAAGAACAAACTGTAATAACGGTTTCTATTGGCAGAGGGGCGGATACTACTTTTAGTGTTGCAACATCTGGCAGCATGCAACCTGCAACTGTTGCAAAAGATTTAACAATGAGATTTGACTTAGGAACGGTAACCGTATCATGACATCATTTAACCAACTCAAACAAGATTTAATTGATCTAACAGAAAATAATAGCTCTGATTTTTCATCAGAGAGTCCTCAGTTTATTGATACAGCTGAGCGTAGACTAGCAAGAGAATTGATAAATGTTCCTGAATTGTACAAACATCAAAACGCTACATTAACTATTGGTGACGCCTTTGTGACGAAACCAACTGATCTAATCACGATCATTTCCTTTCAGGTGCTGTCCTCTGCTTCGGCAAGGACAGCATTGGAATACAGAGACGTTGGATATATAAACGAATACTGGCCTACACGAACAAGCACAAGCACGCCAAAATATTATGCAGATTGGGACAATGATTTTTATATCATTGCTCCAACACCGAGTGCCGCACTTACAGTTGAAATAAACTATAGAACAAGATTTAGTTCTTTGTCAGGCAGCAATACAACAAACTGGTTAACAGACAATGCATACGATGCTTTGTTATATGGTTCGTTAATAGAAGCTGCGGTTTACGATAAAAACCCACAGATGCTTCAACTGTATGAAAAAAGATATCAGGAGGCAGTAGCAAGCGTTAATCAAGAGCTTGCAATTAGAAGAACAAACAGCTTTACGAGTTAGCCATGGCCTTTGCAGTAGCAGACAGAGTAAGAGAAACAACGACAACCACAGGGACAGGCACCCTTAATTTAGATGGTGCTGTATCTGGTTTTAGAACTTTTGTATCTGGTATTGGTGACGGTAACGTAACTTACTATGCAATCGTTCACAGAACATCAGCAGAGTTTGAGATCGGTATTGGCACAGTCACTGATGCATCAACAGACACACTTTCAAGAACAACTGTTTTATCAAGTTCTAACAGCAACAGTGCGGTAACTTTTAGCGCGGGAACAAAAGATGTGTTTTGTACACAACCAGCGAGCAAGGCTGTATTTGAAGATAACAACGCTGATGTCACATTACCCGATGATCTTATACTTGGATCTGACTCTGCCGTATTGAAGTTTGGTGCAGACTCTGACACTACTTTAACTCACACAGATGGCACAGGACTTACACTAAACTCTACGAATAAATTAACATTTGGTGATGCTGCAAGCTTTGTACAACAAAGTTCTAACGGTGTATTGCGTATAGATGGTGAGGCTACCATTGACCTTAATGCGTCGACAGCCGTCACAGTCAGCAATGATTTAAAACTAGACAGTGATAGTGCTGTTCTTGGTTTTGGAGCAGATAACGATATTACAATAACTCACGCCGCCGATACGGGGCTAACGGTCAACGGCACATTTACAGCAACAGGTTTTATAATTGGATCTGCAAACATTAACGAAGCTGAGTTAGAAACAATCGATGGAGTAACGGCTGGAACTGTTGCAGCTAGTAAAGCTGTTGTTGTTGACTCAAACAAAGATATAGGATCATTTAGAAACGTCACGCTGACTGGTGAGTTGGATGCTGCCACACTAGATATATCTGGTGATGCAGACATAGACGGCACTTTAGAAACAGATGCTCTGTCTATAAACGGAACTGCAGTAACATCAACAGCGGCTGAGTTGAATTTAGTAGACGGCATTACAGCAGGAACTGTATCAGCTTCATTGGCCGTAATTGTAGATTCTAATAAAGATATATCAGGATTTAGAAACGTAACACTAACTGGTGAACTAGATGCAGCAACATTAGACATATCTGGTGATGCAGACATAGACGGTACAACAAACTTAGACAACACAGATATTGATGGCACGTTAGTAGTTGATGGTTCCAACATTTCACTAGATAGCACTTCAACTTTAAATATAGACAACTCTAATACATCAAACGGTATTACTATTGGAACAGCCACATCAGGCGTGCCAATTTCTATTGGTCACACAACTTCTGAGGTAACAGTAAATGATAATTTAACTGTGACAGGCGACTTAACAGTTAGTGGCACAACAACCACGGTAAACTCAACTACTGTAAATTTAAACGACCACAATCTTGTTTTAGATTCTGGCAACACTACATCCGCAGTTGTAAACGGTGCGGGTATAACTATTGAGGGTGGTTCAGGAGATGATGCCACATTCAGTTACAATACCACAGGACCTAAGTTTGAACTAAAACTTGGATCATCACATGAGGACTTACAAGTAGATCAACTTATTGCTGCCTCTCTTGATATATCGGGTGATGTAGATGTAGATGGCACTTTAGAGACAGACGCTTTATCGATAAATGGAACTGCAGTAACATCAACAGCCGCAGAGTTAAATATACTAGACGGCGTCACATCAACGGCAGCTGAGTTAAATTTAGTAGACGGAATCACAGCAGGAACAGTGTCTGCATCGTTGGCTGTAATTGTTGACTCAAACAAAGACATAACAGGTTTTAGAAACGTCACATTAACGGGTGAACTGGACGCTGCTACACTAGATATATCTGGTGATGCAGATATTGATGGCACACTAGAGGCTGATGCAATCACAGTTGGCGGCACAGCACTAAATACTGTGATAGCGGGTGTCACGGTAACAGATGCTACAAATGCAGCACACGTATCTGTGGCCGATAATGAAAGCACAAACGAAAATAACTTAATACCTTTTATTGAAGATGCCTCCGCTACTGGTAATGTTGGATTAGAATCTGATGGTGACTTTACGTACAACCCAAGCACAGGTAGACTAACAGCAACACAACTAGCTGGCACGCTACAAACTGCAGCTCAAGCAAATGTTACATCTCTTGGCACATTAACTACCTTGACTGTAGACAATGTTATTATTAATGGGACAACGATTGGTCACACAGATGACACTGATTTAATAACAGTGGCTGATGGCATTGCAACTGTTGCTGGTGAGATATCTGTAACAACTTTGGACATAGGTGGTACGAATGTGACGTCCACAGCTGCAGAATTAAATATACTAGACGGAGTCACATCAACAGCCGCAGAGCTTAATATTTTAGACGGAGTTACATCTACTGCAGCAGAACTTAACATACTAGACGGTGTGACAGCAACGACCGCAGAATTAAATTTATTAGATGGAGGCACTTCAGTTGGTAGTTCGATAACACTAGCAGATGATGATGGTATTGTGACTAACGATGGTGGCACCATGAAAACCATACCAGCATCAGACATTAAAACTTACGTTGGTATATCGGCTGGAGCTTTAGCGATTACAAATTTAGACATTGACGGTGGCACAGATATAGGCGCTGATTTAGCCGATGCGGATGAAATTATCGTGGATGACGGCGGTGGCGGCACAAACAGAAGATCTGATCTAACTAGAGTCAAAAAATATATATTCTCTGCAGTATCAGGTGACGCAACAGCCAGTGACACTGGTGCCTTAACGATTGCCAACACAGCTGTAGAAACGGCTATGATTGCAGCCGATGCTATAACAGAGGCCAAAATAGCAGACGACGCTGTTGAGAGCGAACATCTCAATAACAACGTAATTTCAGGGCAGACTGCCCTAACATCTGGACTTGCGACGACAGATGAGTTATTAATAAGTGATGGCGGAACCATTAAAAGAATGGACGTTAGCGTCATAACTGAGGTGACAGACGACTCAGCTACGGCACTGGCTATCGCACTAGGATAAGGAGAGATAAATGGCTAATACATTTAAGGTAAAAACAAAGGCAGGCGTTGGAACGTCGATCACGACTGTCTACACTGTTCCTAGTTCTACAACGACTATCGTTCTAGGTTTGATAGTTGGCAACGTAACAGGGTCAGTCGTTAACGCAACGGTTCACATAGAATCGGACACATCAGATACAGAGACAAACGGTAACGTTGAGCTAGTAACAAATGCGCCCATACCTGGAGGCGGATCACTAGAGACTCTTGGAGGAGGCAAGCTAGTTTTACAAACAACAGATGTGCTTCGTGTTACATCTGATACAGCATCATCTCTCGATGTTGCGTTATCAATAATGGAGATTACGTAAGATGGCAGCACAAGTTCCTAGTAATGGTATAAATTTAGATAAGGGTTTATCTTTCCCTGCAACTGTAGCAGCTCAATCAGGTGCTAATATTTTAGATGAATACGAAGAAGGTTCGTTCACAGCAGTTTTAAGAGATGCAACTTCTGGAGGCAATACAGCTTCAATAGGAAACGCCACGTCACAATACGTAAGAGTAGGCAGGTTAGTATTTTTTACAATAAACTTGTTTAATATTACTAAAAGTGGAATGACATCAAGTAACGTTTTGGTTCTTACAGGATTACCTTTTGTATCGTCAGACTCTAGTAATGCAGGAATGTTTAGTAGATTTAGTAATGTGGTGGAATCAGACAGCATAGATTTCACTGGTTATGTTACATTTGATGTTTCTGCTGGGTTTTCTCGTGGGGATTTTCACGATAACGTAGATAGTGCTGGTGATACTCAATTAACTGTATCTGATATTACAACGGCAGCAGATTCAGATATGATTATTAATGGTTTTTACATGATGAATACATGAGGAGAAAAATATGGCATTAACAAAAACAACAGAAATAGCTCAAATGGAAGTGGTCGGACAGTATAAAGCTGTTCAAGTTGCAACAGATACCGTCATCAAAGAAGATGGTAAGGAAATATCTAGAAGCAGACACAGACACGTTTTACACCCAGATGATGATATATCTGGTGAAGTCGCTGAAGTTCAAGCTATTTGCAACGCGGCTTGGACTGATGAGATAAAAGCTGCTTGGAAAACATATTCAGAGAATAGCGGTAGTTAAGGAGGACGGAATGGCAATAACAGCAAATATGACAACACATGATGGAATAGCACTTACAGATGCTTATGTGAGAGTGACTCAAGCGTATGTTAAAAATATGCCAGATGATGACGGCAACGATGCATGGAAGTTAGTCTATGATGTTTTAATCTATAAAGATAAAGACACTCGTGATGATGCAAATAAAGAACAATCTATGCGCATATCCAATCGTCATGTGGATCATTTTAAAACTGACTACAGTCTTGATGCAACAGACAATCCAATTAAACTAGCGTATGCAGATTTAAAAACAAGTAGTCAGCTATCTAACGTCAAGGATGTTTAATGAGCTACATCGGACAAGGATTACCTGCTGATAGTTTTCAAGGTTTTACAACCGACAGTTTTACCGGTGACGGTAGTGCTACGACGTTTACATTAAGTAAAAAACCTTTTGATGAATCAGCTCTTCTTGTCGTAATCAATAACGTTGTACAAAAGCCCACGACAAACTTTACTGTGTCAGGCACCACACTAACGATTGTCGGCACAGCTGTAGCGTCAGGTGATGTTATTTATGCAACGCACATAGGCGGCGCATTGCCAATCGGTCAAGCTGTATCTGTAGATCTCAATGGTGCATCTGATCAACTTATTCTCGATGCAGATGCCGATACAACAATAAGCGCGGACACCGATGACCAAATAGATTTTAAAGCAGGTGGCACAGATATTATGTCACTGACCGCGACGACAGTTACGATTAATGATGGCACCACAATAATTACCAATGATAATTCAGATACTTTAACATTGCAATCAGCTGACGCTGATGCAAGTGAAGGCCCTGTCATGGTTTTTGATAGAGCCTCGTCCTCACCCGCTGATGATGATGTTATAGGTGCAATTAATTTTAGAGGTAAAGATGATGGCGGTAATGGCGTCGATTACGTAAAAATACAAGCTGAAATAATGCAAGAAGCAGATGGTTCAGAGGACGGTCAACTTCAGTTTAATTTACAAAAAGCTGGAACTTCTAGAAATATTTTAACATTAGATAGAACCACAGTCACTATTAACGAAGATTCACAAGACATAGACTTTCGAGTAGAAGGAGATGGTAATACTCACGCATTATTTGTAAGAGCAAGTGATGACCACATTGGTATTAATGAAGACGCTCCTGATTGTAGATTTCATATTAAAGAAACAAACGATACATCATTTTCTACTGATAATTTCGTGAATATAGATAACAGTATTTTAAAATTAGAAAATGCAAGTACAACTAATGATGCGTTTGTAAATATGAGTTTTAGAACTGGTGATGGAATGGATCTATTCTTTGGTGGTTTACAAGATGATTCAAATGGCAACAAAGGAGCTTTTGTATTTGGAAGGCAAGGCTCACCAAACAAAGAACTTTTCAGAATTGGTGCTGATGGTGATATAGCAGCTTTTGCTACACACACTCCATCATTTTCATCACTTTCAAATGTTGGTGCTATTTTATATGGAAGTTCTGGACAAATGGCTGCTAAAGGTGATGGCTCAATTCTTGGTGCAAGTGGTGCTTGTATTATTGTCAACAGATTAGATAATGACGGTCCTCTAGTAAATTTTTTACAAGATGCTACAGAAGAAGGTGATATTGCTGTTTCTGGCGGTAGTGTATCTTTTAATGGTTTTACTGGTACTCACTGGTCAAGATTAGCTGATAATTCTAGACCTGAAATTTTAAAAGGTACTATTATAGAATCTATAGATGAAATGTGTGACTGGTATCAAGCAGTAGATTCTACTGGCAAACATAAATTATCTGTTGCATTACCAGAAGATAAAAATGTTGGCGATGCTGTTACTTTTGAATTAGAAGGTACAGAATATGAAGGAACTTATCAAAAAGAATTAGATATAAAACACGTTAAATCTAAAGTGTCAGACACCGCAGATAGTAAAAAAATATATGGTTTATTTAATTGTTGGGATGGTGATGATGATGATGAAGATGGCGTAAACGATTTTATTGTAGCTCAAGTAGGAACGTTTGTTATAAGAGTTAATAAAGACGTAACTGTTGAAGCTGGAGATCTTCTTGTATCTAATGGTGATGGCACAGCTAAAGTGCAAGATGACGATATTATCAGAAGCAAGACAGTTGCTAAAGTAAATTCAAATATTAAAGTGGAGACGTATAGTGATGGTAGTTATACCGTGCCGTGTACGTTACATTGTTAGGAGAATAAGATGAGCCAGACAAAAGTACAATTAGTAGATTTAAACGGTCTTGAAGCCATAATAGATGCAGACGCAGATACGAGTATTACTGCAGATACTGATGACCAGATAGATTTTAAGATTGGTGGTAACGATACCATAGTCATAAACGCACAGGGTTCGACACCTTTAATGCAAATTAATGCAGGAGCGTCTAATAATAATCTATACATAGCAAGCACCGATGCAACTTCTGGTATATCATTGTCTGATAATGGTGGCTCAATTAATTTAGCCACAACTAGTTCTGGTGCGTTTAGAGTTATGACTGGTGGTGACGCTTCCTCAGCTGCGGACAACAGTGCAATTTCAATGTTAATAGATGCAAACGGTCATGTTACCATGCCTTTGCAAACAGCATTACAAGTAAGACCATCATCCACACAATCTAATGTATCTGATGGTGATACAGTGGCTTTTGGCACTGAAAGGTTTGACATAAACGGAGATTTTGCGTCCAATACTTTTACAGCTCCTGTAGATGGTAAATATTTAGTTAATTTTGTAACCAGAACACAACAACTTGACACCGCTTCAAGTCATGTTCGGTATCGTTTTGTTACATCAAATTTTACGTATGAAATTATAAAATCTCCTGATGTGTATACTGCAGATCAAACATTTTCATTATGGAATTTTAATTTACTTTGTGATTTTGATGCAAATGATACTATGACTGTTACTATAGATTTTTCTGGAGGAGCAGATCAGATAGACATTGACAACCAAACTTTTTTATCAATTAACTTAGCATGCTAACGAAACAATTAACCTTAAAGGAGGTAAAACATGGCTGATCATAAAACAGAAATAACATTGACAGATCTACAACAAAAGATTCTGTCTAATGATTTATATAACGACACAGACAACAAAGGTCTAGATAACTGGATACAGGCAGCAGTTGATGGTAAAATCAACAACTGTTGGAAACGTATGCAAAGTGAATGGACAACTAAGTTGATGAACGATGACTCATTTACAGACCCTATTCCATCCAATCAAGCAGACTTTGTAGCACTGGTCACGGCTCGTTCTGATTATAAAAACAGAAAAGCTAGAGACGACGCGAGCAATCCATAATTAACAAACGAAAGGTAAAAAATGAGTTACATAGGAAGAGCATTACAAGCAGGAGCATTTAGACAACTCGATGACATATCATCAGGGTTCGACGGCTCTACGACTGGCTTTACTATGCAAGTAAACTCAGGCAATGTTCAACTAGGGGATGTCAATCAAATACTCTTATCTCTTGGTGGTGTGATACAAAAGCCAGGCACAGACTTTACAATATCAACTAGCACACTAACCTTTACAACAGCCCCTGCTGCCAACACAAGTTTCTTTGCCATACTACTAGGTTCAGATAATGGCGGAACAGTGACACCAACTGACGGTTCGGTAACTGGTGATAAATTAGCATCTAATATAGCGATTACAACGTCAGGTGATATATCGTTTGATGGCGGATCTTTTGTATTTAACGAGTCAAGTGCGGATAAAGATTTTCGCATCGAATCTAATGGCAAAGCCAATATGTTTTTTGTCGATGGTGGTAACGACAGAATAGGTATCAACACCACTGGTCAAGCTAACCACATGGTCAACATAGAAGATGTTACAGGTAATGGTGGAGGCACACTAGGACTTAGTTGTCCTACAAGCGGCACAAGTGATAACTGTGGAAGATTACATTTTGGTAATGCAACAGATCCTGTAGTTGCTGCTATTTTTGGTATCGCAGATGGAGCTAATGATGCTGGAGCTTTAACATTTAGAACTGAAGCAACTGGTGCGGCTTTAGAAGAAGCTCTTAGAATTGACTCTAACAGAAAGTTAGCAACAAATGGTGAGACTGCTAGTGATACAGGTGAGGGTGGTTTGTGTTTAAACCAAGCTGCTAATGATAATGCCATTATAACTTTTAAATCTTCTGATGTTTCGCATGGTTTTACAGGACAAGTTCAAGCTGACACTTATGGCAGAATTCAAAAGAACAGCTCAAGTGCTGGAGGTCTACAAATTTTAGGTATTGCAGAAGACGATCCAGGCGTAAACATATTCGGAGTTGCAGACGCAACTTCTGGAACTGTGGCAAGTAATACAAACGCTGTTGTTCACATCGATGCAAGAAAAACGACAGGCGGTAGTGTGGGCACTATTGGCTCTGACATGTTATGTTTATTTTCAAACGATGGTTCTGCAAAAGTAATATTTACTGGTGCTGGTAATATTCACGCAGATGTATCAACTGGTTCTGGTAATATCGGCACTTTTGATGAATATGAAGATGCACATTTAGTTCGTGCTTATGATTTATCTCATGGTAAGGGCGTCATAGATTCTAAGTTTGATAAATTTATTTCATATAATATTGAAAAACTTGCTGATTTAGAATTAATTGGTAGAGACGATGATGGCACGCCAAATTCATTTGTTAATGTTACAGGATTTCAAAAGTTGCACAATGGTGCTATCTGGCAACAATACGAAAAACACCAGAGACTTGCTAGTGCTTTTTATAAACTAGCAGAAAAAACTATTGGCAAAGAAGAGGCTGATAAATTATTAACAGAAGAAGAAATACAACTGCTTAATTAAACCACGAAAGGAAGAATAAATGAACGACAAACAATCTAAATACGTAAACAACGTTATTGCGTTGTTAACAAAACAGAGAAACGACGCTTTGGATTTAAACACCAAGCTACAGGCTGATTTGATTACAGCACAAATGGAGCTAGCAGAGTTGAAAAAAGAAGAAGAAAAAGAAGAGGAAAAAATTAACTAATGGCAACAGAAAGTTGGTCACCAGTATTTGTATTAGAGGCAATCGGCACAGACATTCCAACCGAAATCGAAACTTCTGCTTTTGGTGCGGTGGCTTTTGGTGTAGTATCATTTGGAGGCAGCCCGGATGTAGGTCGAGAGTTTTGGGCTGATATATCAGCGTCAGCAAATGTTGAGTCGTGGTCTAGTATATCAGCTTCAT
>Ga0209348_1001729_pt1 | contig 10526 bp, 16 predicted proteins | sample ETNvirenome_2_30_FD_184065 | JGI IMG/M metagenome (GOLD analysis project Ga0209348, IMG submission 184065) | Marine viral communities from the Pacific Ocean - ETNP_2_30 (SPAdes) (version 2) | ecosystem: Environmental > Aquatic > Marine > Oceanic | place: Pacific Ocean | collected 2013-06-22 | reverse complement strand
CCGCTGCCGCCAAAGGTTGCCGTCATGTCTGGAGACTTCAAGTAAACCCCAGCCTGAACAGCTTGCGAAAGTATTCGCTCTGCCGCTTGATGATGCCGAATGGTAATGGACTTCTTAAGTAATAACTTGTCAATAAACATCTGGTCACTGACGCGAGCGCGGCCAACCCCGCTATCGGCTTGCTCTAAGCTGATGACATGGCGGCGGTGCAGTGCCGCCGTGCCTATGTCGTTCACCTGTTTATTTTTCAAAGTCCCAGTCATCGTCTGTTTCGTTCCAGTCTGGAACTCTGGGCGTAAACGGGTCTGGCAGATCCTCTAGCTTTAGCTCGCTGTACCGACCTGTAGGTATGTCGTAATCCAAGACGGTGCCGCCTGTTGTGCCAATCCATTTGAACCTAACCTTCCAAACGTGTATCTCGCTCGCCTTCTCAGGACTGAGATGTACAGTGATGCCCAAGTCAGCCTTAGCGAAGAAAGCTGCGCTGCCTGAGATGTTCATTCCCTTGGGAACTGCTGTTGTGCCGTCAGGATTAGTCGCCATCTTAGCTGGGTGAGCAATAAACCAAATGTGTATCTGGTTTGATCTAGCGAAAGCCACCAGCCTAGTCAGCATCTCATTGATGCCTTGATGCTCATTATCTGCTGATCGGCTTTGCGAAATGTAATTGTAGGGATCTATGACCAAGCCTCTGATGCCCAGTCTCATAACAGCTTGCCTCGCACGGTCTAAGATACTGTCGATGGTCGCAGCCTCACCTCCGCGCTGTTCTAGGAATAGAAAATGATCAGACACCCACTTCATCGCAGCGACTGACTCAACTCTGCTCATACGGTCAGGCATCCCCTCAAAGAACGGCTTACCTACATACTTCTCGCTTAGCTTTGCAACGTGCAAAGGGGGCGGGTTCTCAAAGCTGGCTACAGCAAACTTCCAACCATCAGACTCAGCAAGGTTCACCATTATCTGATCAATAAACTCTGACTTACCAGATCCCGGCAGCCCAGTGACTACAGACAATTGCCCCGGCACCACAGTAAACAGCTTATCGACAGATGCTATCCCAGTAGACAAGCCGCCAACCAAACCCTTGTCGTAGAGATGAGCAATCTCTAGGGCGTAATCATCCGCAGAGTAGACGCCCTCCAAAGGCATAGCTGCTGCCTGATCAATAGCTAAAGACAACGCCTCAGCGCCTAGATTCTGCAAGACATCGTTTGCGTCTTTACAGCCGTCAGGCCACTCGACAGACCAGCACTTAGCCCTTCCAATACGCCTCGCCAGTTCCTCAGCAAGAGCAACGCCAGCATCATCGCCGTCAACAGCAATGACTACCCTGTCTACTCGCTCAATCAAATCCTTTGCCGCCCAGACATAGGCAAACTTATTGTCTTCCTCTGGGCTTATTTGTTTTGCCGAAACTTTCTGTGGTGCGCCGTTGGGAACACTCACGCAGTAGTCTATCCCTGCTGTAGCGCACGCCAGTAAATCCATTTCGCCCTCGACAATCACCAAGACGGTTGCATCGTCAGCGATATGCTCAACACCCCAAAGGGTTCGGGCAGCGCCGTCCTGAGTAAACGCCTTGGACTCAACGCTACGCCACTTCACAGCTTCTTTGTTGCCGTAGACAAAGCCGATTGCGCTTTGCTCACCGTGGCCGTGGAAGAACTTTTTACCATTCACCACGGAATACTTATCTGCCAGTGCTGGGTTTATGCCGCGCCCCGAAAGATATCTGCTAATCAGTTCAGTGTTGGTTGTCTTGGGAACCGATATCGCTCTTACTTTAGGCGCTGGCTCCCGATAATCAGGGTGTTTGGTTTTGCCTGTGAGGCCGCAGTGATGGCAGTAGTACAGGGTTGTGTTCCCGTCCATCGTCAAGCTTAGTGTTTTCTGCCCCTTTTTCTTTCTTTTGTCGCCACATTCTGGGCAAACAATTCTCGTATCCTCTGTGTATTGGACTAGGATTGAATCCAAGTCTTCTTGTTTTAGCATTTGCACTCCTGCTTTTGCTGTGGTTAAAATCAACCGTCAGGTTGTCTTAGGAATATGCCAAGCCAAGCATATGCCTAGCTTAGAAATTACCTAAATAAAACTAGGAAGATGCCCAGCTAGGCATATTCCTAGAGAACTCCTCCTCTATTTCTTCGACAATGTCATTGACGGCCCTAGTTCTCTGCGCCCCTTTTAGCTTTGCCGCGTCCAGAGCCTTGCGCCTCAACTCTAAGGGTTCTTGTACTCGTATCCCTGCTGCTTGCCTTTCATCGCGGAAGTACTTGATGGCGTCCACACGCTCACGGGCGCTGCTGCCGTCTAAGTCTTTAATCGTTTGCAAGATCACTTTTCTCTGTAACCGTAATTTCTGCTCTTGGGTTATCACGATCTAGTCCCCAGTGAATATGTTTCTCCTTGACCTGCCTATCGTTCTTGTAAATCTTATCCTGCATACAATCTAAGATTACACTTTCATCCAAGTCAGGTCGCCTAGTTGCGTAGAAAATAGTCATGGTGACCGACAGATCCCCTTCCAACATCTCAGTTAGCACAGGGCATTGCTTGTCAAACATGGCCACATAGTCTCTAGCTTTCTTGCTTTTGATAAACGCAGGTCTACCGCGTATTGTCACCAGCTTTCTGCTGTTCGCTTTCGACGCTGGTTCACCATATATTTTGAAGTCTACTGTTGTCAATGTATTGTGTTCCTGATACATTCGGCCTTCACCTTAACACACACACGTTGGATTCATGGCTAGATTAAAAAATTTGTTACAGGAACTTGAGGACTGCGAGGCCATACACTATGACGAGCAACAACGACAATTTGTTGGTACTGGAGGACAATGTCCCCTTACCAAAGGACAACAGGTTCGGGACAGGCGAGAGTCTACCCAGCAACTTCAAAGAGATAATCGGGGCAATGCGCGTTGACCAATCTTTTTTTATCTCGACTGAAGGCGAGGCGCATCGCAAAGCTAAGACCAATGCGATTAGGTCTGCCATCAGAAGAATTCAGCAAGATCAATCTTCCAATGTTTCAGAAGATACAAAATTTTCTGTCAGGAAATACGAAGACCCCCACTCAAGGCGAAGTGGACTAAGGGTTTACAGAGTCGCCTAAAGGACAAACGCAGGAGTGCAAAATGTTCACAATCCAAGACCATCCAAAACCGCCAACGAAGGAAGCTATGCTTCGCGTGGAGTTTATGGAGACAGTCAATCAGCTAAAAGCTGGTCAGTATTTCGATGTACCTTATAACTATGAAGGAATGGGTAAAGCTAACGTAGTAAAATGCGTTCACAACTATCTTGGTCAGTTTCGTAAAGCCCTACCGGAAGGTAAGGCGGTTCATTACACAATGAAAAACTGCAAGAAAGAGAGGGGTGGATACTCAAGAATCGCTATGTATTCCTACGAGTGAAGATTACTAATCAGTTCAACCTTCCGCAGATCGTCGTAGACGCTCTCACGCAGGATGATTACACCAAGGGCAAGTCCAACAGGTCAGTGACCCAGTTGATTGACAGCCCACAGGTGGCTATCTTGCAACGCGAGAATCACGATGAGATGTCTCAGGATGTGGTTGATTTCCTATGGTCACGGTTCGGCACCAGTGTTCACGGCATGTTTGAAAAAGCTGTCGAGGACACCACTGCTGTGGGCGTGGTATCGGAGGAAAGGCTGTATGCTGAGGTGGAGGGTTGGACGATTAGTGGAGCGATAGACTTGCAGGAACTGCATGACGATGGCGTGCTGGTCAGCGACTACAAGGTTACGTCTGTCTGGTCAGTGATCCATGACAAGACTGAGTGGCACAATCAACTCAATGCATACGCTTGGTTGGTTAGGTCTGCTAAAGATTTACCAGTCAAAGGGCTAAGGATCATTGCAATACTGCGTGATTGGCAGCGGCGTAAGGCTCAGATGGAAGTTGATTACCCAGACTCGCCAATCCACTTGGTAGATATACCGATGTGGAGTGTCAAAGATACAGATCAGTACATACTAGATCGGGTGCTGCTGCATCAACAAGCTGAGTTTGATCGTATGACCGGAGGCGTGCTACCGCCCTGCACAAGCGCGGAGCGTTGGGAGAAGCCAACTACCTATGCTGTGAACAAAAAGGGCCGTAAGCGTGCTGTGCGCGTCCTCTCGACGCGAGAAGAAGCTGATTCCTACATGGAGTCACTAGGCAAAGATCATTTGATTGAAGAGCGGATTGGTGAATCAACTAGGTGCGCTCAGGATTGGTGCCGAGTGGCGAGGTTTTGTGATCAAAATAAATTGGAGTCTTGATGTGAAAACAAGCAATGGTGAATTGACACTCAAGTTCAGTTACGACTCTGAGGCTGGCACGTTGTCTGTTTTGATAGAGCCTATTGAGCCAGAGCTAGTGACTGAGGCCGTGTATGAAATTATGCATTGGTGCGAGACATTCTTGCATCAAAAACCCAATGTGGTGGAGGTAGACGATGATCGGGACTGATAAAGAAACCTATGAAAAGATGGTTGCAGTGTTCCAGATTGTGCAAATCCCAGCACTGAAGATGTCTACAAACAATGGTCAGGCTGCGTTTACTTGGGGCAAAGGATTTATTACTGGGTTCCCAATGGCGCAGTTTTACAAGCTAGAGCCTATTGAAATAGCAATGCTCATTGAGGCTGCGCTAGAAGAATTTTACAACGTGCCTAAGAAGTATTACCGAAATCAATTTACAGGGTTCAAAAAAGACCCATTCAGTTCTCAAAACTAACCCATAGCAGGAGTGCAATATGGAAAATAACGTATCGCTAGGCGATATCTGGGAAACCCTTTACCCAGTTAAGTGCGGAGATGCCGCAAAGAAAAAGAACGGGCTAACCTATCTGCCTTGGAACGAGGCTTGGCGTCTGTTGATGAATCACTACCCCACCGCTCATTTTGAGTTTGGTGAGATAGAGATGCACAGTGACGGCTCGCAAACTATTCACTGCACAGTAGCTATCGAAGGCCACGCCCGTCATATGTGGTTGCCTGTGATGAACTACAAGAACCAAGCGATTGCCAATCCTAGCGCCCGTGATGTGAGCGATACAAAGATGCGCTGCTTGGTCAAGACCATCGCTATGTTTGGGCTGGGCTTTCACATATTCCAAGGGCAGGTGCAGCCAGAAGATACTTGGGACGATGTCACTGAAGAAGCTGTGGAAGAAAAGCCACCAGCTAAAAAACCAGCGGCAAAAAAACCAGATCCAGAGCCAGAGGCTGACGGTGAGGAAGAGGAGTTTTATCTCAGCTTTGACACTGAAGGTGCTGATGTATGGGTAGACATGATGATCTCAACGGTTGAGGGCATGGTGGAAACGAAGAAGGGGTTACGAAGCATGTGGGAGGCAAACAAGAAAGCTGTCGATCACATACAGGCTAAGTTCCCAGAATCTTATAGCAGACTTGCAGCGGCAATGAAGGCCAAGCAAGACGAATTCAACAATAAGGACAAAGCTAATGACTAGTTATCCAAAGGGCGAAGGCGGGTTGTGGCAACACGACAAAAAGAACGAGAAGCACCCAGACTTTCGTGGTCACATCTATGTGTCGCGTGAGCAGTTAAAGGTTCTTCTGGAAATGGCTAAGGAGAATCAGGCTAACCCTGACCCTAATTTTAAGATGAAGATCGACGTAGGAATGTGGAACCGCGTTGCCAAGCAGACTGGTGCTGAGTACAAGTACTTATCCACTGAAGTGTACAAAAAGCCTGTAGAGGAAGCGCCAACGCCACCGCAGGATGCTTTCGACGCTGATGAAGACATACCGTTTTAAGGAGTAAGTGATGCCGATAGTGGTAAAGATTGATGATGACACTAGGATCACCTCAGATCCTTTGAATTGGATGGTTCAGAAGTTTATAGGCAAGGAATGGAGGTCTAAAAGCTGGCACCCCAACTACAGGGCGGCACTGCTGCACCTTAGCGAGACTATGATTCGTGAAAGTAACGCTGAGGATTTGGCTGAGGCCTTAGATCGTGTTGAAGAGGTAATAGACAAGCTTGTTGAAGCGCACAAGGATGTTATTGCTCCGGTAACAGACGATGAAGGGTTTTTAGTATGAATAAGAAAAAACTAGTGGACGTTGCAGACGAAGTGATGACACAAATTGATTTTGAAATGGAAGGGCATGTACGCGAACATTTTGAACAAAAATTGTGTCTTGCTTTGAAAAGAGTTTTTAGTCGGGCCGCTATGTGCATTGAGCAAGGGCACCTCACTGCATCATCTGAAAACAAAATGTCCTACGCGATGGTTAAGCCAGTTCTTGATGACTGCTTAGACAAGATTTTGGGAGAGCGAAGGCAGATAAAAATCAAATAAATGTGCAGGAGTAAAATTATGCGTCTTGATATCAAGGGCGTTGGTGTTGGGGAGATACTGGGGCCGATATGCGCCCTAGTTCCCAACCGCAGCACTGAGATCATGGAGTTGTTCTTGAAATGCAAGAAGGGCTTGGTGATTGAACTAAAGCCTGTGCAGAAAAGCAGAAGTAGGAATCAAGAAAGCTATTATCGCAAATGGTGTAACAGCTTTGCAGATCACTGCGGTATGACACCCGATGAGATGCATGAAGAAATGCTATGCATAACTTTCGGTAGCGAGGAGGTTCAGACTAGGTTTGGGCCTAGACGCAGGGCTGTGAAGCGTAGCGGTGAAACCAGCGTAATAACATATGCACGGTTAATAGATAACCTGATTAATACCGCAGCGGAGATGGGGTTCAAGATCCCAACACCAAGATGAGGCCTACATACGAAACCAATGAGGACATTGAATACGAGTCGCATGTTGCTGGAGTGTTTGCTAGTAAGCACAGACTGGATTGGGTCAGGAATCCACCAAAGTACCCGATAGACATTAGCTTCAGGCGAGGGCCAGATATTGTTTTGTTTGCTGAGATCAAGTGCCGAAAGGTGAAGAAGGATGTCTACGAAACCTACATGATATCGGCGTCCAAGGTTATAGCGGCTAAAGCTTTGACCGACGCAACTGGGCTTTCTTGTATATTGATTGTGAAATGGAAAGATCAGGCTGGGTGGATTAACTTCAAGGAAAAGCCAAACAGTGTTGGTTTTGGTGGGCGCGTTGATCGCGATGACAACCAAGACATGGAACCAGTGGTGTACTACGATATTGATAGATTCAAAGAGGTTTAACTGCGAGAAAAAGGCAGGTGAGTGGCAGCGTCAGTCTCTCCAACATGGGTTGAGAATCTCCCACAATACAAAGAGGCCCGATGAAGTGTGGATCGCAGCGGCTTACTAGCTTTGCCGAGTCACCACCAATCGGGTCATCTGCCACAACTGAATTTGAATTGGCTCAGGGGATTCATCACTCCCTCCATCACCGTTCCCGTCCGGTGGAGCCGAAGGCGGGGCTTTTTAGACCGAGGCTAATACCTTTTTGCTCAAGTCTTGCAGGTAGAGGTCAGCTAAGCCCTTTCCCGTCAGGGTGGTCGAAGGCGGGGCTTACGCAACAGGAGAATAAATTTTGATTTTTGGGCGCAAGATGTACCTAAGCTCTTTGATATCCCTGTTTCTGTTAACAGGTTGCCAAACTACAGCGAATACTTATTGGGATCAGCTTGGGCCTGATCAGGTGAGTTGCCCAGAAAGATCGGCAGGATTTAAGGTTATGAAAGTTTGTCGGCAGTACGGGCCGCACTTGATATGCAAATGTGTGGTGAATTAAAACAACAAGGGAAGTGTGATGAGTAAACTACTAGCAGCAATTAGATCGCAAGAGGCCTACGCAAAAAAGCCTAAGCCGCCAAGAGAACGGGTTATTGCTGACAGGCGACCACCAGTGACGGACTCTCAGATCATGCAGATACTGTCTCTCCATGAACTGGGTATGCCAGCGCGTCTTATCTCAAAAGAATCTGAAGTGCCTGTGCAGACGGTATACAACGTGCGTCAGCGTTATATGCTGATTGACGTTAAGAATGGTAGCAAATGGTACAAGTATTTAGGGGAGTAGGTGTGAGAAGGAAGGAAACCGTAGAAGAGTTTTTAGCTCGCGGTGGGAAGGTTAGGTCGATACCCTATGGCAGGACTAGAACCATATCTGGCAATGTTGATAATCAGATTGGCGTGAAAGATGAGTTCTATAACTACAGTAACAAAGGGCTGCACGGCTCTAAGCCAAAGATGAAGCGATGACCTATAGAAGTGACGATAGCCTGTCTGCCACGCTTTCCGTAAGGGAAGGCAACTCAATGTATCTCTCTAGATTAGGCACAATCTGCAAGTAATACTGTTCTTGCTCGTTGATCCGCTTCATGTACTCCTGCTTTTCTGCTGCTGACAGGTCTGCTTTTAAGATCGCTCGTCTTTGATTTCTTAGGTCGGCTAGTAGTGTTGCCGTGGGCTGTAACTGCTTCCTCATACCCAAGAACTGACGTTTATTGACTAGGTAATTCTCAAGCTCCTCAGTCCTGCCATCTTCGTACAGATCCTTGGCGGTTTGTTCTACGCGCTTAACGTAGTCCCACATCTCGTAGAAGTCTTCTTTTGCACCGCCACCAAACTCTGAGCCAAAGAATCTTCTGATGATTGGATACTGAGAAACGTCCCTGTTTGCAAGGACAGCTTTGTTGTCACCCTGCAGACGAGTGCTTCTCAATCCTTGGTCAGCAATATCTAAAAGATAAGATCCAATTGTTCCACCGTACCCGTTCATTAAGTGATCTAGTTTTATTGGGCTTATGCCTAAAACTTTAGCCATGTTCTTGGCAACTTCAGTAGTAGACGCAAGCTCTTGGAACTGCGGATCTAGGTTGCCTTCTATGAATACTGGTGTAACAGGTCGGCCTGTATACAAGTCGTAGTTCATAAACGCTTCCATGATTGGTGTTATAGCCTGTGGCGGCTGAACGCCAAGCGTTCCAAATACTGCTCGTTGAGCAGACTGCTGGGCTTCTCTAACTGTGGTGCCGTCATTGTATGAGTCGATGATTCGCTCAGGTAACGTCTTGAACAGCAAACCAACCTCAAATGGAATGGGTACTCTTACTGGCACACCAGACGGCGTTGGTATGATCCAGTAGTTGTCTTTTATTTCTTCTGTCTGTTCCTTGTACTGCTCATCATCGCTAACCATTGTGTAGTAAATAGCTGTGCTTGCAGCTATCAACCCACCTCTAGCCAAGAAGCTTGCTGCCGCTTGACCGCGAGAAAGCTCTTTGTTTGCAGTGTTCTTGCCAGCGCCAGCCCTGACCAGCACATCCAAGCCTTGTATTCTTGCGTTGAGGAACGGGATTGTTGCTGTGACCAATCGCATGACAGGGCTACTGCCACGGCGTCCAAAGTTAAGAACTTCCATCGCTTGAAAGCTTGCTTCGGCCTCGTTGCCCGTGCGAGCAAGCACATCGTTGTAGACAGCGTTTCTTGTTGCTGCGTCAGACCTAGTGGTTGCTTGACCCATCAAATCCCAAGCACCGCCAAATACTTTAGCAATAAGACCTCTTTGATCTACGTTCTTGTTCCTTCTTTGTAGAATCTTTCCTGCGTACTCGCCGATGTTTTCTGGGTCGTTTTTGTAATCGTACCCACCGACAACGCCAGTTCGCTCAAGCTTCTCCATGCCCTCTGCGTAGCCAGCCACCGTATCAATGATCGGCATGAAGTTAGAGCCTGATGTTACAAACGCAGACAAAGAGTCTCTGAGCATGTTTGCGATAACAAACCCCGGCTCGCGTGTAACCATCTCTCGCAGTAATCGTGCGGGGAATCCAGCAATCTTGGCGACCTCTCGCTCAACACCGCCAGCAGGTTCAACAGTTAACGACTCATATATTAACGGGTCATCAATTATGAAGTTGCGTCGGTTCCCGTCTACCTTGAACGTAACAACAGCCTCGCCAGCAGTTCTTTGCCCCGGCTTAACTTCCCTTGCAAGCCCGATGTTTCTCATGTCCCTGACAATGCGTTGCTGGGCGACGTTCTTCATGCCCATGCTTATAGCCGCGTTGAGGTTCATGGATATAGCTTCCAGCATGGGTACGTTGATCTCTTTCTCGCTACCCTTAATAGCCTTGAGATCCGCGCTACCAGTCAATCCACCGAATACGTTTGGCGCGTTTGGAGTTTCAGCGCCCTCTACTTGGCGATAAAACGGTATATAGTCAGACTGATCCCGCCACATCTCAGCAGTCTCTGGGTCAACAACACCTGTGTCTTGCAAGAACTGAACGGTGTAACCGTTGTAGTCCTGCCAAGCGTCATACCAGTCTTTGATAATTGAGTTGCCGTTTCCATCTAAGAATGACTCGGCTGTAGCTATGTTTGCTGCGTGGTCTGCCGGGGTTCCGGGTACATCAATACCCTTCGCTTTTAGCCTTTCAGCCCTTTTAGCTATTGAGTAAGCCTGAGCTAACTGCTCCAAAGATCCATGCTCTTTTGTGTACAGCATAGACATCAGGTCAATAAGACCGCCAATCTTTTGAGTTTCGCCTCGACTGTTGGTGTGTTCAAAGTCAACAATCTTAGTCATGCC
>Ga0209348_1001727_pt1 | contig 10528 bp, 9 predicted proteins | sample ETNvirenome_2_30_FD_184065 | JGI IMG/M metagenome (GOLD analysis project Ga0209348, IMG submission 184065) | Marine viral communities from the Pacific Ocean - ETNP_2_30 (SPAdes) (version 2) | ecosystem: Environmental > Aquatic > Marine > Oceanic | place: Pacific Ocean | collected 2013-06-22 | reverse complement strand
TGCTAGAAGCACAAATGGTAATGATGATAGCCATGTCTTTACTTTTGATTCTGATGATAAATTAAGATGGGATGAATATGGAAGTTCATCTACAATAGGTGTGTTAAAAACTAATAGAATATTTAGAGATACATCAGCCTGGTATCATGTTGTTTTGTGGTATGACTCAGCTAATGGAACTGCTGGTGATAGAATGAGAATGTGGATTAATGGTGTTGAAGAAACATCTTTTGCAACAGATACAAATCCATCTGTAAATGCAGCTAGTGCTTTTAATAAAGCATCACAACCAATTAATATAGGAAGAACATCATATGGAAGTGGTGGAAGTTATTTTGAGGGATATTTAGCACACATGGCTTTTGTAGATGGTTCTAATGTTGCACATACGACATTTGGTGAAACAGATTCTACATCTGGTATTTGGAAATTTAAATCGCCATCTGGTATTACGTGGGGTACAAATGGTTTTCATTTAAAATTTGAAAACTCCGCTAACTTAGGAGTGGATAGTTCTAGTAACACTAGTAACTGGACAGCTAGTGGAGATTTAAAACAATCTTTAGATACGCCGTCAAATGTTCATGCCACATTTAATAATTTATTTGTTCAACAAGCACCAAGCACTACAAACATGGGTAATACAAGAATAGATCAAAGTTCATCTTCTTGGAAATCAAGTTTAACAACCCTTGGAGCATCTTCTGGAAAATGGTATGCAGAATTTAAAGCAGGGACTATTTCTAGTGGCTCTCCATATAAATATAATCAGTTTGGAGTTGTAAATGATGATATAATAACAGGATCATCAGGTAATTTTGGTTATATTGGAGACAGTGCTTATGGTTGGGGTTTAAATTGGAATGGTACCGTTAATCATAGTGATGCAAATCAAAGTGGTACTTTTAGTAGTTTTGCTACTGGAGATATTATCTCTATTGCTATGGATTTAGATAACCATAAAGTGTACTGGAGAAAAAACGATAGTGCATGGATGAATAGTGGAGATCCTACATCTGGTAGCACAGGAACAGGGGCTATTTCAATAGATACAGGTAAAACTTATTTTTTCGCTGCATCTGTATATGCAAATGAATGTTTTGCAAATTTTGGTGATGGGTTTTTTGGCACAACAGCTATAACTTCTGCAGGTTCAAATGGTAATGGATCTTTATTTGAATATGATGTACCATCTGGATATTACGCATTGAATACAAAAAATATTAACACTTATGGATAAAAATTATGGCATATAGTACAATTTCAAAACCTGGATTACACGTTAACACTGTACTTTATACAGGTACTGGTTCAGAGTTAGCAATAAGTGGAGTAGGATTTCAACCTGATTGGGTATGGATAAAAAGAAGAGACGCTACTGCTAATGGTGGAATGTTTGATGTAGTTAGAGGTGCAACAAAATTAATATCTACAAGTCAAAATGATGCAGAACAAACATTAGCTCAAAGTTTAAAATCTTTTGACAGTGATGGATTTACATTAGGCACAGGTCCAAATGGATATGTAAATACAAATTCAAGTTCAACAGTTGCCTGGAATTGGAAAGCAGCAAACTCTCAAGGTTCATCAAATACTGATGGCTCTATCAACACTACTTACACATCTGTTAATGCTACTGCTGGATTTTCAATTTCAAAATATACTGGTACTGGAAGTAATGCTACTGTAGGACACGGTTTAGGTGTTGCACCAAAAATGATTATTTTTAAAAATACAAACTCAACTAGAGATTGGGGTGTATATCATGCAGCGATGAATGATCCTGATGCTTATTTAAGTTTTAATCAAGATTATGCAAAAGAAGATAGTTATAATTTTTCTAATAATACAGCACCAACAAATTCTGTATTTTCCGTTGGAACATTAAATAGTAATAATGGTTCATCACAAGAATATATAGCCTACTGCTTTGCAGAAAAAAAAGGCTATTCAAAATTTGGAAGCTACAAAGGAACTGGAAATGCGTCAGGCCCATTTATTTATTTAGGATTTAAACCAGCAGTTGTTATTATTAAACAAACAAATACTGCTAATCATTGGTATATGTGGGATAATAAAAGAGATCCAGATAATCCAACAGCTGTTTATAATCGACCTGATACCGCTGGTGCAGAAGGAAATTACGAGTGGCTAGATTTTGTTAGTAATGGAATAAAAATTAGAAATACAAGTAGTGGTGCTAGTACAAATGGTGGAACATATATTTATATGGCTTGGGCAGAAGAACCTTTGGTAGCTAACGTAGGATCAGGAGTACCAGCAACGGCAAGATAATTATGAGTAGTATATTAAAAGTAGATACGATACAGGATCAAAACGGTAATCTTATCATCAGTAAAGATTCTGGTGGTGGAGGTTTTCTTAGTCCTTATGCATCTTCAACTGCTCCAATAGTATACACAGTTACAGTTGCAACTAAAACTACAGCACATCCTTATAGTGGTGTTGGTAGTTCTAACGCATATTTTATAAATGGTATCGAAGCACCTATTATAGAATTAAAAGGTAATGATACAGCAAAGCCTTATTATTATAAATTTGATCAATCAGATGCTTCTAATGGAAATGGTGGCGGACACCCTTTAAGATTTTATGTTGATGCTGCTAAAACTACACAATTTACAACAGGTGTAACTACATCAGGAACACCAGGTCAAGCAGGCGCACACACTACAATCGCTGTGGATAAAGACACACCAAGCATTTTATATTACCAATGTTCATCACATGCACACATGGGTAATCACACAATACATAATTCACCTACAATTAACACAGGTGCATTTTTAAAATTACCAGTAACTGATGGCACAAACGGACAAGCGATAATTACAAACGGGTCTGGAACATTATCTTTTTCTACTGTAGAGGAAACTAAACCTACTGTTGCAAATGTTTCTCAAACTATTGCGCCAGCTACAGCTACGACAATAAATATTACTGGAACAAATTTTGTTTCAATACCAAGAGTTGAGTTTATAAAAACAGATGGATCAGTTACAAATGCTAACACTGTAGGTTTTACGAGTGCAACTTCACTATCAGTTAATGTAACTTTAGCACTTGGAAACTATTTTGTAAGAGTAGAAAATCCAAATGGTATGGCTGGTAGATCAACAAACAATATTCTTACTGCATCAACTGCTCCTACTTGGACAACAAATGCTGGTTCTCTTGGAACAATAGCTGGTAATTTTTCAGGAACGGTAGCAACTGTTGCAGCAACTTCAGATTCTACTGTAGCTTATTCAGAAACAACAAACGTATTAACAAATGCTTCACAAGCAAATTGTACTTTAAATTCATCAACAGGTGTGATAACTACTAGTGACTTTGGTGGTTCAAGCACATCAGCACTTACTTATACTTTTACGTTAAGAGCTACAGATGCTGAAGGTCAAACTGCTGATAGAGTGTTTACATTAACATCTAGCTTTGGAGCTACAGGAGGAGCACAGTTTAACTAATGGCTAATACTTATTTAACAAGAACATTAGGTACACCAACAAGTTCTAAAATAGGAACTTTATCTTGGTGGCAAAAAGGAGCAACTACTGACACAACACAATACATTTTAGCTTGTGAAAGTGGTAATGAAAGATTACTTTGGTATATGACATCAGGTAGATGGCAAGGTGGATTAAGAGCATCATCAACTCCACCTGATATTGATTTTACTTTAAGTGGAACACCAAGATTTAGAGATCCTAATATGTGGTATCATTGTGTTTTATCATGGGATAGTTCACAAGGCTCAGCGTCTAATAGAATAAAATTTTATGTTAATAATGTTGAATATACTGTTGTTGGTAATGGTACAAGTGGAGTAAATGATATTCCACAAGACCACACTATGCCAATGAACAAAAGTGGATTACCATTTAGAATAGGTTCTACAATAGGTGGTGGTAGTTATTTTGTAGGATCTATGAGTCACATGCACTTTGTTGATGGCATTCGTTATGCGCCAACAACTTTCGGTGAAACAGATTCAACAACTGGCGAATGGAAAATAAAAGACGATCCATCTGGTATTACTTATGGTAATAATGGTTTTTGGTGGTTAAAAAATACTAATGCTCTTACTGATAGTTCACCTAACTCAAATACACCAACACAAGGTGGAGCTGGACTTACTCTTACACAAGATAATCCAAGTGACAGTTTTGCAACTTTTGATACTTTGAGATATAGTGGATCTGATTACAGTTTTGGAAACACACATTGCCTTACAGTATCTGGAAGTTATGCATCTAGACCAACTTATTCTAGTTTAGGAATGCAATCAGGAAAATACTATGCAGAAATAAAAGTTCCAGCGCCAAACACTGGAAGTCCACAACATGCTTTAATTGGTATTACAGGTAGAAATATACCTAATGTTACAGGAAGTGAGCAATACATACATTTAGGTTCTCAATCACAGGACTATGCACTTCATGCTTTTAACGGTAACATGATGAATAATACTGGAAGTAGTAATAGTGGTACTACTTATGCAGGGACTTACACAACAGATGATATAATTGGAATAGCAGTTGACTTAGATAACAATAAATTATATTTTTCAAAAAACGGTGTTTGGGCAAATGGTTCAGGTGGTTATGGAAGCTCAACTTTTGACGCTGCTGTTGGAGCTATTACTATTGCTGCTCCTACTACAACTCAAGAACGTTTTTACTTTTTTGCTGTAGATGCATATCATTATACTCCAAGATATAACTTTGCAGCTAATTTTGGTAATGGGTTTTTTGATAGCACAGCAATAACTAGTGCAGGAACTAACGCAAGTGCAAAAGGATTATTTGAATACGATGTTCCAAGTGGATTCACCGCTTTATCAACAAAAGGATTAAACTCATAATGGCATATAGTACAATTACAAAAGGTTCAGCGCATTTTAATACAGTCGCTTATACAGGCAATTCATCTACATTAAATGTAACTGGCGTAGGATTTCAACCAGATTGGGTTTGGATTAAAGATAGAACTTCAAGTGGAGATGACTATGCTATGTATGATGCTGTGAGAGGTGTAACAAAAAGAATTCGTTCAAATCAACAAGATGCTGAAAATACAGAATCACAAGGATTGACAGCATTTGGAGCTGATGGATTTACTGTTGGTACAAGTGGTGCACATAATGGTAATGGAGATACTTTTATATCATGGAACTGGAAAGCTGGTGGCGCAGGCACAACAAATAATGATGGTTCTATACAATCGACTGTTTCAGTAAACAACACAGCAGGATTTAGTATTGTAAAATATACTGGGTATGGAGGAACATCTACAGTTGGACATGGTATGAATGTTGCACCAACTTTATTAATAAATAAAAATATTGAAAGTGGTTCTACAAGTTGGTTTGTTGGAGGTTGGGGTGATTTTACAAAAAGATTAAAGCTTGAAGGAACTAATGATTGGGCAGCTAATGTAGTATTTAATGATACAGCACCTACAAATCAAGTTTTTAGTTTAAATGGTACTAATGCTAATAGTAGTGGACAAGATTATATATGTTATTGTTTTGCAGAAAAAGCTGGTTTTAGTAAATTTGGAACACTTGAATCAGTAGGTAATGATAGTGGTACTTTTACTTATTGTGGATTTGCTCCACAACTAGTTATGGTAAAACCAACAGTCTCTGATAGTTGGTCACATTGGTATGTATTTGATAATGTAAGAAGACCTTATAATTTAAATGATCAACCGCTATATTGGAATTTAGGCACAAGAGAAAATTATTATGGTGGTTCACCTGCATCTAACTATGCACAAATAGATATTACTAGCACAGGATTTAAAATTCGTAGAGATGGAAACTGGGGCGCAGGTGGTTCTGGTGCAGATTTAAATTACATGGCTTTTGGCCAAACTATAGTTGGCTCAAATAATGTTCCTGTAGTTGCGAGGTAATCTCGCATGTATTTCGGTGCTACACCTTTTGCAGCCGCACCCTTCTCAGATGTAGGGTTTAATCCTAATGCATTTGTTAATGTCGTTGGATCAAGATTAAATTTTTCAACAAGTTTAGTTACAACAGTAGGTAAGGCTAATCTTACTTTAACAGGTAATAGATTAAACTTCACTATTGGAAATATTGAACCTATCCCTGATATGACAATAGGGGTAACCGGTTCCCAAACAAACTTTAATACTGGATCTGTAATTATTTCCATTGCAGCTGAGGTTACAACTTCTGGAAGTGCTTTAGAGTTTGATACTGGCTCACCAAATGTTGCTGATGTAACTATGGGGGTTAGTGGTAATAGACTTAACTTATCTACTAGCGATGTTACAATTGTTGGTAATGCTGTAACTGCTTTAACTGGCAGCAGAGTAAATATAGACACAGGAGATCCAAGCTATGCATTTAAATACAATGTTACAGGTAATCGTATTAATGCAAATACTGGAACTGTGGGTATATCAGGATCAGCTAGAATTTTACCTAATGGAACTAGAATAAATGTTACAAGCGATGAAGTAACAATAATAGGTAAAGCTAGCGTCATAGCAACAGGCAGTGGTCTAGAAATTGCTATAGGTAATATAACTACTAAAGCAAACGCTGAAGTCATAGTTACAACAAATAGACAAAATTTATCTATTGGAACTGTGACTATTAAAGCTGGCGCTAAAGGATTACCAACTGGTGTTGGACTTGAAATTGGAGTACCAACTACTATAAATATAAAACAATGGGATGGAGTTGTGCCAGGAGCAACGCAAACCTGGAGAAATATCCAACCTAGAAGAGGTACACCGTAATGTTTTTTGGAGCAACTCCTTTTGCATCAACCACTTTTGGTGGAGTAGGTATTCAGAATATTACCGTTTTAGCTAATGGTAATAGGTTAAATGTTACAATTGGTAATACGGCTGTTGGATTAATTACAACAGTCCCTATAACTGGTAATAGATTAAACCTTGCAAATGATACCGTTTCTGTGATATCATGGGATCTAATACCACCGGGTGTAACTCAAACATGGGTACCAATAGATCCGGAGAACCCGTAGGAGAAATATATGGCATCAAGTACGTCAAGTGACTTAAAACTAGAATTAATGACCACAGGTGAAAAATCAGGAACCTGGGGTACAATTACAAATACAAATTTACAAATATTAGAACAAGCCGCATCAGGTTATATATCTTTAGATGTAGGATCTGGTGATGTAGCTTTATCTTTAGCAAATCATGCTACAGCAAATGGTAAAAATTTATATTATAAACTAACTGGTACATTAGCTGCAAACAGAACAGTTACTATGCCTGATGGTGCTGAAAGAGTATTTATTGTAGAGGATGCTACAACTAGATCATCTAGTAATTATACATTAACAGTTAAGACTGTATCAGGCACAGGGCTTACATTACCGATTGGATCAACTACTGTATTGTATTCTGATGGTACAAATATTACAGGGAAATTACAAACTAAAGGTTACTACACACCTAGTTCTACTTACACAACAGTAAATGGAGATCAAGTATTAATTAATACATCTGGTTCTGGTATTAGTGGTCCAATTACAATTAATTTACCTGCTTCACCTGCTATTGGAAATGAAGTTACATTTATAGATAGTGGAGTTAATCTTGCATCTAACAATTTAACTATTGGAAGAAATGGATCAAATATAAATGGTGCTGCTTCTAATTTAGTTGTCTCAGCAAATGCCTCAGCTTTTACATTAGTATATGTTAATGCAACATTAGGCTGGGTATATAAAGATAAAATATAGGAGCTAATACGTGGCTCTAATTGATTTTAAATTTAAACCAGGCATTGACAAACAAAATACAGAAGCCGGTGCAGAAAATCGTTGGGTTGATTCTGATAATGTAAGATTTAGATATGGCTTACCAGAAAAAGTTGGTGGATGGTCATCACTAGTTACAGATACAATTGTAGGTGTTGCAAGAAGACAATTTGCATTTGTAGACTTAGATGGTAATAGATACGTTGCTATAGGAACAGATAAATTTTTACTAATATATTTTGAAGGTCAACTTTATGACATCACACCTCTTAAAACAACTCTAACATCTGCAACTATTGCAACTACAAATAATTCACCAACTTGTACAATTACAAAAACTTCTCATGGAATTGGTGTAGGAGATATTGTACAGTTAGATAATGTTACTTTACCTAGTGGTACAGGTTTTAGTAATTCTGATTTTGAAGATAAAAATTTTCAAGTACTCAGTAAAACAACAAATACATTTACAATTAATCAATCAAGTAATGCTACAGCAACAATATCTACTGGTGGTAGTTTAAGTATAAAACCTTATGAACCCGTAGGACCATCAGAACAATCATATGGTTATGGTTGGGGTATAGATACTTGGGGCGCAGGTGCTTGGGGTGAAGCAGCTTCAGCATCGGATGTAAGTCTAGAACCAGGTCTATGGAGCCTTAGTAATTTTGGTGAAGTATTAATTGCAACTATTGCGAATGGTAAAACTTTTACGTGGAATGCAGGAGATGCATCTAGACTAACGGTTAGAGCATCTACAACTACAACAAACTTTGCAACAGGAAATAATCCTACGGCATCAAGGGTCACATTAGTATCACCCACAACAAGACACTTAATTCATCTTGGCACAGAAACAACTATAGGTAATACTAGTACACAAGATGACATGTTTATAAGATTTTCAGATAAAGAAGATATTAATAATTACGTAGCAACAGCAATTAATTCTGCAGGATCACAAAGATTACAAGATGGTACAAAAATTATAGGAGCATTAAAGGCTAAGGAAACAATCTTAATATGGACAGACAACGCACTATACACTATGAAATTTATAGGTGCACCTTTTACATTTGGATTTGAACAAGTTGGAACTAACTGTGGATTAATAGGTAAAAATGCAGCTGTAGAAATTGATGGTGTAGCATTTTGGTTATCTACAAAAGGCTTCTTTATGTTTGATGGTACAGTTAAAACCTTACCTTGTTCAATAGAAGATTTTGTTTTTGATAATATTGATACAACAAAAGGACAGCAAGTATACGCTGGTTTAAATAATTTATTTACAGAAGTAACATGGTACTATCCATCTTCTGGTTCTGATTTTAATAATAAATATGTTGTTTTAAACTATGGAGAAAAATCTTGGTATGCAGGAACAGAAGCAAGAACTACTTGGATTGATGCAACTATATATCAAAAACCATACGCTACTAAATTTGATTCTTCTGCTACAGGTACTTTCCCTGCTATAGTAGGTCAAACTGGTTTGGGTCAAACTACATTTTTTGAACATGAAGTAGGAACAGATCAAGTTAATCCTAATGGTACTACAACAGCTGTAACATCTTTTATAAAATCATTTGACTTTGATTTACAACAAAGGCAAAGAAATCCACAAGGCAGACCTTCTGGACCAACTATAGCTGGTGAAGTATTTCTAGCTGTTAGAAGATTTGTACCGGATTTTCAAACTTTAACAGGTAATGCTAAAGTAACACTGGCTGTTAAAAGATATCCGCAACAATCTGATACCGTTACCAGCCTTAGTCCCTTTACAATTACAGCATCTACTGATAAAAAGGATACAAGAGCAAGAGGTAGATTTGTTAATATTAAAATAGAAAACGATTCTATATCTGAATCTTGGAGATTTGGAACATTTAAAGTAGATATTCAACCGGATGGGAGAAGATAGTGCCACCATATACAACACAATTTGGATTACCACAAAGCGAAGCCGATTATTTAAATCAAGGATTACCTAGTTTATCAGGTATATTTACTAATTCACCATTTACATATACTGCACCGACTGCAGCATCTAATATAACAGCAACTACTCCAGGTCTAACAGCAGAACAACTTAGATTATTATATCCACAAAGAGATGGTGGTGATAGATTTAGTGGTGGCGGAAGATTTGGTAATTTAGATATGACCAATACAAAAAATTTTGAAGTTGCAAGGTATAATGAAAAAACAGGTGAGTATGATATTTTAGATAACGTTCAAGGTTTTTATAATCCAACATTAGGTCAGTATCAAACTTTTGAAGGTAAAAACATAAAACATATGGGACTTGATATTACTCCAGGTCTTGTAAGTTTAATTGGTGGTTTAACTGGGTATGACTTTGGTCCTAAACAAGGAGACATAGGCGGTATTAAAGATTTAGCTAAACTAAAAGATTTTATGGAACTACAGAAAAAAGAAAAGAAATCTCAACTTATTGAAGATCCTTCAGACTTTTTACAAAGAAAAGAACGAGAGAGAAAACAAAAAGAATATGCAAAAATTCAAAATCAAATTGGTCAATCATTACACGGCGGCGGAGACGGCGGAGGCGGAGGCCATGCTGGAGGTCAAGCAGCAAAAGATGCAGCGGCATCACAAGCAGCAGATGATGCTGCGGCAGGAGCTGGAGGATATTAATGGCAAAGATAGTAGTAAGATTACCTGAACCTAAAGAAGAATATGATTTTTCTAATCAGAAACAAATTAATAGA
>Ga0209348_1001726_pt1 | contig 10534 bp, 12 predicted proteins | sample ETNvirenome_2_30_FD_184065 | JGI IMG/M metagenome (GOLD analysis project Ga0209348, IMG submission 184065) | Marine viral communities from the Pacific Ocean - ETNP_2_30 (SPAdes) (version 2) | ecosystem: Environmental > Aquatic > Marine > Oceanic | place: Pacific Ocean | collected 2013-06-22 | reverse complement strand
GACTCTCACCACCCATCTTGGAGTTAGTTACATCAACTGGGTCAATACCCATACTAAATCCTGTCCATGCTCCATGTCTTAAACCCATCAAGAAGTTTCTCTCCTCTGGAAAAACTATGGTATCAATTTTAAACTGATCGTTTGCACCATCATCAGTTTTCTTTGGTGAGTAGATATATTCATACAACCTTGCGGTTCCTTTATTAAAGTCTGTCTTCTTAGTAGGTTCTTGTTCATTGATAAGATCAATCATATTATCAAGAGATTTGAAATGATATCCTAGTGAGTTCTCATAGAAAGTAAATCCATTTTGAAAATCACCACCAGATTTTTTCTTTCTTACTGATCTATTAGCTACCCAATAGATTGTGTCCATTGGTCTCCAGTTACAAGCAATAAATGCATGTTTTGTTAAAGTTTCTTCTGCAAATATCTTTTTCCTACTTCCTAGATAACTGTTGTTAGTTACTAGTTGTTTAACAATACCAGATGCTTCATTGTTTTCAAATATGATGCTAGAGTTACCAAATACATTGGTTACCTCATTCTTTACAAACTCATCAGAGCAACAGTTGACTACAAATACCTCAGTAGTTTGCTTGATTCTTTGTCTACTATTGATATTGTATGATCGTAGAATATACGTTCTCTTTATTACAGATCCGTTCACTACAAATTTTATTTCTTCAGATCCAGTAAAAATATTTGATATACCTGCAGTATCTTCAAAGAAAAATGTTGCCTCTATTGTGCCAGACTCTATACTTTCATAGACTTCCCATGCTCTTAGAAATGCTACTAGATTATATCCACCATCACCCGATTTGAGTTGCCTACCCTCTCTGAAGACTGATATGTTTACGGATATGTCACCCGCATTAACTCTTTCTACACTCATTTAACAACCCCTCTAGTGAAGTTGTTGTTAGAGTTTAACACTGCTGCTGTAGTTTTCAATACACCATTCTGTAAATAAGTTCCCTGACCAGGCATTCCTTGTACAATATCATCTCCTCCACCTCCACCTCCCATGGAGTTGATCTTTGAGTTTGCTTGTGCTATAGCAGCACCATTTTGCTCATTGATTTGAATAACTTGTTCTGCAGTCGCATTCATGTGTGCCATCATAGCATCCCTTGTTTTATTTGCTTCACTGTTTCTACCCTGAGTTACCTTTTGTATGACTGATGATCCCGCACCTTTCACTTTGTTTATCATTTTACCGATAACATTTAGTTTCGTTTGATCCTTAAATATTTGGAACAACTGACCCATTCCACCTTTTGCAGGAGGTGTAACACCACCCTCATCAAACTTAGGTATAGTAAGTTTAGGTAGAACACCACCTGTGGCAAAACTATAATTTGGTGCGACTGGTGTAGAAATATTAGGTGAATAAGTCTGCGTGTATTGACCACCTTGAGCAAACTGTTGTATAGGTGAAGGGATATTTAAAGATGGAAGTGGAGGTACATTAAAGTTATTGACCACACCACCTTCAGAAAACCCTTTGACAGGTGGTTTTACATCAGGAAAATCAAACTTTGGTATTGATGGAGGTGATACATTTAAAACACCACCTGTAGAAAACTGTGGTGTTGAGAAATGTGGTAGTGATTCATTAAATGGTACAAGACCACCTTCACTGAACGTTGGTATTGATAGTTTTGGTACATTAAATGGACCACCCTCAGAAAATCCAAGTTTAGATGCCTCTTGCATCCTCTTACCAGTCAAATCAGGATCTTTTCTTGTAGCAGGAGTATCAAATGGGACTATAAATGCTCCACCATCTGCTTTCTGTGAGACATACTCTGTGCCATGACCTATGAATGATGTGCTTCTACCACCATCAAGTGATACAGGATAACCAGACTGAGGACCTGATATCCATCCACCTTTTGCAAATCCTTTGAGTTGCCTTGCAGTGCTTGAAGCAGGTGCAGGTTTAGGAAGAACACCACCCTCTGAGAATCCTAAGAATTTTAAACCCTTATTAAGCACCTGTTTCTTGAGGATGCCTATCAATATCTTGACACCACTCGAAATCATCTTAATAGTCTTGATAGGGTTCTTCAAGAATCCTATACCTAATATTATTGTACTTAAACCTAGTAATGCTTTACCAAATCCTAATAACTTTTGCCACCAGTTAGTCTCACCACTCAACATCATATACAAACCATCAAGTGTCTGGGTGATTCCAAACTGTGCAAAATCAAATATAAACTTACCAATCTTACTAAGAACTTTGACCAATGTAACTAACTTCTTTTTATTTTCTGGTTTAGCCAACCACATTAGTGCAGGTACAGCAATCGCCATCTTTAGCATGTTACCTAGCATACCTAGTATTCCTTCTAGGAAACTACCACCTGCTTTCGTAACACTCTTCGCAAAATTTACGAGTGGATTTCCTTTACCTTTCTTTTTCTTTGGATTTGTAAACTTCTGTTCTTTCTTTGGTTTACTCTTTTGTCTTGCCTCAAACTCTGCTAGTTGTGCTTCTTTAAGTTTCTGTACAGTATCCATGATACCATTTACAGTAGCACCTAAAGCATTGATTGCTTGTGTATTCTCATTAAAATGTTTAGTCGCACCAAAAGGATTGGAACCTTTACCTTTAGGTTCCTCAGTCCCAACAAACTTATAAGTGTTGAGTTTTCCTTTCTTTTGTACTGCGGGTTTTGCCATTATAATCGTCTAGTAGATATGGAAGACATGTACGCTACTTTTGTTCCACCGCCAGTATTTATTGCTACTGGTGTAGGAATAGTCTCTAGTTTTGATATTACTATAGGTATTGGTATCATGTTATCGAATGCACTTGCCATTGCTATTTGATCTGACAAACCACCTGCACTAAAGTATGCAGGTTGTGGAGCTCTTAAGAGTCCACCACTTGCCATCTCTTCTTTTACATTTTCTGCACCTTGCCCTTCACTACCATACTTAAGTAACTGTTCTTCCCTAGTCATTTCTTGGAACGCTTGATATTCTTCCAGAGAAACTTCATTGCCATTAATATATGCTTTACCATCACCATAAAGATCAAGTTTAGCAGATATTTTCTTTACATTAGTGGTAACTGTTTCACCATCTTCACTTATAGTATCACCATCCCCACCTTCCTCTTCTTTCTTCTTACCTAATACCATGTTAGTAATAGTACCTAAGTCTGGTAACTTTTCAAAGATACTATCAAGTTGTGTTTTTATTCCACCCAACCCTAGTTTGTTAACAATAGCTTCTTCACCTTGTTGGATTTGTGGGACAAAATCTCTAGCAAACATGAAAGCATCTATACCCATTGATATTGGAGGACCTGCTGCGTTACCAAAAGCACCAGACAAATCAAGTATACCAGAAGCACCTTCAAGTAATCCACCTATAGAATCTCCACTTGCTAATCTATCATAAGCAAAGAGCATGTTAACAAAACCACCGAGGATAGGCACTGCCTTTCCTCCAATCTTTTTCATTAACTTATTAGATCCTGTTCCACCAAATTTCTTTAAAACTTTTGTTATCTTATCATATCCAGGAATCTTCTGCAGTTGTTTCATTATTTTTCCACCAACCGCTTTCAATTTCTTGAGAGCAGGTTCAAAATATTGTAGTGCAGGTTCTAAAATCTTCTTCACCACTGCGTCTTTGGCTCTCTTTGCCATCTTCTTGAAGAAGTTACCAGTTGATTTTAGAGCATTATCATACATGCCCTTTAATTTTTTACCTGTTGATACTACATCATCAAACTTCTTCCGTGCAAACTTTGATAGATCCTGATATCCTTGAGCAATAGCTTTAGTAAGTTTTTCACCAAGTTCTTTGACACCAGGTATCTTGTTTATTTGGTTCTGAGCAAATTTTCCTACCTTCTTTCCAAGGTCTTTGAAGAAACCTATAATATTTTTAACAGGTTTTGAAGTCGCGACGTCATCAATTTTATCACCAATCATCCTCTGGATCTTGCCTTGCTTTGTTTTCTTAAGTGCTACGTCTGGATCTACACCATTAGCAACTTGCTTTTTATAGTCAGCAATCTGATCACTGTTTAAACCTTTCTTCTTAAGTTCTATCTCGTCAAGATCTGCTTTTCTAGTTTTACCTGTCTCTGGATCGATTACCTCATCAGCATCTAACTTTCTACCTGTATCTGGATCGACATCTTGAGGTTTTTTATTTTTGTTCTTTGGATCAGGTTTATCTCGATCAAGGAAGTCACTTATCCCTTCGTATGCTTTCAGTAACAATAAGTTTGTACCTATTGCTGCAGCAATCTTACCAAATCCTAGTAGTCTCTCACCTATAGTCTTCTCTTCACCAAACAACTGATCAACAGCTGTCATGGTAGCATCAATCAGTTGCCCTGCCCAACCAAACAGTTTCTTAAATACAAAGGATGCTTTCTCTATAAAATCTCTAATTTTTTCAGTGTTCTCTGGTTTAGAGAAGTACTCCATCAACTTATAAGTTGCTGCTGCAGCAGCAATAGATGCCAAAGCACCACCTACAGGTCCTAAGAAACCTAGTAGGAAACCTCCCATGCCTTTAGTCTTTTTAAAGAGAGACATTTTAGGTTTTTTCTTTTTCTTAAACTCTTTCTCCGTGTCTTTATCTTTACCACTCTTATTAAAGTCATCTACCTTCTTACCTTCCTGCTTATCCTCTGCTGCCTGATCTTTGTCTAATCTCTTTTGTCTACGTTCATCCTTTTCATCACTGACTCTAGTCTTTCTAAACGCTTCTGATATTTTAACTAGATCAGTAGTAATAGTACCAACACTATTAAGAGTAGAACCAAGTTGATTTGCAGCGAATATATTAGTATTCACAGCTTTCTTCAACGCTCCCTTCACTGACTTGGAACCGTTTCTCTTAACTTGTTTGTAAGGCACTAGTTTTGCCACTACTTTTGTTGCTCCTTCATGCGTTTTTCTTCTTCTTTAAGGAACGAGATTAACATGTCAACATATAGATCCTTTTCCCAAGGCATGAGATTATCTATATGCTCAATGTTCCACTTATGGTGGTGCATCAATGCAAAGTTCCCTTCATAATAAGATTGAAGACTAGTATGCAGTAGAGCTAAGCGAAAAAAGACGCTAACCCTTCTAACACTACGTCACTTTCCTTTCCTGTGTTTGGATTAGTGACCTTGATAGTATGAGTCAACTTGGGCATGGTATCAAAGAACTTCTGAACCATACCAAACTGTGCACTGTTCATGTCGTCAAAGAACTCTTGGATCTCATTCGGAGGAACTTCTGCACATTCATATACTTGATTGGGGTCTTGAATAGTTTTTATACAGGACGCTGCCATTTTAAAAACTTCATCAATACGGTTTTCGTCTTCATCAGTAAAGTTTGTAGCGACAAACATGTCTAGACTAGGATAACCCATTGTTATAGAACATTCATCAGATAATTTTATCTCTGCCTTATGTCCTCTAGTCTTTTTAACTTTGATTGTATCCAATGGAATAGATACGTTTACAGTTGTCACTTCATCATCAGGGCAAGTAACAACTACATCTACAGTCTCTCCTACAGATTTGCATCTGATATTAAGGAAAAGATATTCGATATCGAAGGTTGCTAACCCATCTACGGTTGTCAAATCCGTACAGGATATGATAATGTTTTTGATTGCCTCAATGATATCTGACTGTTCGCCAGTCTCAGTAGCAAGCAATAGTAACTTCTCTTCTTTTACAAGGAATGGTCTGAAGTTCACAGTTCTACCGTCAGACGGTAGTTTCAATTTGTACTTAGGTACATTTAACTTAGGTAATGCCATAAATTATTTCACGTCATATTTTATTTAGCAGACTACGCTGAGAAGGATCCTGCTAGGTCAAAAGGTCTTACTTGTCCTGCTAAGAATGTTTGACCAGATCTTGTAAAGGTATTTAAAATTTGACTACCCTCTTGGAAATCTCCTAGAACTCCACCAAAGGGAGCAGGGACTGTCATAAAGAAGTTATTACCTGGATCTGTAATCTCATCTGGTGCATAGAATCTATATCTTTCATAGAAGAATCCTATGCTCAAAGTCATCTTGGTGTTTTGTTCATTATTTAACTCTATAGAACCAATGTTATATGGAAATACATTTTGCATCTCCCAACAACCAGTCAGTTCTCCTAGATTATTAGTCCTAATATCTGAGTTAGATGTGTAAGTATTTGTTTCCCATTTGTATATCCTTACTCTAGGTGCAGTATATTTTTCATAGAAATCAACGTACTGGTTGGAATCTCTTGAGATTCTACTCAACCATGTTTCAAATATTGCTCTCGTGTATTGTGATCTAGGTATAGTAAACTCCATACTCATCTCACTAAATGCTTGGTTGGTTGCATACTTTACAGATGCACCTGGTGGTTGAAACTGTGCAGTAGTGAGCTGTCTACTAGGTAGATTCACAGTGTTTGCATAGTAATCTAGTAAGTCAGCAGCAGTTCCCTTTTCTAGAGTCAGAGTTTCACCTCCACTACCACCTCCTAGGGATGCTGACTGTAGTATCGATGGAGTTGAAAAACTAACCGTCCACTTGTTTAATGTAGCAGGTGAGTTCTTACTATTCTTAAGCATGTTGCTAAGAAACCCACCTACACCATGTACAGGAGCGATTTTTCTAGCGTTTTGCGGACTAGGGATTGCCATTATACTTTAAGTTCCTTTTCAGTGATTAACATAAACTCCCAAGAGTGATCTTTACAAAATTCAGTTGCTGCTTTCCATTTCGCTTTATTAATATGATAGGTAACAACCTCATTTATGTATCTCTTTGTGTTTCTTTTTTGAGGTTTGGGTTCAAGGGTTTGCTTGAATGGTTTTACCTCTACCAGATACTTTCTATTCTGTATTTTGACATAGAAATCTGGAAAATATCTGTGACGTTTACCATCAGCAGGTGAGATATATGGAATGATAATCTCCTCACTACCCCATTCTTGTACAGATGTTGTATAGTCACACCATTTCATGAACTTATATTCCCAAGATGACCTATAAATAATATTATTGGGGTCACCTTTATACTTTCTAGGATAAGAAGGTCGATATTTTCCTTGATACCTCATAAATATAATATAGATTCACATAGTATTTAGGAAAAAGTAGTGAGTGTTTTAAAATATCCATATAGACCAGTGTCTCCAGAGGGAAGGGATGAAGAATATCCCACGGAGGCGACTGACTATGTTATGTTTCATAGATACAGAATAAGTTATGATGATGAAGCAGACGGTTATAAAGGATTGAACGTACCGAACAGCAAAATATTAACAGATGATAATAGGGAAAGAGTATATCTAGCAATGCCAAAGAACATATCAACTTCTTACTCACCATCATATAGTAAAGTTGATATGGGTGTAGCAGGTGTCATGGCATCAGCACTAGCAGGAGAGGGAAGCACAGGTGGTTTAAATTTTGATAAAGTAGCATCAACAATAACAGCAGGTGCACAAGCAATCTTACCAGAAGCAACTGCTAATATGATATCAAAGGTATCAAGTTCTCTTAACAACCTATCAGGTGGTGGTGGAGGACCGAGTGCAAATCAGATAACTGCAATAGCACAAGGTAGAGTGTTCAACCCATTCTCAGAACAAATCTTCAACTCAATGGGTTTTAGAAGTCATAACTTTTCATTTAAATTATATGCTAGATCAAAGAAAGAAGCAAAAGAAATAAGAAGGATTGTAACTTACTTAAAAGAAGGTGCTGCACCTAAGATTGCAGGTGGTAGTGCAAACTTGTTTGATCTTGGTAATGGTGATGGATTGGCAAATACAGAGGGTCTTTCAAATGAGCAAGCACAGCAGAGAAATCAAGAGGTTCTTGATAGTATTAATAACCTAGGTGAAACATTAAATCAATCCAGATATTTTGAAGTTCCAGATAAATATAGAATAAAGTTCTTGAGAATGAGTCCCAATGTAGGATCTGCTACAATAAGAAATCCAGAACTAATGTTCAAAGTAAATGATTCAGTATGCACTGGGATGAGTGTTAACTACACACCTGATGGGCAATACACATCATTCAAAGATGTAGGAAGTCTTGATGGTCATATTCATGTACCAGTTATTCAGATTGATATGTCCTTTACAGAGACAAAGGTTATCAGTCAAGCAGATCTAAGAGCAGGTTACTAATGTCAGCATATTTTACTTACTTTCCAAACGTTTATATTGGCGAAGGTGTCAACGAAAATGAGGCATACAAATATCGTCTGGTAAAAAATATATTCCGTAGAGTTAAGGTCAGAGAAAATCTAGATCAATATGTAACAGGTTTTGAAGCATATTCAATATCAGATATTGATACACCATCATCACTAGCATATAGATTGTTTAGAGATTCTAAGTTGGACTGGGTTATACTTCTAGTAAACAATATAACTGACTTCTATGAACAGTGGCCAAAAAACAATAATGATCTACTAAAATTTGTTCAAGAAAACTATAGTGATGAGAATGCTATACATCATTACGAAACAAATGAGGTAAAAGATGGTGACATTGTAATAACTAAGAAAGGTATAGAAGTATTAGATTCGTTTAGAACTGTGATGCCAGATGGCACTACAAAAACTGCAGAGCAATCAAGATATCCAGTAAGTAACTATGAACATGAAGTATATCAGAATGAGTTGAAGAGACAAATACTGTTACCTACAAACTCACTAGTTGATCTAATGATAGATGAGTTTGAAGATCAGATTGCATATGAACCTCATCCAGAACTAGATGATGTAAACAATAAGAAAACCCCACTGTCTATTGCAGCGAGGTTTGTTGATGTTGCAGGTTTCGTTAGTGCTAGTGTGTCTAGACAGACAGCAGCAACTAGTACAACTACATTTGACTATGGTCCTACTGGTTCTGCTGTTACATCAGGAAGCGTTGGAGTTGCAACTTCAACAAGCACAGCAGCAACTACGACTACATCAACCACGACTAGCACAACTAGCAGTACGACTAGCAGCAGTACAAGTTCATCATCTTCGAGCAGCAGTTCTTCCTCTTCAAGTTCTAGTTCTTCTAGCAGCAGTAGTAGTAGTGGTAGTAGTTCTTCTTCTGGATCTTCTGGTTCATCAGGATCCTCAGGTGGAGGATACTATGGTGGTGGATATTAATACCAATCCGATCTATCACATCCCCATCTTTTAACTTCCATTGAATGAAAGCGAGTCTGCATATATTGTATCACTGCTTTGTAGTCTGTATCAGGATTACATGAGAACAAATCACATCTAGCAATATCATCTTCAGGCCATGTGTGCACACTGAGATGACTATTGGCAAGTAATGCGTAACCAGTAACACCATGAGGTTCAAACTTATGAGTGTCAACTTTCAATAGTTCTAACTTACCAATCTTTGCTGCCTCTATCAAAGTTTCTTTGACATACTCCTCATCATTTAATGGTGGAGTTATTAGACATTGTTTCAAATCAAATAGGATGTGTTTCATACTGATAAAATTTCTTTTCTAATCCACTCTATAGGTAGAAGTGGTTTTCCAAATAGATCGAGTTGTATACCATTGGCATCTATGAAGAGGTCGTCTTCCGCTTCTTTTCGACAATGCTGCCAGTAATATGTGCCATCTTCTCTTCGATATAGGTAAGAAGTGTTGTGTGAATCGATGGGGAACATTGCGATACACTCTTGTTTGTGCTGCCAACAGGGGTCTTCTGCTCGTTTTTCATACTCCGTCATCATTTAAAAAATCAAGTAGTGCATTATCTATTGCATCAGAAGGATGAGTTGCATTTTTCTCTATCTCTTCTCTTCTTCGATTTCTGATAAACATATCATGTATCGATGTCCAATGATGAATGTTATAAACATCAAGTTCACCTTTCATCTCTTCTTTTGGTATCATTACTTCATCAAAGGGAGGGCAATAAGTTTCTCCCCCATCCAAACGAGGACTACACGCTTCTACTGATGCAGCACACCATGCTACTGCACCAACAATCATAGTAGCATAAATTCTATTCATCCTTTTTCCTCACTACAACTGGTGCAATGACTCGATGGAACTCTCTAAAGTATTCCATTCTATCCTTAGCGTACTCTCTTTCTTTTGGTTCCTTCTTCATATTCCGTTCCAGAAAGTATCTTGAGGTGTTTGCATGTTCCTTGATATGACATACAATGCTATGTTACATAAGAACCATAGGATATTAACTACCCATGCTTGTCTCCAACAATATTTTCTGTTGGTCTGCACAATGTAATTATTCCTTTGATTCATTGACTCATCAGCAGATAGAGGTCTAAACTTCAACCACTGTTCTAGTATCAACGCAACTACAAACCCAATTGCATAGACATAGAATGCAAAATTGAGAAATGCTGCACTAGTAAGTAAAAAGGAAATCATAATTAAAAGGAAGCGTCTTCATATACTTCATTATAACATATAGAATACGTTATGTCATCTTTCCAATATGAAGTATAGAGTTTGTCCCATATTAAAGTAAACTCCTCTAAATTCAAATTTTTAAA
>Ga0209348_1001725_pt1 | contig 10534 bp, 15 predicted proteins | sample ETNvirenome_2_30_FD_184065 | JGI IMG/M metagenome (GOLD analysis project Ga0209348, IMG submission 184065) | Marine viral communities from the Pacific Ocean - ETNP_2_30 (SPAdes) (version 2) | ecosystem: Environmental > Aquatic > Marine > Oceanic | place: Pacific Ocean | collected 2013-06-22 | reverse complement strand
ACCAAATGTTGGTGTTAACTTCAAATTACTAGATCCACCATTATCTATTGGACCTGGACAAGATTCACTATTCAACAATAATACTCAAATTAAAGTTGCAGGTTTAGGAACAGCAACAACTGCTGCAGTTCAAGGTTCCGCAGTTGGATTCTCAACACTCTTTGTTGATACTGCCAAACTTCCTGGTCTTGCAGGAGGAGACAGTGTTGATGTTCAAGTTGGTGGTATTCCTGTTTCAGCAACTATCAGTAGTGTTGGATCTACATCTGTATCTCTCGCAAGTACAATTTCAACATCAGTTAGTGCAAGTGATGTGTTACTCTTTAGAAGTGATAACATAATAAGTCTTGCAAGTAACGTTGCTGCTGCAATTGCAAATGGTGATGAACTTATATTCCAAAGATATAAAGGTGGATATGATTCAAATATCTATGGTATCTCTGGTGCAACTTCTGCAACATTTACTGCAGTGCCTGGAACAGATGATTCAAAAAGCAAGTTTAGAACAGGAGGTTCTGGTTGGGTAGGTGTTTCTACATACACTGATTGTCACGGAAACCTAAGAGTAAAATCAGAAGTTCTTGTTGCTATAGGTGGTAGCACTGTTGGTATTACAACTGGAACTAACGGAATCGAATATCCTACAAACGTCTAAAACATAACCATAACTTTATGATATGAAATTTGATGAATTGAATGAGAGTAATTACTTACTCTTTGCTATAAAATTCTATGACAATCCTCAAGCAGTCACAAGGGATGATTTTGAAGATGATCTTAAACGTATAAAATATATTAAGAGATTACTCAAAAGATATAAAAATAATGGTGAGCTTAAAGTTCACCTTATCTTAAATCATCTTACAGTTTTGTTTAATGTTTTTAATGATGCTGCCATACCTTTGTTATTTTATAACTTAGAAGAAGATCTCTGGCCTTGCATTAAGAGTTTTTTAGTATTTTTAAATCGGATTCCTGAATATCCAAAAACTGATGTTAATAATATTGATGCAGATCCTGAGTGTTTATCTCAACTTAGGTCACTCTGATGGATATAGAAAAAATCATATCAACAATAAGAAATTTAAAAGAAGATTTACCAGCAAATAACACAGGATCTCAGGGTGCTATTGCTGGTTTTTCTGCAGCTTCAACAGGTCCTGTGGCAGGAACAAGTCCTAAGTTATTTTCTCGTAATGATTCTCTTCTAGATCAAGACTATCAAACACCTGGCCAATCTGGTGATGCAGAATGGAGATTTTCAAATGTATATCCAGTTCAACGATTAACTGATGCGGATGTTGATAGTATGGTAGATGCATCAAAGGAATACATAAATAAAGTTGATAATAATAATGATAGTAATAGAGATCAAATGAAAACAAAGTTAGAAAATATAATTAATATGATCAGGTCTCTTAAAGAAGAGGCACCAGTTAACAATGCAAGTAGTGGTGCTATCGCAGGACTTCCACCCGACAGTCCTCCTGTCAAAAAGAAAAAGAAATACATCTATGGTGGTCATGGATCACGTAAGATGTGGTTAGCCAATAAGAAAGATGGATGATAATAACAACGTTAATGCTGCTATACTTGAAAGACTAGAGAAAGTTGTACAATCTTTACAAGAAAACTCTGTAAAGATGGGTGAACTTCTTGCAGTTCACAATGAGAAGTTAGATAAACAAGACCGTATTGATGCAGTTTTATTTGAGAAGATAGAGCAAGTAGATCAGAAATTAGACAGACACGCAACAGATATTAAGAAAGGATGTGAAAGGGATATAATGTTAGTAGATGGTCGTCTTCGCACCATAGAGAAGAAAATGTGGACAATCGCAGGTGCATTAACAATAATTAGTTTTGTGGTATCTCCAATCGGACAGAGATTTATGAGATCGTTGACAGTTCCACCACAATCAAGTATAATGCAAGTAAAGTAATTACTTGGAATGAGTGAAGTTGAATTTCAAAAACATCGTGTGTTCCGTGAAACACAGGATGTTATTTTTTATGACATCTCAGTAGAAGAATCAAATGCATCTGATCTAGTCATTCATAATGGAACTGCCATATCACCTCCTGATGATTGTGTTGGATCGAAACAGTTTTATATTCATGGTTTTCAGGACGATTATAATAGAGTGGTTCAGGGTGAAAGAACATTTGAATTAGTTAATCTTCAATGGAAGTATCGATATCATATTGTACATCTTAATGTTCATAGTGGAGCACTGTTCATACCTCGTGGAACATTTCATCGTTCTGTGTCGGGAGAGAATGGTTCGATTGTCATAAACCAAGCAAAGAGATATGATGGATTTAATTCAGATGCTGAATTTTATCCCGTATCCTGTGCTGAGAATATGGATTTATATAACGTCCTTAAAACAGAAAAACCAGTTGTGCATACCTTGGGTGAGTAATGGATATTATTGACTCAAAATATATTGGTCTAATATCATCAAGACTTCAGAAGTTTAAAAGAGTTAAACCTAATCTCTATAACTTTCGTTGTCCGATCTGTGGTGACTCTCAGAAGCACAAGAACAAGGCAAGAGGATACTTCTATCAGGTAAAGACGAATACCAATTACAAGTGCCATAACTGTGGAGCAAGTTTATCATTCAATAATTTCTTAAAACAAATTGATAGCACACTTCATAAACAATATGTGATGGAGAAGTTTAAGGAGGGTCATGCAGGTGGTCGAAACTTTGTTGTGGAGGAACCAAAGTTCGAATTTAAGAAACCAGTATTTAGAAAAAAATTAGATTTACCAAGGGCATCAGAGGTTGCAATTGCAAAGGAATATCTTGAAAAAAGAAAATTAGATCCAACTAAATTTTTCTTTACAAATAAATTTAAGCAGTGGACAAATACACATAAACAAACATTTGACAATATCACTAGAGATGAGAGTAGGATTGTAATTCCACTATACGATATTGATAATAATTTGATAGGATTTCAAGGCAGAAGTCTAGGTCCTAATTCTGTTAAATACATTACTGTGATGATTAATGAAGAAGCACCAAAAATTTATGGACTCGATAAAGTCAAGACTGAAAAACCCATTTACATCCTCGAAGGACCGTTCGACTCCACCCTCGTGGAGAACTCGGTTGCTATGTGCGGTTCCGATATTGATATTCGGACGTTTGATTGGGGCAATTATATTTGGGTTTTTGATAACGAACCTCGTAACAGAGAAATCGTCGAACGAATCAGTAAGACCATTGATCGAGGAGATCAAATAGTTATCTGGCCATCGAACATCAAAGAAAAAGATGTTAACGATATGACATTATGTGGACATGATGTGATGAATATGTTACAATCAAACACATATTCAGGATTAAAAGCAAAAATCAAATTCAACAACTGGAAAAAAATATGAGCAACGGAACTAAAGTTGTAAAAAGAAATGGTTCGATTCAACCACTCAATTTAGAAAAAATGCATGTCATGGTAGAAGAGGCATGTAAGGGTCTTGCAGGGGTCTCTGCTAGTCAGGTAGAGATTCAGTCAGGAATTCAATTTTATGATGGTATCAGCACCGCAGAGATACAGGAGATACTTATTCGTTCTGCAAGTGACTTAATTGATTTAGATCATCCTAATTATCAATATGTTGCTGCAAGACTTTTACTATTTGCTTTAAGAAAAAATTTATATGGTAGAATACATGAACTTCCCAATCTTAAGGATCACGTTGCGAAATGTGTGTATAAGGGAATATATGACTCAGAGATAATAGATTCTTATACTGATGAGGAATTTGATAAATTAGAATCATTTATAGATCATGATCGTGATTATTTGTTTACTTATGCAGGTTTAAGACAGGTTGTAGACAAATATCTTGTACAAGATCGGAGCACAGGTGACTTGTATGAAACACCACAGTTCATGTATTTGTTAATTGCTGCTACAATTTTCTCTAAATATCCACAAGAAACAAGATTAGATTACGTTAAAAAGTATTACGATGCTATATCAAAACACAGGATCAACATCCCAACACCAATCATGGCAGGAGTCAGAACACCCCTTCGGCAGTATGCGTCTTGCGTTCTGGTTGATATTGACGACACCTTGGATAGTATTTTTAGTAGTGATATGGCCGTTGGTCGTTATGTCGCTCAAAGGGCTGGGATCGGTATCAACGCAGGTCGCATCCGTGGGATCAACGCTAAAATCAGGGGTGGAGAAGTGCAACACACAGGTGTTGTCCCGTTCCTCAAAAAGTTTGAAAGCACTGTCAGATGTTGCACTCAAAATGGCATCCGTGGTGGATCAGCGACTGTCCACTTCCCAATCTGGCACCAAGAAATCCAAGACATAATAGTCCTCAAGAACAACAAAGGTACAGAGGATAATCGAGTTCGCAAACTTGATTACTCAATTCAGTTGAGTGCCTTATTTTACCAAAGATTTATTGACAATGAACAAATTACATTATTTTCTCCTCACGATGTTCCTAACCTTTACGACAGTTTTGGGACTGAATCATTTGATGACTTATATCGAACTTACGAATCTGATGAATCTATCCCAAAGACTAGCATAGGTGCACAAGAACTTATACTTGCTCTCTTGAAAGAAAGAGCAGAAACTGGTAGAATATATTTAATGAATATTGATCACTGCAATTCTCATTCATCTTTCATAGACAAAGTTGAGATGAGTAATCTATGTCAGGAAATCACATTACCAACCAAACCCATACAACATATTGATGACAAAACTGGTGAAATTGCTCTCTGCATCCTTAGTGCTATTAACATTGGCAAGATACGTGATCTTACCGATCTCGAAGTTCTTTGCGATCTTGCTGTTAGGAGTCTTGACGAACTCATTGATTTTCAAGGATATCCCGTCGAAGCAGCAGAACTTGCTACAAGGGCACGACGTTCACTTGGTATCGGATATATTGGTCTAGCACATTATCTTGCCAAGCAAGGTGTCAAGTATGAGGATCCAAAAGCATGGCAATTGGTACATGACTTAACAGAAGGATTCCAATATTATCTTATAAAGTCCACAGTGAACCTTGCCAAAGAAAAAGGTGCTTGTGAATATTCTTCAAGAACTAAATATGCACAGGGGATACTTCCAATTGACACTTATAAAAAAGATGTCGATGAACTCGTACCTAACAATTTGAAATATGATTGGGAAACTCTTAGAGCACTTGTCAAGGAACACGGAGTCAGGAACTCAACTTTGTCCGCACAAATGCCATCGGAGAGCAGTTCCGTTGTGTCTAATGCAACAAACGGAATCGAACCACCTAGAGGATACCTGTCCACTAAGAAGTCAAAGAAAGGACCTCTTAAGCAAATTGTTCCACAATATGGGACTTTGAAAAATAATTACACTTTGTTATGGGAAATGCCTAACAATACTGGATACATAAATATTGTTTCCGTGATGCAAAAATTCTTTGATCAGGCAATCAGTGGCAATTGGAGTTATAATCCAGAGCACTATCCAGATAATGAGGTGCCTGTATCAGTAATGGCACAAGACTGGTTAACAACATACAAGTATGGTTGGAAAACTAGTTACTATCAAAACACATATGATATTAAGACAGATGAAGTAGAAGAACCTGCTTCACTTGATAATTTAGTTTCGGAAATTTTAAACACATCGGAGGAAGAGTGTGAATCCTGCACAATTTAAAATCTCATCAGAGGGAAGAAAACCAATGAGTGAAGTTAAAGGTATGACAGTATTCAATACTGAAGAGGTAGATACCAAGAAACAACCCATGTTTTTTGGAAAACCTTTAGGTGTTCAAAGATATGACAATTTTAAATACAATCAATTTGAAAATTTAACTAAGCAACAGTTAGGATATTTCTGGAGACCAGAAGAGGTATCTTTACAAAAAGATCGTGGTGATTATCAATCATTACGTCCAGAGCAAAAACACATATATACTTCGAATCTAAAGTATCAGATTATGCTTGACTCTGTGCAGGGTCGTGCACCAGGTATGGCATTCTTACCATATTGTTCTCTACCTGAGTTAGAAGCATGTATGGAAGTGTGGTCATTCATGGAGATGATACATTCACGTTCTTACACTTATGTAATTAAGAATGTTTATCCAGATCCATCAGAGGTGTTTGATAAGATATTATCTGATGATCGTATTCTAGAACGTGCTGCGAGTGTGACAGAATCATATGACACATTCATTAACTACGCACAAGAATGGGGTCAAGGAAATATGTGGAGAGATGATTGGAAGGCATCACCTTCATCAGTCTGGACACGAAAAGATTTAAAAAGACACTTATATAGGGCAGTTGCCAATGTCAATATTCTGGAAGGAATACGTTTTTATGTTTCTTTTGCTTGTAGTTTTGCTTTTGGGGAACTCAAGCTCATGGAAGGGAGTGCAAAAATTATATCACTCATTGCCAGAGATGAGAACCAGCATCTTGCAATAACACAAAACATAATTAACAACTGGAGAAAAGGTGATGATCCTGAGATGAAGCAGATTGTCAAGGAAGAAGAACAGTGGACATATCAAATGTTTGACAGATGTGTCAATGAAGAGAAAGTATGGGCAGAGTATCTATTCAAAGATGGTAGTATGATTGGTTTGAATGATAAATTACTTCATCAGTATGTTGAATGGATTGCCAATAAGAGAATGAAATCGATTGGTTTAAAACCTGTTTATGATATTCCTGCGAGAAACAATCCATTACCTTGGACACAACACTGGATTAGTTCCAAGGGTTTACAAGTTGCTCCACAAGAAACAGAGGTAGAAAGTTATGTCGTCGGAGGAATCAAACAAGATGTCAAAAAAGACACCTTCTCAGGATTCAAACTCTGAGGAGATTGTCTGGGACATTGAAGAACTCAAAAAATCAATCCGTGATGCTGCGGATGAATATGATAAATTAGTTGGAGGTTAAAATGATGAGTCCTTTTGGTAATGTACTAAACACAAGAGAATCTTACAGTAGATTTTATCAAAAACTATTTACTGAAGTTGAAGTACAATTTGATGATGAGAATCCTACATGGATTCCACTTGATACTTTATTAGCAATTGAAAGAACACACAATGGAAACACATAGAAAAACATTATTACATCTCTTAAAAGAAAGAGCATACAAGCACGGACAATTTACTTTATCATCTGGTAAAGAGTCAGAGCATTATATCAACTGTAAACCAGTTACTTTATCTTGTGAAGGTAATGCATTGTGTTCACATCTAATGATCGAACATGTAGAGGACGATTCAGTAGCAGTTGGTGGTCTTACACTTGGTGCTGATCCATTAGTATGTGGTATCGCACAGAAAGCATATTACTCTGGTAAACATATTGATGCTCTGATTGTGAGAAAGAATCCAAAAGGATATGGTACGAAGGAAGTAATTGAAGGTAATAAACCACCAGAGGGATCTGTTGTTACAGTGTTAGAAGATGTAACGACTACAGGTAGTAGTGCGATCAAGGCAGTAAATGTTTTGAGAGATGCTGGTTATATTGTGAATCGTGTTGTCGCAATCGTTGATAGGCAGGAAAATCATAAAGTATGGGAAGATAATAATATTGAATTCGTCTCACTATTTAAGTTACAAGATATTATTGAATATTCAATATGAAAAAAGTGTCTATAGTTGGTGCAGGTAATGCTGCATCAATAACTGCATTAAATTATTATCTTCATGGAAAAATTAGGACAAAAGAACTTGAAGATATTGAGATATATTATGATCCAAACGCACCAATTGAAAGAGTAGGGCAGGGTACATTGCCAAATACTACAGGTGTTATATCACAAGTTTTAGGAATTAATCATTATCAAGATAATAATAAGATAAATGCAATTTTTAAAAGTGGAATATTATATGAGAATTGGGGTAAAAAAACTCCTAAACACTTCCACCCATTCTTAATGAATTCTACTTCGATTCATTATTCACCTCATTTATTATCAAAATCTGTTATTGAATCAGGTTTGTTTAAAATAATTGAAAGAAATATAGATGATCCAGAAAAAGAAATTGATGCGGATTTAATTTTTGACTGTAGAGGTGGTGGTGATAGAGATGAAAATTTATATAGAGAGTTAATTAGTCCAGTCAATTCAGTCATTCTTGCAGATAAAAAAGGTAAAGATCCTGATCTTTTGTACACTAAATGTGTTGCAACACCTCATGGATGGACATTTGTTATACCTGGTGTTGATAGTGTTTCATATGGATATCTCTACAATAATAATATAACATCTAAGAGAATTGCTGAAAAGGATTTTATTGACACATTTAAAGTAACACCTGATGGATATTTGAATTTTAAAAATTATGTTGCTAAAAATATGTTTTTTGGTGAGAGAACTGTGCTTAATGGAAATAGATTTTCTTTTCTTGAACCTTTGGAGGCAACATCTACATCTTTTTATGAATGTGTTTGTGGAATGGCATGGAATATAGTCGTTGATACAGCATCAAAAGATCAATGCAATCATGCAATTCAACGTGAAATTGAAAAAATACAAAATTTTATCTTATGGCATTATTCAAAGGGATCTAAATTTGATAGTAAATTTTGGAGATATGCAAAGAAATTATCAGAAAAAACTTTTGAAGATGATGAAGAATTTCAATCCACTTTAAGATTATCAAGATTAAGTTCTTCCACAAAACTTTGGGATTTACAAGAATCATACTCTCAATGGCACGTAAATAGTTTTAAAAATTGGGATGCTGTATTGTAGATGACCATATATAAAGTAGTTATAAAATACATTGGATGGCAGATGATTATGAAAACCCTTGGATGTATGAAGGTAATCCTTTTACCTCTGATGATATCGGGGATTACTATGGATTCGTCTATCGCATCACAAATTCAACAAACGGAAAGCAATATATTGGAAGAAAGTACTTTACCCAAAAAAGAAAACCAAAAGGTGGAAAACGAAAAGTTACATCAGAGTCCGACTGGAAAAAGTACTATGGAAGCTCTGACGAACTTAAACGAGACATTAAGGAAATTGGCAGAGACAATTTCAGGAGAGAAATCATCTCCCTCCACACAACCCTTGGAAAAGTAAATTATGAAGAGACAAAACAATTATTTCTACATAATGTATTAATGGAAGCTCTTGACGATGGAACACCAATGTATTATAATAGTAACATTCTTGGAAGGTACATGAGGAAAGACTATGGATCATTTGGAAGATGCACTTAAAATATCACATGATTGGGCACTCACCAGAATCCGTGCACTTTCAGAACCTTGTGATATTCATTGTGTTAATAACGCTTGTGCGATTCATGAAGAATTTAGAGAGTGGTTTGATGATAACATGGATGAACTTGATATATTTTCTCTTACATATATTGGAGAGGGAAGTGAGTATGCTTAATGACGAACAAATGAAACTAAGACAGCAAACTTTAAGTATTTTACTTAACAATTTTGATGACAATCGTGCCATTTATGAATGTGCAGAAGAGTGGACAAGTAAGTTCAAAACCACCTCTGGACTCATAAAATACTATAAAACTTATTTTGCTAAATAAGAGTACGTTATAGTGCTCAAAATGGTAGATAAGAAACCAGAACAAAAGGTTGAGGAGAAACCAAAAAATCTCTTGTCAAAAATTAAAGAGAGTGTGGATGATAAGGAAGAGCAACTTGCATTTCTATCTACAATCGTAAGACTTGCTGTTCTCACATGGTCTGCAGGTATTTTGACTTTGGCATATGTTAAGTTGCCAGCGGCATTTAACATACCAGAACAAAAACTCGATCCAACTTTCATAGCGAGTGTCTTCACAGGAACTTTAGCGACCTTCGGTGTTCAAGCAGCAGGTAAGAAGAAAGGAGGAGCAGGTGGTGGTGATGCAAACATATCCAAAAAAGATATGGAGTTTCTAATCGCAAAAGCATCTGAAACCGCACCAGCACAAACAATCAGAATCGAGCAAGCACCAGTATCAATCGTACCGACTGCTGCACCTAAAAAATAATTCATTAATTTAAAATAATGATTGAAGATTTGTCAATGAAACTTGAAAAAGAAAAACCAAAAAGAAATATTAACTTCACTAAGTGGTTTGCACTTGGACTCGGTGGAGTTTTTGGTTTATCTCATATTGGTATGATTGGTATGATAAGTCGAAAAGATAATGTACCAGTCATAAGTCCACCCGTAGGACCATATACATCATATGTAATACAAGCAGATAAGGAAGGATATAAGTTAAGTTATACAGCAAACGATCCTAAGACAGCATTTATTACGAAGGACATCAAAGAGAAGGGTGGTTTCTTAGGTCTAGCAAATGAAACTACTCAAGTTACAGAAGAGTACTTCATGGATGGTCAAACTAACCAAGGTGGTTCAGTCTCTAACCCTAGATCATGGATGGATCAACCACCAGGTTTGACCAATGAGCAAGCAAAGGAGATATCTGAGTATCGAAAAAGTGAAGCCTGTATCAAAGCAATCGGATCCGCAGAGGGTACAGGCAGAT
>Ga0209348_1001722_pt1 | contig 10538 bp, 13 predicted proteins | sample ETNvirenome_2_30_FD_184065 | JGI IMG/M metagenome (GOLD analysis project Ga0209348, IMG submission 184065) | Marine viral communities from the Pacific Ocean - ETNP_2_30 (SPAdes) (version 2) | ecosystem: Environmental > Aquatic > Marine > Oceanic | place: Pacific Ocean | collected 2013-06-22 | reverse complement strand
GGTTTAACTCTATGCCAAACAAAACTAGGAAACACAATAATAGATCCTTTTGGTAATATCTCTTTACATTGCACTCTGTGTTTTGATTCGTCTCTCATATGTGGATCATAGTTTCTAAAATCAAATTCTAATTCACCACCTTTATATTCTGAACCATCTGTTAACTGACAAGTCATAGATAGTTTTCTAATTCTTCCATGCTCTGGATGTTTAGGATCTTTTCGATCATAAGGTTTGTCCCAACTATCACAATGCCAATCATAATATTGATTTAATTTATATTTTGTAAATTGACAAGACTCTGATCTTTCCCAATCAAAATTCCAACCAGCATTTTTATTTGCTTTGTGCACGTATGGGTGTAATTCTTTATATATCCAAGGATCATTTAACCACACTAAATCTGATTTTCTTTTTCTTTGTAAATTTTTAACTTCTTCTTTGTTTAATTTTTTATCACCATATCCACCAGTTCTAGCCATAACTTCTTTTTGTGCGTTAGCATATTTTATTACTTCATCACAAAATCTAGGTGTCAATGCACCACTAAAATACCAATAATAATTAGATATATTCATATGTTATAGTCTGCACAAAATTTAAACTATCCTTTTGATTATTAGTTATGTAATACATGTTAGTTGATGGAAACATTATAAATTTATTATTTTCTAAGGGTATGTCCCAAGATCTTCCTTTACGTCTGTTATCTTCATAATGTATTCTAACCATACAATCTTTTACATTTACACCATATAAAAAAGTGTAATCGGGAGAATTTCGCAAATCCACAGGATCTATATTTAATAAAGGAATTGTAGTTTCTTGAGGTTTATACACATTGCCCCACATTTCTTTGTTAACCAAAGTAAATCCATATTTTAAATTTATATGATCTCGCATATATGTATTTAACATATCCCAAGTTCTTGAAAATGGAAAAGGTGAATCTGTAACGTGTGAAGTTAATATGTCTTTTTGTAATTTATCTCGGTCAATGTCCCAATCTTTAGGCATTGCCACATCACCAAAATATAAAGCTTGTTCTGTTAATACTTTCTTCTGCATACCACCACCATTTTTAATTTATGCTAATAGATCTGTCAAGTCCCAAGACTGGCCTGATTCATTCCAAACATAAATCCATTTGTGAGTGCCAGCTTCATTTTGTGATCCTTGTTCTGCTGTTAATGCAGGGGCGTCGCCGATTGGTGATTTCCAACTTGCAGTTGCAATATCTTTAACCCAAGATGAGTATGGTTTTTTATGCCAAAAAATTTGATTGTCTTCATCCCATTCAGAACCTATACCTGCATAGTTTCCTCTAAATGCTTTTGAGTCATCACCAGAATTATGTTTATTGCCTGATGTATTGTAAGATGTTTGAATCCACATTTGTGCAGGCCAATTATTATGTAATTCTAACCACTGTTGACCTACTGATTCATCTTCAACACCATCAGCATTTAACATCTTATCATTGTCCATTGTGAGAACAGCGATAACTTTTCCGTTAGCTCCTAGTTTTGCAAAATGTGCCATAATGTTTCTCCTTATATATTAATTCCTATTATAGTTCAAGTTGAATGAAATGGTTATTTTTTCATTGCTTTTTTGACTATTTGTACAATGATTTATATTACTTTTAAAGAGTAAAATACTGCCTGGAATACATTTATATGTGGTATATTTAGCTGATAAATCATTAAAATTTTGGGGAGGTAAGATCATATCATCATCTCCAAAAAACAATATTTGATCTTCTTTACTATCACAAGACAAATAAAAAGCTCCGCTTAAAAGGGAGCCTGGGTGTATATGTTTAATTAAAGAGTCCCCTTTTTTCCCTATGTTAAACCATGCAGATTCTATAAATAATTTATTTATAAATTCTTCATTATAACCTAATTCTAATAAATATAATTTAGATTCTTTTAATACCTCTTTAAAAAATTTATTAAATATTTTATCTTTTAAAATAGAATAATTAGTGCTGTGTGAAGTATCCACATTTATAAATCCATTTCTATATAATTTATTATTTTTAGAAATAGCTAAAATATGTTTTTTAAATTCTGTAGTATTATAAAAATTTTCTTTGTAATAAATAGCTTTTGGACAAAACGTATTTATCTCACCACCACCTTTTAATTTTTTAAATAACATTAATTTTGAAATTTATATCTTATAATTACCACGCCTGATCCGCCGTTTCCACCTGTACCACATGGAGTTCCACCTCCACCTCCACCACCACCAGTGTTTGCAGTTCCTGCAGTTCCAGCACCAGAGCCTGCTTTACCAGCACCTCCACCTCCAGAACCACCAGTTCCAGCAGTATATCCAGGTTGAATACCTCCACCGCCACCACCTGCATAAGTTACAGGTGAACCTGTAATAGATGTTGCTCCTCCTGCACCTCCTGGACCAGCTTGTCCTGGTGATGGTGAGCTTCCTGGTGATGGAGCCGTTGTTCCTACAGCACCAAAACCTCCACCTCCACCGCCAGCCGATGGTGGAAAATCTACACCCATACCACCATCATTACCTTGTGGTGGACTAACTGATGGTACATTTCCTGCACCTCTATAAGCTGTATTAGTTCTCATATCAGAAACACCACCTCCTGAACCTCCATCATCTCCAGCACCTTGATTTGTAGGTTGAGGATTATTTGGTGCAGGAGTACATGGAGCTCCACCTCCACCTCCACCTGCAGAAGTTTTACCTAAACCTGATGAATTTACTCCAGGATTTACTGCTTTTGCTGATGATGGTGCTCCTGGTCCTCCACCACCTACTTGTATTGGATAAGCTTGAGCTGTTAAAACTATTCCAGAACAAGCTGCTATACCTGGAGCTGAAGTATATGGAGTTGCTGAATTAGTTTTAAATTCTCTTAAACCTCCTGCTCCACCACCACCACCTAAACGAGCACCTCCTGCTCCACCGCCTCCTACAACTAAAAGAGCCGCTGTATTTCTAGCTGTGCTTACATTTGATATTGCTGAAACTGAAAATGTTCCTGGTCCTGTAAATGTATGTACTCTAAAATCACCATCATCTGCTGTAGTTCCACCTGTCGCTTGTATATATGGTGATGCTCCTGTTTCTGTATCTTCAGCATTCTGAACGTTAATCCAACCCTTTGTAGAATCAACATATACAAAAGTTGCTGCCTGACCATCTACATTTAAAATAGCATCATTAGTTTCACCACCAATTTTTTCGGAACCATTAGCAGCTATTGTAAAATTATTTGTTGCAAAATTTCGTGCGTAATCAGAAACTGCAACAATAGCTCCAGGACTCCCTGCTGGTAAATTCATCGTTAGTGCACTTCCAGAATTTATAAAATATCCTTCTCCACTTGTTGCTGTAAATGTTGTTGTTTTGATTGATCCTGTTTGCCAATCGACAGATCCCTCTCTACCAAATCCTGTTTGTGTTCCATTGTTTGTTATTGTTGCACCAGCAGGAATTACAAATGAATCTCCACTGTCTCCTAATGTAACTGTGCCACAATTTGTTCTTGGACTAATTTTATTTACTTTTATTTCACTCATAATTTACCTATTGAAATTTATACCTTATTATTACAACTCCTGAACCACCAGCTGTTCCTCTTACATTATCATGACCACCACCACCACCTCCGCCAGTGTTGTCTGTTCCTGCTGTTCCACACCCTACACCAGGAGTTCCTGGAGAACCAGATCCTGCTCCTCCACCTTGTGTTCCTGTTCCACCAGATGCACCAGATGCTCCACCGGCACCTCCGCCTCCGCCACCACCATAACCTACAGGTGATCCTGTTATTGAACTTGTTAATCCTGTTCCTCCATTACCACCAGAATCTCTATATCCTGTTGGACCATATATTTGATTTGGTGAACCTGCAACAGTTGCTCCACCGCCACCAGAACCTCCACCACCTTGATTTGGTTGTGGGTTTCCTGTACCGCCATCTGTTCCCTGAGCAGGAGTAACAGGAGGTGTATTTCCTGATCCGCCCTGAGAACAAGATCCTGAACTTCTTGCTCCACCGCCAGATCCACCAGGATTTCCTTGCGCACCTGTTCCAGGAGCATGTCCTCCAGCGCCACCACCAGCTGTAGATGTTACTGTTGAAAAAACTGAAGGAGTACCATTATTACCTTTGTTAGTAGGATTAGAACCACATTGACCTGAACTTGGAGGTGCAGTTCCCCCACCACCTACTTGTATTGGATAAGCTTGTACTGATACTGGTAAAGCTGATGCACCTAAAGGAGATGGACCAGCACAATAACTTCCTGATGCTGTTCCATTTGAAAATCTTGTGCCTCCTGCGCCACCACCTCCGCCAGCGTCTCCACCTGAACTACCACCACCTGCTACTACTAAATAATCTACTGTAGTTGATCCTGCAGGATTACCTACGGCAGACACGCAAAAAGTGCCTGGGCCTGTAAATCTATGAATTTTAAAATTACCACAAGTTGTAGTAGTTCCACCTGTAGCTGCAATATAAGAAGCACCTAAAACGCTTGTTTCATCCTCATTAATTAATGACCAACCCTTTGTGGAATCCATAAAAACTACTGTTGCAGATAATCCATCTGTCGTTAAATTTGCATTATTGGCACTGCCATCCATGTTAGAACCATTTCTATTCAATATAACTTTGTTAGTTCCAAAAGTTCTAGCGTAATCTTTTATTGCAACAACGTTTCCAGCGCTTGGTGAAGCTGGTAAAGTAACCGTAATATCAGAACCACCACTCGTATTTACAAAATATCCTTCTCCACTAACTGCTGTAAAATTAGTAGTTTTAATTGCAGTTTGCCAACTAATTCCACCTGATGCTCCAAAACCTGTTTGCGATGCACCTGATGCTAAAGCAATTGTATCACCACTAGCGCCAATAGTAATAGTATTACTATTCTCGTTAATAATGTTTTGACCACATTGGTTTTGTATGTTGTTTACTTTAATTGTACTTGTCATAATTATTGATATTTATACCTTATTACTACTATACCAGAACCACCTTGGCCACCATTTGCACAAGCGCCACCACCGCCACCACCGCCACCAGTATTTGAACTAGCACTTTGACCAACACCTACAGTGTTACTTGCACCATTACCACCACCACCTAAACCTCCTGCTGGATTTTGAACACAAGAAGGAGCTGATGGACTGTTTAAAGAACCACCTCCACCTCCACCTCCTGCAAAATATTGTACGCAAGATGAACATTCACCATTACCAGAACCAAAAACGTTAGATGTAAATCCTGCACCATTTCCTCCTAAACCTGCTGGATTAGTTAAACCTGTACACGAAGGAGCACACGCTGACACTGGCGTAGTTCCGCCTATAGTAAGTGCACCTCCACCACCACCTGCTGAAATCCAACCTGGTCCTTTTCTTGCACCTCCGCCATCAAATCCTTGTGCGGGACTTGTTGATGGTGAATTTCCTGAGCCTCCACTTCCTGGAGAACCACCTGGATATGGAGTTCCTGCACCACCACCTGAACCTCCAGGTATACCATTATAACTAGGTGTTGTTTGAGTTCCACCTCCACCACCACCTCCAGCAGAAGTGACTGTGCTGAAACTTGAATTTACTCCTGGTGATCCTAAAGTTGTTGAAGAAGCTCCAGGAGTTGCTACTCCATTTGCTCCACCTCCACCTACAGCTATAGGAAAACCTGTTGCTGTAACTGTTATTGCAGTTCCACTTGGAAAATTATTAATCGGTGATCCTGGAAAAGCGGGTGTTGGAGAATTTGTTGTATTTAAATAATATCTCAAACCACCTGCACCACCTGCACCTCCGTGATTACCTGCTGCTCCTGCACCTCCAGCAACCACAAGATAATCTACTATATTATTAGCGGCAGTATCTGCTATCGCACAAACATTAAAAGTTCCTGGTCCTGTAAATGTATGAATTTTAAAATTACCAGAAGTTGATATTGTTCCACCTGTAGCAGTTATAAAATTTTCTCCAATATCACCAGTTCCCTCTTCTACTGGAATCCAACCTTGTGTTCCATCTACATATACTAAAGTTAAACTTAAATTATTTGTATTTAATACTTTATCACCAGCATTTCCCATTAAGTTAGAACCACCTCTACCTATTGTTAAATTAGCTGTTGCAAAATTTGAATTATAATCTCTTAAACCTACAATATCACCTGCACTTGGAGAACTAGGTAATGTTAAAGTAAATGCCCCACTTGCTGCTGTATCACAAAAATATCCTTCTCCAGATACTGCCGTAAAACTTGTTGTTTTTTTAGTGGTTTGCCAATCGACAGCACCAGTTTTACCAAAACCTGTTTGTGATGCACCAGTTCCTAATTGTACAGTAGTTCCAGATCCACCTATTGTAAGAGTAGAACCACTTTGTTTATCTATTGCATCTACTTCTATTTTTGACATTATACTATTACTAAAGTCCCTGTTACTGTGATTGTACCAGGCACGGTTATTGGTCCTGCAAGAACTCCGTTCTCAACAGTTTGTGTGCCATCAATCGTACCTGCTTGATTTTTTATAAATTCATCAGGGGCTGTGCCGCCTCCGATATATTGGATTCCATTTACTACTGCCGTCATAATTCCTCCTACGAACTAATTGTATCAATAAATGATGTAACAATATCTAAAGACGAAGCTGTATCGCTTTGTGCTTTAAGTACATCACCATTTGCTAAAACAATTTTTGCACCGCCTTGAATTAGTTCGATTGCAGAGTTTGGTGGGACACTCACATTTTTTGCGATGAAGTGATCATTTCCGCCATTTACAATCTGACAACTAGCCAAAACAGTTCCAGTGGTAGTGTTACAGATTCTAATACCTATAACAGCATCAAAGTCTCCAGCAGTAATTAAAGTCACTGGAGATGTACCAACGTTTCTTTGTAAATTGTTTCTAAAATCTTGTGCCATATTTTATTCCTTTATAACGCCACTGCCATTGCTAATGCAAAGCCAGCTGACGCTGCTCCTACTGGTGTTCCTGATGCATCCAAGAAAACTGATTTACTTGCAGGTAAAGTACAAAATACATCTTTTGTACCTGCACTGAAATCAACAACATTATCAGAGTTAGAACTACTAAAAATTGTAGCTCCTGATCCTCTTGTTATGTTTGCACTTGTAGCATCTAATGTCCCAAGTCCAACTTCAAACTCACTTGTGCCTTGATTAAAAATACAATAGTAAGTCGTGTTATTGTTTCCTATTCCTGCTGCAAAAGTTTCAAAACCAGTTACTGCTGCTCCAAGTGCAAACGCACCCGTGCCAGTAGTTGTGCTTGTTACTTTTACTCTGTCATTTATAACCAACGCCATAAATTTTCTCCTTATGCCATACTAATAATTGCATTAGCTGGTGTAGTCGGATCAGGAAACGTAATAGTAAATGTACCATTCGTTGCTGTCTTGTTTCCACCAAAATCTAAAACCACTACTAATCTATTTGCTGTTCCATCAACTGTATCTGTATTATAGATCGCTGCAAAAGCTGCAGTAAAAGATGCACTACTATAAGTAACATTATCAAAGTCAACTGAAGCAACTGCTGTGCTCGAAGCAACTCCAAATCTTGTTAATGTTTTAACTGAATAGTTAGTTCCACCTGTTGTATCTACTTCACCGTTTCCAGTTCCTGCTAAATACACAGTTGAAGATGTTGAATATGGATTAGTTGTGTATAATGAAATTTTAAAAGTGTTTCCACCAGAAGCTTTAAAATTATGATTCGCTTCGAAGAGAGCACCTCTAAAACTATTTGGTATTATATTTGCCATATTGTTTTATCTCCTATTTATAACTTGATGGTGGTTTGACGTTAAGTTGAGCGCGAACTTCACCATCTTGATATTCGTCTCTGCGTCTTTGACCGATTTGCTCGATCGCGTACGATTCTATTGCCTCGTTATATTGGCTTTGATAGTATTGTAACATATCTTGCGGACCTTTCAAGTATCCATATGCATTTACCAGACAAGCGTATAAAAGTAAATCTTGATATTTGTTTGATAAATAAGTTCCATTCGTAGCTGGTGCTGGAGTAGATGTAGTGTCAGTTATAGTTTCTGGCTCCTTGTCATAAGCTAAAGTAATTTCATAAGTTTGGTCTGGTGTGGGTGCTAAAACCCAAAATTCTTCATCCCAGTTTGCATAATATTTAGGTATATCTACAGCTTGAGTTCCAGGTGTAGAGTAAAATTCTGCTATGTATGATGTATCTTTTTGCTCTAAATAAAATTGATTACCAGCTGAGTCTTTAAATTGAACATATCTAATAGCCCTTAAATCATCAGGTATAGTTACATATCTATTTCCAATAATAGCGTTTGATGTTGCATAAAATACACTTTGGTCTGTATCAATTGCTCTATATATTTTATTCTCTGCATTTTTAATTATAGTATTTAATACTGAATCCGATAATACAGAGCTACTAACTTCGGTGTAATTTCTAATATCGTCTCTTAAATTTGTTAAAGTGTATGCCATAATTAATTAATTACCTCTAATGTTACTGGTCCTACTGAACAATTATCTCCACCTCCTGATATGCCACCTGTTGTTGCATTGCTAGTGCTAGTTATATGAAAAAAATTTATTGGATCTGTTAAAGAATCTGTTGTTGTAGCTCCTGTAATATTACCTGAAGAATCTATTTGTCCTAATGCAATGGTAAAACCACTCGCATTATTTAAATCACTTACATTATCAAATGTAGGTATATTTTGAAATTGTTGTAAATTTGGAGTGTCATCTGAATCATCACCACCAGGACCTGCCGCTATTACTTCAGGTGGACCTCTAAATCTAACTATAGAACCTGCTGCTCTTTGATGATCCTCTGAAAAAATATTTACATAAGTTGTTCCACTATAAATTACAGTTGTAAAAGGATTAGAATCTAAAAGTATTAAACTAGCTTTAGATGCAGGCTGTGGTCTTGGATTATACAGAGCTTGTGGATCAGAACCAACTGGTTTTGGTTCTAATTGTGGTTGCTTTGGTTCATACTCTGAAAAATGAACTAATGATCCATTCCATTCTCTAACCATTTCATCATAAGGAAATCTTAATCCTGATCTATCTGAAATAGCATACGCGTATTTTCCTGATGCATACTTACCCATTATACTCCATCTCCATAAAATGTTTGCGGTGAAATAAAAGTTGATGTGCCTTGATTGTCTGCATCAAGAGCTCTTAATAGTTCACTTTCATATCTTCGTTCCAATTCTTGGCTTCTGTCTGGTGAATATTTTTGACTTAAATAATATGCAAGACCAGACATCATGCAAGGGTAAAATCTATTTACTATATCTGATGTATTTGTATACGCACCGGCATCTTGAATTTTTGCTAAATAATAAAAACAAAATTGAAAATTACTTGGAGTTGTAGAATCTGATACACTTGAACTTGGTGTTGTGTATAAAAATATACTTGGATTTAATTTTCTTTCTACATAATATTGTGAAGGTGTACCTTTAGCTAGTTTATTTGGTGTTTGTGAATATGTAGATCTATCTATTTTAGTTAATGCAATATCTTGTGGTGCAGTTGCATCTGAATTATTTCTGTAATAAGCTTCTAAAACTGTATCTAAATCTTCTGGAAAATTTTCTGAGTCTGCTGCAAAATTATATTCTGCTTGACCTTCTACTAGTGGAACTTTTGCAAGTTTAACTTTCCATAAATGAACTCCTCTATTAGCCCATTCTTGAAACATTATGTTTAAAGATCGTCTTGCTGATCTTAACATGTATCCTGTTCTTGCACTTTTAACACCTGTTCTTTCAAATGCTTCTTCTATGATATCATCTATTTGAGGATTAAATTGTGTTTCTTCAGATGTTGGTGAAATTGTTTGAGCAGTATTACCCATACCGCTGTGGTTAGTACAATAATAAAATAATAAAGGCGCGCCTGTGGTTCTTACAGGTGCAACATTAAATGTAGTTTGTGCTCCTGAACTTCCTGGTGTACCTGTAGATGTAACACCAGATGTGTAAGCAGCTACTGGACTATTATTTGGATTTCTAGAAAAAGCAATTTGATGAACACCACCAGAGGCATTACTAGAATCTGATTGATCAAATATATAAGTATTACCTTCTTGTAAATACAAAACAGGAGCTAGCTCACCGTTAATATAAAATCTATTACCGGTTCCGTACTGTGTTGTACCCGATGCTACGGTTACTTTATAAGTTATTGTAGCCACAATTTACTCCTACGTAAATGTTATAGTAACACTTGGTGTAGCCGTTAGATCTAAATAAATTCCTTCTTCAAATAGAATTCCAGAACCAGGAACATAAAAATCTATTCCTTCAGATCCAAACTCAAACGTAGCTATTGCAGTTCCTGTAGATCCTCCAGATTTAAAAATTATTTTAGATCCAGAAGCTCCCTCTGCTTGTATTCCTGTTAACCTAGCTCGTTGAGTTGTAGGAACCATTTGAGCATCGGCTGTAGCGTTGGCTACCTGTTGATCACTTGAGT
>Ga0209348_1001721_pt1 | contig 10539 bp, 13 predicted proteins | sample ETNvirenome_2_30_FD_184065 | JGI IMG/M metagenome (GOLD analysis project Ga0209348, IMG submission 184065) | Marine viral communities from the Pacific Ocean - ETNP_2_30 (SPAdes) (version 2) | ecosystem: Environmental > Aquatic > Marine > Oceanic | place: Pacific Ocean | collected 2013-06-22 | reverse complement strand
ATTGAAGTTGGTAGAAATCAAGCATTAACATTATCATAGGAGAATTATGCACGCATTAGTAGAATCAGGATTTATCACAAAAATATTTAGTAATCCTAAAGGGTTTATATTAAATGATATTCAATACCCACAAGATATCTTTTATAAATGGACTAAGGATGAGAAAGAAGCTATAGGTATCTATGAAGTAATAACTGATTCGTCAAATTTTAAAGATGAAGCATACTATAATAATACAAACGAAGAATATACTTTTACAGATAATCAAGTAGTAAGATCATGGGGAACTGCTACACCAAAAAGATTAGAAGATGAAAACGCAGTAGATGAAAATGGTGATCCTATATTAGATGATGATGGAAAACAAATAATTAACTATGGTTTAAAAACAGAAAAAAAAAGAATTATTAAAGATCAAGCATCAGGATTACTTGCACCAACAGATTGGTATGTTGTAAAAGCTAGTGAAGTTGCTGATTATTCTGTTCCAAGTAATATCACAACATTTAGAGCAGATGTTAGAAGTAAATCAAATGAGATGGAAACTCAAATAGACGCTTGTAATAATGTTGATGAACTCAAAGCATTATACGAATACACAGAACAAGAAGATGGGACAATTACAAGACCTCTAGCAGAATTTCCAGTATTAGAGAGTTAATGCCAATAAATAGTTTTCTTTATCCAGGAGCCAAAGTTACAACAGGATATGATGTTGCTAATTCTCTTATGTTTGATGGTGCAGATAGTTATCTAAATATAACATCTGGCTCATCACCTACTAGCACTAAAAAATTTACTGTTTCTTTTTGGTTAAAAAGATCAGAGTTAGGTAGAGAACAACATATATTTGGTGGAGTAGCTGCTGCTCAATGTTATTTTATAAGTGATGACAGACTAAGATTTGCAGACACCACTTCTGGAACAAACTACTATACTACACAAGTTTTTAGAGATGTTTCAGCTTGGTATCATATTGTTATTGCAGTTGATACTACTCTTGGAACTGCTGGAAATAGAGCAAGAATATATGTTAATGGTTCAGAAATCACAGAATTTGACACAGAAACAAATGCAACACAAAATAATAATACAGCTTATAATATTGGAAGTACCACTTATGCAATAGGAAGATATAATCCATCACAATCACAGAATTATTATTATTCTGGTTACATGGCAGAATATGTTTTTATTGATGGACAACAATTAACACCCACATCATTTGGAGAATTTGATTCTGACACGCCAAATGTGTGGAAACCAATAGATGTATCTGGTTTGACCTTTGGTAATAATGGTTATCATTTAGACTTTGAAGATAGTTCAGCTTTGGGTAATGATGTGTCGGGTAATGATAATGATTATACTGCAAACAATATATCAGCAACAGATCAATCTACAGATACTTGCACAAATAATTTTGCAACATTAAATTCTGTAAATACAAGTTCAAATATAACAATATCAGAGGGAAATACAAAAATTACAACAAGTACAAATGGTTGGTTAGGAAGTGCTGGAACTATTGGAATTACAAAAGGTTTTCCGTGTTATTGGGAAGCAAAAGCAACTACAAATACTAGAATATATTTTGGTTTAAGTCGTTTAGAAGATTATGACCCAGTAACAGGAACAACAACAGAGGGTCAATCTAATTTAGATTATATGTGGAGAGCATCTTCTTCAAATTTAGTTTATTATAGAGGGTCAGATCAAAGTGTAACTGTTTCAGCAGTTTCTGCTGGAGATATTTTAGCTTGTTCAGTTGATAGTTCTGGTAATGTAAAATTTTATAATAATGGAAGTGCTATCCATACTTTTTCTACTGTATTGATAGATGGTTTTTATTATTTTCCTATTTTATCTGTTAATGGTTTTTCAAGCACAGAAACTATGGAAGCTAATTTTGGTAATCCACCTTTTTCAATTTCATCTGGCAACACAGATGCAAATGGATTTGGTAACTTTGAGTATGCACCACCTGCAAATCATTATGCACTTAACACAAAAAACCTAGCGGAGCATGGATAATGGATAACATAATCAAATCGGAGATTTGCTAATGGCTTATACAACTATAGACGACCCAGAACTTTATTTTCAGACAAAGCTATATACTGGTACTGGAAGTTCTCATGCTATTACTTTAGATGGTAGTGAAAATATGCAACCTGATTGGGTATGGATCAAAAGAAGAAATTCTGCTGGTGGTAATATGTTTACAGATGTTATTAGAGGAGTAACTGAAACTTTAATATCAAATGAAAGTAGTGCTGAACAAACATTTTCAAATGGTTTAACTGCTTTTGGCTCTAATGGATTTACAGTTGGAAGTGAAGATGGCTTTAATAAAGCTAGTGATACATTTGTAGCATGGAATTGGTTAGCTGGTGGCACAGCATCATCAAACTCGAATGGAAGTATAACAAGTTCTGTATCTGCAAATACTACTGCTGGATTTAGTATTGTGTCTTATACAGGAACAGGAAGTAATGCTACAGTTGGTCATGGATTAGGGTCTGCACCATCAGTAATTTTTTATAAAAACAGAAGTTCATCACAAAATTGGAGAGTGGTTACAACTGCAATAGATGGAAGTTTAGACAATTTATTTTTAAATACAACTGATGCAAAAAGTGATGATAGTATAACAGTTCCATCAAGCACAGTTTTTACTTTAGATGGATCAACACAAACAAATAAGAGCTCAGAAAATATTATTGCCTACTGCTTCGCAGAGAAAAAAGGCTACTCAAAATTTGGAAGCTACACAGGAAATGGAAATTCAAATGGAACATTTGTTCATACAGGATTTAAACCAGCTTGGGTTATGATTAAAAAAACAAGTTCATCAACTGGCAGAGGTTGGTATATATGGGATAATAAAAGAATTGGATATAATGTTAAAAATTATAATTTAGAAGCTAATGCTAGTGCTGCTGAAGATACTACTGAAAGAATAGATTTATTATCGAATGGTTTCAAATGGAGATCAAGCAATTTGATTGTTAATGAAAGTGGAATTAATTATATTTACATGGCTTTTGCAGAATCACCCTTCGTAAACTCTAATGGTGTACCAAATAACGCAAGATAAAATTAATTAAGGAGAATAAATGGCATATATAGGAAAACAACCAGTAGTTGGAAACTTTCAAGTTTGTGATGCTATATCCGTAGTAAACGGACAAGCAGCATATACTATGCAAGTTGGATCTACTAATGTGGAGCCAGAGAACGCTAATCACATGCTGGTTAGTTTGAATGGTGTCTTACAAAAACCAGGTAGTTCTTTTACTATCTCTGGTTCAACAATCACTTTTGCTAGTAACTTAGCAACAGGTGATGTTATAGATTTTATAATTTTATTAGGTGATACTTTAAACGTGGGCACACCCTCAGATGATTCTGTAGGTGCTGCACAGATCAAAAATGATCTGATATCAGGGACGACTGCATTAACAAGTGCTCCTGATGATACAGACGAATTTTTAGTATCAGATGCAGGAACACTAAAAAGAATTGATTATAGTTTAATAAAATCTACAGCAGGATTGACTAAATTATCAACCACAACATTAAGTAGTGCTACTACACTTATTACTTTTGATAATTCTATTATAACATCAACTTATGATGCATATTATTTTACTATTTTAATGAGTCCAGAAACTGATAACGCTAAGGCTCAAGTAAGATTATCAGATGGTGGATCATTTAATTCTGGTTCCTCAGATTATGGTTGGGCTTATATAAACGATACGGGCAGTGGAACTAGCAGTAATGGTGCTGCTGAGATAATATTATTTGATGCAACAGATAATAATATTGCAAACGCATATCAAGGAGAATTAACATTATTATACCCATCAAATTCTTCTACCAAAACAGTTGTTAATTTTAAAGGACATAGAAATGATGGAGATCCAGCACTCTTTACTGGTGGTGGTCAAAGATTAAATGCTGAAGCTACTGATGGAATTCAATTTTTTTTTAGTTCAGGAGATATAAGCAGTGGAAGCTCAATAACTTGTTATGGTATAACAAAATAGGAGCACTAGATGTCAATCAATGTGTGCAACAATAACTCCTTATCAGCAATCACGAGTATACCTGATAGTATTTCTGGGGGTGCATTAAATTTAATATCTACACAGACCGCTAGTAGTTCATCTACAATAAGTTTTACTTCAGGATTAAATTCAACTTACAAAGAATATATATTTAAATTTATTGATATTCACCCAGCAACAGATAATGTTGCATTTCAATATAATGGCTCAGCAGATACTGGTTCTAATTACAATGTCACAAAAACCTCTACTGCTTTTTATGCTTATCACAAAGAAGATGATACAGACGATGTACTAGCTTATTCTGCGGGTGGAGATTTGGCACAATCGACATCTTTTCAACCTTTAGTTTTAGGTATAGGTAACGCTGCTGATGAACAATGTTCAGGTTTTTTACATCTATTCAACCCAAGTTCAACTACATTTGTCAAACATTGGATTTCACATATTGCAAGTCACTCATATCAAAGTTATATTTATGATTGGAGAACTGCTGGTTACATGAACACCACCTCTGCTATAAATGCTGTGCAATTTAAAATGAGTTCTGGTAATATAGACTCAGGAACAATAAAATTATATGGCGTTAGTTAAATATAACAATAATAGTATAAGTGATGTAACAGCTTTAGCTGGTATACCTGCTGGTGCACTAACACATATTAAAACTTTAACTGCTAGTAGTAGTGCCAATTTATCTTTTGTAGACGGAAGTTCAGATGTAGTGTTGGATAGTACATATCCAATTTATATGTTTAAATTTATTAATATCCACCCAGCTACTGATTCAGTTTATCTTAACGTTAATTTTAGTGTAGATACTGGCAGTAATTACAATGTCACAAAAACAACAACTGTATTTATCGGATTTCATAAGGAAGATAATTCGACAGCAGTTTTACAATATCAAACAGGAGATGATCTAGCACAATCTACAAGTGATGCAATATTATCTGTTCTAGTTGGAAATGGAAATGATGAAAGTACATCAGGAGAACTTATTCTATTTAATCCAAGTTCTACAACTTTTGTTAAACATTTCATTTCAAAAACTAATGATTATGAAAGAAATAACTCATCTTCAAATACTTTTGCCGCTGGATATGGAAATACTACGTCAGCAATAGATGGTGTAAGATTTAAAATGTCTAGTGGTAATATAGATTCAGGTACAATCAAACTCTATGGGATAAAGGATAGCTAATGAGTATTGTTAAATTAAATAATAGAGCAGTTAGATCAGCAACAGCCGTAGGCACTACTACTCAATTAGGTGATATGGTGTTAATTAAAAAATTAACTGCTTCTAGTTCTGCAACTTTATCTTTTGTTGATGGTAGTTCTGATGTTGTTTTAGATAATACCTATAAAGAATATTTATTTATTTTTAAAGATATACATCCCCAAACAGATAACGTAGATTTTGATTTTCAAGCATCAACAGATGGTGGTTCAAATTACAATACAACAATGACAACAAGTGCTTTTATTTCTTATCATCAAGAAGATGGAAGTCCAGCCGCATTGAGTTATGTAACTGCACAAGATCAAGCACAAGGCACATCATTTCAAGGTCTTTCAGATAATCAGGGTAATGGTGATGATGAATGTTGTGTTGGAACTTTACATTTGTTTAACCCATCAAACACAACTTTTGTCAAACATTTTATGTCAAGATTTAATCAATACAACTATGATAATTATAGCAGAGAAGATTATGTTGCTGGATATTTTAATACAACATCTGCAATCAATGCAGTTCAATTTAAATTTGATAGCGGCAATATAGATGCTGGAACAATAACACTTTATGGAATTAATTAATAATAATAAGGAGAAACAATGCCAAGATATCATAATATAAATGGTGAGAGGGTACAGTTTACAGCTGCAGAAGAGGCTGCTAGAGATGCTGAAGAACAAGCATGGGCAGATGGTGCTTTAGGAAGAGCACAGGCTGATCTTAGATCTAGAAGAAATCAACTATTAGCTGAGACTGACTTCTATGCTTTATCTGATGTTACTATGTCGGATGACATGAGAACGTACAGACAGGAGTTAAGAGACCTGCCTGAGGGTAAAGACACTGTTGAGAAATGTAATAATGTTACATGGCCAACTAAACCATAATGGCTCGAAAGTTTAAGTCATTTGAGGAAAGACCTAAACCTAAGAAGAGACCAAGAGTACATAAGAAAAATAAAAATAAATCAGAGAAACGAATGTTTAAAAAATATAATAGACAGGGGAGATAATGGCGACACCAGACGAAATACAATTGCAAAAAGGAACTATCACACCTGCCCAAAAAGAGCAGACAGGTAGTGCAAAAGCTGTTAGTCTAATAGAAAGTTTAGCGGCAGGAACACCTAGTTTACCCACAGGTACAACTATATCACCACAATTACAAAACGTACAACCAGGTGAACTGATGGGAACTGCTGGTGTAACAGGGACACTTGCTGCTGCAGTGCCTACAACACCTGCTGCCCCTACTATTGCCGCCCCAGGAACCTTAACAGGAACACAGGTAACAGCACCGACTGCTGCAAGTGCTGCACAGATGACAGCTGCAACAGTGGCTGGACAAACTCCTACGATGACTGCTGCAACAGGTACAGTTACTCAGCCTATGACTGCAGCTACAGGAACTATCACATCTGATGCAACAGTAAAAGGTCAATTAGAAAGTTTACAAAATGAGGTATCAACAGCTTTAGCATCTGGTAATCCCCTACCAGTATGGGCTAGAGGTGCAGCAAAAGCTACAGAAGCTGCGATGGCTAATAGAGGTTTAAGTGCTAGTTCAATGGCAGCTGAGGCATTAGCTGAAGGTATCATGAACTCTGCTATACCAATTGCAAAAGCAGATGCAGATACTTATAAGCAAATGATATTTCAAAACCTGTCTAATAATCAACAGGCAGCTATTACAAATGCACAAGCATATCTTAAAATGGATCTGGCAAACTTGTCAAATGCACAGCAAGCTAATCTACAAAATATAACTACAAGACAAACATTTTTATTATCTGATCAAGCTGCTGCAAATGCTGCATTTCAATTTAATGCTACTAGCCAGAATCAAGTAAATCAATTTTATGATAAGCTAAGTACAACTATAGCTGATCAAAATGCTGCTAGATTAGATGCAATGAATAAATTTGCAGAGGCAGAGAAAAGTAAAATTAATGCATTGAATGCACAAAATACGATAGCAGTTAATGAGGCTAATGCAAAACGAGAAGCAACTATAAATCAGTATAACGCAACATTAGCAAATCAAAGAGAGCAATTTAATATTACTAATCAAAGAGAAATTGATCAATCAAATGTTGTTTGGAGAAGAGCAATCAACACTGCTAATACTGCAGCTGTAAATGCAGCTAATCAAGTTAATGCGCAGAATTTATTAAACATATCAAACTGGGCTTTATCATCTATGTGGCAACAATGGAGAGATGAGGCATCTTGGGTAAATACTTCTTCAGAAAATGCTGCTAATAGAAATCATAATCTAGCTATGGCAGCTTTAGAAAGATCTACAGTTTTAGATTTACAAAACAAAGCATCCAAAGATTCATTATATGAATTAATAGGTAGATTTGGATTTGAAGTATTTAACGCAAGTAAAAATCCATAGGAGACTAAATGAAAATTAAAGACATATTTAAAGGTGCTGCAACAGCTGCTATTGCTTTCGGTGCTAGTAAACTTTTACCCGAATCCATAGCAAAACCTGTAGGTACAGCATTATCAAAAGCATTATTTTCACCTTCAGGTGGTGGTGGATCTGGTAGTGGATCTGAGGCATTTGTACCAAGAAGAGTAAATTTAACACAATTTGGAATGGGAACTTATGCTGCAGGTTCAGCAAGAAGTGACCCTATAAAACAGATAACAACAAATCCTGAAACAATATTATCAGAGTGGGATTATAGATTAACTCAATATGCTAGAAGAGCATACATACAAAAACGAATAGCAGCATCAGCAAAAGTATAGGAGAAATATATGGACGAAATAAAAGAAGGTGTTGGCAATCCATTTGATACGCCAGTTCCTGGACAATCTTTAACAGATACTCCAGGTAATTACCCTTGGGAACACCCACCACAATACACAGACCCTGCTGAGGTAGCAGAGTTTCTTTGGCAAACATTACACCAAGAACAATTCTTAGAACAAACTATAGGTATGCTTGATGCAGGTGTGCCAGTAGAAGCTATAGCTAGAGTATTATTATTTGGTGGTTTTATGGAAGGTAAGTTTAGTCCAGACGTTGCATTCATAATTACTGAACCATTAATGAAAATGATATTAAGCATAGGTGTAAAAGCTAATGTAGATAATATTAGAATATCAATGCAAGACATAACAAATAATTCACAAAGACAAAGTATTGCTAAAACTAAAATGGCTAATGAAAGATTTAAAGAGGCTGTTAAAGATGTACAATCAGATGTTAAGAAAGATAATACAAAAGGTTTAATGTCAAAGCCTGAAACACAAGGAGAAAATTAATGTCATTTGCTAGAGGTTTTATAAAAGGTTTTATAGGTCAAAGTTTAGATAAAAAAGCTGCAGCTGATGAGGCACTAGCTGATTTAAATGCTAGAGTTGCTGAAAATTATTTAACAGAGATACAGCCTAATTTTATAAAAAATGAAAATAATATAGAAAAAAGATTTAATCTTATAGAAAAAAAATATGATAAACCTACTGCCTTATATGCACTATCAAATAAACTTACAGATACAGATTATGGTTTTAGGCAGATAATGGATCTTGATGATTCTGATGCAACTAAATTACAAAATTATACAAAGACTATTGATTTTGGAAATTTTGATTTTGAACAAGCAAAAAATACTAGAGCATTAAATTATAATGAAAAATATTCAGGTGTAACAAATCAAATTAAAACAATGGCTGGTGGTTCTGGTCCTTCTGTAACTGGATTACTTATTCCATATGATGAAACTATGGGAACTTCTACATTTGATGCAGGATCATTACAAGGTTTAAGAGAGATAACATCTGGTGGTGGATCAACTAGACCTTACAATTTTGACACAGATGCAGCTGATGAAAGAGCTTATCAACAATTTTTCGTTAGAACTTTTACGAATCAAATGGGACAATTTAGTTTAAATGTTACAGGGCCAAAAGAAGGACTAGCAAACTTTTTATTAGAAGGATATAATGAAGCTGCAAAAAATGGATATAATAAAGGTGAATTTGCATACGCACAAGAACGTTTTGTAGAATCTGAATTTGAAAAAAGAGGAATAGAATATGGTCTTGCAGAATATAAAAAGTTTTTAACTAAACCTAAAGTAGAAGAACAAAATCAACCTATAGTTAAAGGTGATGTAAATCAACAAACAAGCAAAGTATTTGATCCAGAAAGCATAGGATTAAAAGAAGATGTAAAAATAAATATAAAAAGTAGAAGAGCAGGAAGTAGTCAGTTTAATAGTCCTGCACAATTAATAAATGAATTACGAGAAAATATCGCATTACAATTTGAATCCACTGCATCGGATCAAGAAAAACAAGAAGCAATAGCAAAAATGAAACAATTTGCTAGAGATGAATTAGAAAAAATGGGCTTAAACCCAAATGATTTTAATTTATAATAATGTCTGCATTTAATACTTTTTTATCAGATGATGTTAAACCAGATAACACTCAGGGTAGTGTTACTGGCACAGGTTTATTTAATAATTTTTTATCAGATGATGTAAAAAATAAACCTATAAAAAATGAATTTAAAATATACAATCAGCCAGATGATAAATTTTTATTAAGAAATATTGAGTTAGATGAAAATAAGTTTGGTCAATTTTTATCTGAAGATGTAAAATTAAAAGAAAATGTAAAATTATTTTCTGATGAAAATACTGACTTTGGTTTAAATGATGCATTTGTTTTAGGTTTAACAGATACTATCAGAGGTGTTACACAATTTGCTGGTGGTGAAAAAGTTTTTTTTATGGATGAGGATTTAAAAACTCAACAAGCAAGATTAAATCAAGCATTACAAGGAGAAGGTGGAGGATTAATTGCAGCTGCATATTTTGGAGGTGCTATCTTAGATCCCTTAACTTGGTTAATTCCAGTATTAAGAGGTAAGTCATTATATAAATTAGCTTTTTCTGGTGGTATATCTGGTGGACTTGCGGGTGCATTAGGCTATGTAGATGAGAATAGTTTATTTGATACTAGAAGTAAACAAGCATTAGGTGGTGCATTAGGTGGTGCAATAGTGTCTCCTATAGTTGGAAAAACTTTACAAATAGCAGGTGTTAAAAAACTTAAAAAAAGTTTACAATTAGATAAAGAAGGTTTTTCAGATGAAGCCATGGAGGCTTTACCTGCTAGTAGAAAAATTAAAATTAGAGCACCTGGAGAAGAAGATATATTTGTTGGGACGGAAAAACAAATACAAAGAAGTAGA
>Ga0209348_1001720_pt1 | contig 10542 bp, 15 predicted proteins | sample ETNvirenome_2_30_FD_184065 | JGI IMG/M metagenome (GOLD analysis project Ga0209348, IMG submission 184065) | Marine viral communities from the Pacific Ocean - ETNP_2_30 (SPAdes) (version 2) | ecosystem: Environmental > Aquatic > Marine > Oceanic | place: Pacific Ocean | collected 2013-06-22 | reverse complement strand
TTAACTCTTGCATAAAGTATGAAGGTTCAATACTTCTTTTTTCGTGTGGATTCCACTCACTTCCCTCATTGTGTAGATTTACAATTTGAACTAAATCACTCATATTTGTAAACTTTGTTACGAATGTTATTGGGTGTGATACGTGAAGTAATGCAACACGAGAATCAATATCTAAGTCTGACCAATATTTTCCAGTAATATCTCTTTGATTTACTATTGGGAATTTACTTGGTATTGAGTCTTCATTGTTCCAAAGTCTTTGGAAAATTTTATCTCTGTGTTGTCCATTAATCAACAACCAATTTTTACCATTATCTATTTCACCTCGTAGGTCTGCAATAAATGTATTGATAGTTGATTTGTCTTTTGCTCTTAATTTTGTTGATTCAAGAACTTCAATAGCTCTATGAATTGAAACACAAACAAAAGCATTAATTTTGTCAAAACCATCAAAGAAATCACTAAGGTAGTTTTGTCGTTTATCTTCTGACCACAATGTTAAAAGTCTTTGTGCGTATCTTCTATCAATTACTATTTGTGATGATAGATTGTATTGTGGTTTACTTTTAAACGCTTCAAATACTTTTTCTTCTTGTGAGTCTAATGTTTTATATAGATAGAAAGGAACATCGATTGTCATTTCTTCTACCCTTTTTTGAATAAAGGGATTTGATTTTTTTTGGCTCATTCCGGCCTCCTTATTGTTGTTTGTCTTTGTGGAATAACAACTTATCATTTAAGAACTTCTGTTATTTCCTGTATATACATATCAGACTAAAATCTGAAAATGTAATTTTTTTATAGTATGTCCCAACTTCCTGTATATTTAGTTTCTATACTTCCAGTAGCGAGATAATTTTTTTGTAGATTAGTGTGATGTTTTTTTAACACATTAATTACTCTTGTAATATGTTGTGTGTTAGAATTTGTCATCTCTCTAATCATAATGTATAATGCTTTCTTATTGAAGTTTTCAATATTCTTTCTTTGTTCCATTAAATACAAAACTGAATTAGCAACATCAATATCTTGTTTTCTTTTAAATACCGTAGTCAAGTTGTTTGTCCAATAATCTATGAATAAATCCATATATTCTTTTTGTCCTTCTATGACATCATTTCGTTTTGTTTCATACATAGCATCTCGTTTGTAATCAGTTACGGATTCATCATCAGTCTGTTTAAGTTTTTTGTAATTATTGTTATTGTGTAGAATCAAATAGTTCTTTGCTACAATACTGAAATAACTAAATGCTTTTCCTTTACCCTCGGTAAACTTATGCATATTCATATATAAGAAACTAACTACTTCGTGCATAACATCTGCACTTGGAACATCAAAGTAATAAAACTTAAATGTATGAATGATATTTTCTGCCAACTTTTCAAATGGTTGTCTGATATGTTCATTATAAATTCTCTCTCTGATATGTGGACGAGTTTCTTTATTATGTCTAATGATTGCGTCTTCTGTTCCTTGGTGGAAGTAATATCTTGGTGAACCCTTTTTTGCTTTTCTTGGCATTATAATTCCTTTTCTGTTATTTGATTTAGTTCATCTATTGTTTCTTTTATTGATTGAAAGACAACTCCCACTTCATCATCTGCTTCAAAGTTGCCTTTTTGGTCAATCTCTTTTAATACTTGTTGAGTATCAATTACTCGTTGTGCATAATCCTCAACCCAAGTTTCTAACCTTTCAGTTTTTTTCGTTAGATTAAATATAACATATCCCTCTACTAAAGTCAAGAGAATAAATAAAATTAAAAAATAAATCATTTCTTATTCTCCCCAAATAGTTCGTTAAATATATCTTTCGGGTCTGTTGATTTTGTAAACTTTTCTTTTACTTCATTATCAACTGCCTTTTTTATCTTATCAACTGACTTTGCAACTTTATTACTTTCAACTTTATCACCTCGTCTCCACTGGTCTCCCTCAATATGAGTTGCCATCATATCTGCTTGGTGTAAGATATATGCGATATTAGACTTTAATCTAAAGTCTGGATTGAAACTTGTTAGATACTTTTTATTTGCTTCTTCATACATTCCGTCAGTCAACATTAAACCAATGTATTCCCACTCTGACATTTTAATTCCAAAGTGTTGTAATAGATAAAACGCTCTATCCGTTACAACCATATATTGTAATTTAGGATTGTGTGTAAATATACTTCCTTGATTCTTACGATGCCAATCTGATTCTTCTGGAACATAATAATCTTCTTCCAAATCCCCCAACTTACCTAAGTCGTGGTGTAAGGCTGCGAATATCAATTCCTCATTTGTGAAGTTTATCTCGGCACCATTTTGTTCCCAAGTATCTCTTACTTGTTGAGAGAACTTAACAACGTGTAGTATGTGTTCTACATAACCACCAACCATTGCGTTATGGAAATGTGCTTTCCCACTCGCAGGTGCCATACACATTCTATCTTCAAAGTAATCATACATCTTGTTTAGTTTCTCTAATCTATCTCCACTAAATGTATTGTTGATTACCCCTCTCAGTTCTTTCCAGTTATCTATTATTTGCTGTTCTGTTAATTGTTTCATTTTTACTCCTAAAAGAATTTATTCATTTGACTATTTTTCTCATACTTCGGGTCTTTCTTGGATTCACCAAGTGGGTCGCCCTTGTAATCTACATTACCCGCATCGTCAATGATTTTTTGAACTGCTTCTTTGTTTTCATCTGGTATCCATAACAAAGTATCATTAGATGTTGGTGTATCTTTCGCACCTCTATCCAATACCCATTGTCTCATACCTTCCCACGCATTACTCTTGTAAAGTTTTGGGTGAGAGTTGTGAAGTAGATTTTTCTTATAACCATTTCCTTGTAAGATATGATATAACCACTCAACACCATATTTGGTTTTTGTAGTTTTCTTTTTCTTACTATTGTCTAAACAATGAATTAAGTCTCCTACAAGATTTTCTTCAAATGTTTGGTCGTGTGGTGGAAGTTCCCAATTAACTTCTTTACCTTCTGGAATTTTATTAATTAAATCAATAAAGTCAGATTTGTTTTCAAAGTATAATGGATAATCATCACCCAATACATATTTGTGAGTATCGTGTTTGAATACTAAACTTGGTTTCTTTAACTTAACTGCGTCCTGAACTGATAAGTTCCAAGTCATATAATTATCAACAAGTGTTAATGTTGCAAATGACTTCTCAATTAAGTATCTGTAATTAGCACCACTTGGTAAACTTTGAACGTGCATCCAACTTGGTGCTGGTGCTCCTGCCAAAGGTTTCTTTGCTTGTTCATCAGTAATCCAAACCAACCACTCATCTCTATCTAAGTCTTTTGTATAATCTATTAGTTTTTCTATACCGGTTGAGTTATTCCATCTGTGATTGAACAATAATATTTTTTTATCTGTTCCTAAATCAAATGGTTCTGGTTCTGGGAAATCTCCTACTCCTAATGGAAAGTAATTTACTTTCTCTCTCATAACTTCGTCATTGACATCAGTTACGGTGTATTTAGTTTTACCAGTAAAATTGGATTTCATATAATCAAAACTTACTGGACTATGGAAGTAAGAACGATACGACATATTAATTGCTTCTAATTGTCTGTAAAACCCTACCGGATAAGATGATGTAACTCTACTCTTATCACAATCTACCCAGTGAAAGAAATTAAATCCTTCAACTGACATACCATATCTACCAGTAAAGATTGCATTAAATACATTGTATAATAATTCTGGTTGATGATTGAAAACAAAGTCATAATCTTTTGCTCTCCAATCTGTTTGATTAGTAAACTTTCTTCCGTGAAATTGTCCACGATTAGATAGAACCGATTGAGCATAAGGAAATGGTATCTTTGTAACATTATCACCTAAATCTGGTATTTCATTATGTTCCGGAACTAAAATTGTATGATGACACATTGGTAAAAACTTAATTGTTTTCATCATAACTTTGTAATTTGAATCTGCGTGATGTAAGAATTTTTTACTTCTCCAACGCACTGGGGACATTATATGTAGAATTCGTCTACCATATAACCTATGATTATAATCTTTATAATCCATTTTATTTCTCCTATGTATTTTTCAATTGTTAATTATTTCGTCTTATATATAAATATAACTTTGATTTCTTAAAATCAATTATTTTTTACTCTGATATAAATTTTATATCCTCGTTTAGATTTGCTTTTTTAATTTTAGCATCTGTAAACTTGTATGGTTTTACTCCTGGACTTTCTAATATATCAATACGATTTACAAATCGTTTATTCATTGTATCTTTGACTTGATATACTCCGTCTTTACCACTTGTTCCGGATAAGACAATAAAATCTCCAAAGTCTAACCACCCACCCCAACGCTTCAATAGATTACGACTAACCGCAACATAATTGTATTCTGATGCTTTATGTATTGTAATCTTTGTTCCGTCTGCTAATATATCTGGTGTTCCGTCAGTTTGATGTCTGACTGGGTGATACATTGTAACCACAACATCAAGTCCGTCTAATCGAACTCCGTTTGTTAGTTCATCAATCTTTAATTGTAGTCTGACTCTATCGTCTTCAAGACTATCAATCATTTCCATATAGTATTCACGATATCCTTTGAATAGTTTATCCCAAACCAATCCATTGAATAAAGTAAAAAATGTTAAAAATATTATAAAGTATCTTTTCATAGTTTCCGTCCTTTTATAGTAATAACTATTTACTTCCCACTTTTTTAATTATATAGTCCACCATTTTTTCTGCTATGTTTTGTTTGGTATATTTTTCCATACCTTGAAAACCTGGTGCAGAATTAACCTCACAAATAGTATAACTATCTCCGTTGAATAACAAGTCTACACCTGCTATATCCAAATCTAATAAACGAGCACACTCACCACCAATCCACTCAATATCATCATCTATCTGATAAGGGATTGCTTCTCCACCTCTCGTGATGTTTGCTCTAAAATCTCCGTCAACTGATTGTCTCATCATACACCCTGCTACTTTACCATTGACAACCAATACTCTTAAATCTCTACCAAGTGAATCTTCAATACACTCCTGAATAATAATATTATATCTTGCATTAGATAGTTCTGCCATTTTCATAATTTGTCTAAATTGTTTTCTATCTTCAACCATAAACACACCACTACCATATGAACCACTTAAAGTTTTTACAATCATTGGATACTTAATATTTTTTTCTACTAACTGAACATTAATCGGATGCTTTACCAACATAGTTTTAGGACAAGGTAAATTTGATTGTCCTAATATTTGTTGTGAATATAATTTATCTTTAACATTATCAATAGCATCACTTCCATTAATCATTACAACACCTAGTCTTTCCATATGTCTAATGATTGCTTTAATAAAATAAGTAGTTCCACTTCCGGTTCTCGGTAATACAAAGTCTGGTAATTTTCTTGGTTCACCACCAACAATGATAGATTTTCTATCATCTCTGTCTACAAAGATATCTACATCTTTTGGATTAACTACACGAACCTTGATGTCTTGTTTTTCAAACTCATCAACAAGTCTTTGAACCTCGTGGTTTTCTCCTAATGACTTTTTATGTATTATCCAACCAGTCATAATGTAATATTTTCTTTCAATATAACCCAACATAACCACACACCAAATGTGGCTAATCCTATTAATTCTAATCCGTTCATTTTATAAATCCTTCAATTGCTAATTCTTTGTGTTTTGCTTCTACCATAATATCTACATTGTGTCCATAGGTATTTGGTAATTCTTTAATTAAGTCTGAATGTGCCTGTGGTCTAATCTTCTCATCTAATTGTTCTTTGGAACGAGATTCTGAATAATGAACTACCGGAACAATGTCATCTGGCCAAGTAGATATGGCTAGTTCTAACGCTTCCTGTTCCGATAGACCACCAGTGCAAAATCTGTGGTGATGATAGTCAAACACAATAGGTATACCAATTCGTTTGTATATTCCATCGTATAACTCCTTTACTGAATACATTGATGCTTTGTCGTCATTTTCTACGGTAAGTCTTGATTGAACTGACATAGGTAGTCGTTCAAAGTTTTTACAAAATCTATCTAACGCTGATTCTTTATCACCATACACTCCATTACAATGTATATTAAGTTTGTTGTATGGTGTTCTTGATAAACCCATAAAGTCCATAATGTCTGCGTGGATAGTCAAATCTGTGATTGTGTTCTGAACTACATTTTCATTTGGTGATACCAATACATTGAAAGGGCCTGGGTGAGCAGTAAGTCTGTGTCCATATTGAGTTGCTAGTTGTCCACAATCTTGTAATAGTGCGTGAATAAATCTAATGTTAGGAAACTTAGTCCAATCTTTGTAATACTCAGATGCCCAAGGAAATGTTTCTGATGACATACGAAAGAACTTGATACCATTGTCCTCGTTCCATTGTATAATAGAATATAAGTCGGCAACATTTTTCATAACCAATTCAGATGTATAGTCCAAACCCTTTTCATCAAAGGTTCGTTTAATCATACTTCTGTTCATTGTTATTCTATGTTGGTCTAATCCATATTTTTTTGGATACGACAATTTCATATTGATACACGCATAACCTAAATTCATAACTCTAATATAACCTTTTTATTTTTATTTGTCAAGTCTTTTTTTCATAACATCTTGTTGATGTTGTTCGGGTGTGATATAAACACCTTTACCATAATCGTTCAATAAAGACTTTTCTAATTTAAGTCTTTCTTTATATTCAACGAAAGTTTCTCCCTCTAATCTTTTATCACCTTTTAATAACTTACCAATCTGTAACCTTTTCTTCATCATTTTTCTACATCTCCCATTAAGAATTTCTTTTGTTTATCTAAATCTTTTTTTAATTGTCTTTGAGCTGCCAGTTTCTCTTTATGACGAGCAACCAAGATTTCATCTTTGGTTTTTCTCTTGACTTTCTTTTTTGGTTTGACTTTTGTTGGTGGTAAAGTTCCTTTTAATTTAGGTTGTTCTTTACCTTTGTGAAATACATTTCCGTCTTTATCAACGAACTCGTTCATAAAGTGCCAACCAGCAGGACGACCTGTTGGTTTGTATTGTTTGGTTTTGCTTTCAAAATCCTCTGGAAACATTTTATACATTCTTGATTGTAGTGCTCTATCACTAATCACATATGTAACATCTTCACTTACATTCTTAACCGGAATACCAGTATACTTACAATCCATATAAGGAACTCCGTCAATGTAATAACCACCATTATCTTCAAATTTACTCATAACCCTATCCTTCGGCAATTGTTCCGTTTTTAATTGCCCTTTGTATTAATTCGTTTTCAATTTTATCATCTATATATTTGGACACTTCTTTACGAAACTTTCTTTCCTCTTCCAAGTCCTCCTCAATCAAGTCCTCTATCAATCTACCGACCGAATCCTCTAACTCATATTGTTTTTTATCACGAGCTTCGGTTTCAATCTGTTCTAATCGTTGTACTAGTTCTCTAATATCCATAATTTATATACCCTTAATATAATACATTAAAATCCATTTGTCAAGCATTTTTTTATTTTTCTTTAATTTTGTTTAAAAGTTTCTTAATTCTCATCTCTCTAAACCACACTTTATCTTCTGAATGTCCAGGATTTTGTCTCGTTCGATACAATCGTTTTTGTAGTTGGTGAATTTTTCTAAATAGTTTTGACTTGTATTCATACTTCTTACTCATTGTATTCTCCTGTTTTATATCTGTGATTGTTCTAATTAAATATCCTATCATATAATTCTTACTCCACCTCTTGCTGTTGGTTGTGGGTTTGGGTCATTTTCCTCTCTTGGTTCGTTTGGTTCTTCTATATCATAATGTAATCCGTCATTTCCGTTCTGACCTATAATATCCATTCGTTCATCATCTTCTGTTAATACTGGTTGTGAATAAATATCTTTCCAGTTTTCGTGTTGCGAAGCATCTTTTTTGTTGGAAGGACTGTCGTCTAATTTTATCTTACCTCTATCTATTAGTGCTTGGTTATATGCTATGACTAACATAACTGCTAATGGGTCAAACACAAAGATAAGAATAAAGATAAAGAACTTTACTACGGTATCTATGTCAGTACCGAAGGTTCTCGCTAAATAAATTGCTGGCCCGACATCTACACCAGTTGATACTAATCCAATCTCTAAATCAGCTCTTGTCTTTTTATATTCCAATAACTCATTATTGACTTGTAAAATCTGTGGATTATAATCCTCACGAAGTTTTCTTTTTGCAGTAATATAGTTGTCTGGTAATTCAGATATAGCAACCTCTAATTCCTCTTTTAGAAATACCTTATCCTCTTCCAATTGTTCTATTCGTTCTTCTATCGTTAATAGTTCTGTTGATTGTTTTTCAAACTCTAATGTCGCTCCTTGATAAGCATTACTTAAATATCCAAAGATACCTGCTGATGTAATGAATATCAATACGATAGTTGCCAGAGTCATATAAAATTTCTGGAACCAGTTAATCATATTCCAATAACGATATAAAAATGATGCCGTAACTAACTTACCGAGTTCTAATGCACTTGCCATTATCACTACCGATATAAAAGCACCACTAAATAGTTTTGCTAATCCATATACGGAAAAGGCAGCAGCACTTCCTGCAATAAATAATGCTGACAATCCAATCCATATGTAAAAATATTTTGAGTTTTCCATAATTTTTTCTCCCACCTTTATTATAAATATAAACGGGCACACTATTCCTGTATTTTATTTAGATTTTCCCTGATTTGTTGCTATATCAACAAACCAAGTTCCGTCTACAAGGTATTACACTACATCTTTGGTCTACAACCCAGCCTAACTTATAGTGCAACGATTTTTCAATTGATTATTATCTCAAATAATCCGTTAGGGTATCTTCTGATGACTTTTTAGTAAATCACTAAAGTTCCCTTCGGAACTTATCATCGTGACTGATGAACACTCTCTCATCAGAACTTTCGTTTGGTCGCTCATCCAAACCTCTCACTCACTTCCGCAAAAATTAAACCCAAGAAGTTTTGGGAATGAAAACTCTACGATATCAATTTTAGTTTTTCGTTTTTTCCTCTGTTAAATCTTTTGGTGGAACCATTGTTGCTAATATGTATTGTCGTAGTCCCTCTCGTTCTACTTCTTGACAATGTGCCCAAGTCCACGCTGTTGTTGTTTTAATTGTGTTGATGTTATTCACAACTGCATTACATTGTTTGTTCATTTCATCAATCAATTCATTTGATAACTCTATATCAATTTCCAATTCATCTGCCATTTCTAATAGTTGTCCAAAGTCATTATTCTTTTTTGCCTTAGCTGCTACCTGAAACTTTTTCTTATCTCCACCCTTTTTATCTGGGTGTGTTTTATTGGCTACCTTACGATATACTTTCTTTATTGTATCGTCTGATACTTCTGTTTGTATTTCTGCGTATGGGTCTTTGGTATCAACCTTATCATCTGATTTAGGTTGGTCTTTGATATCACCAGAAAAGTCTTTATGAAATTTCTGTAATGAGTTCTTGTAGATAATCTTCGCTTCCATTAATTCTAATTGTAGATAACGAAGTTTCTGTCGAATTTTCTTTTGTCGTAACTTTATTAAATCATCCATAATTTATAGCAAGGGGCATTAAGTTTCCCTCTCAAAAACCCCTTAACTATAAATATAAACAACCTTTATTAATTAAGAGATTTTTATTTTGTTTGTTTTTGGCTTCTCTGGTTCTACCTTTGGAATCTCAATAGAGAGTATGCCGTCCTCAAACTTAGCGTTGATATTATCTCCGTCAAGTTCTTCACCTAACTCAAATTGTCTTTTGAAAGAAGATTCTTTTAATTCTCTACGAATTACTTTGGCATCTCCTACATCAAACAACTTGTGTTTATCACCACTAATTGTTAGGACTCCGTCAGTAACCTCTACTGACAAGTCTTTCTTTGATAGTCCTGGAATTTCTGCGATGACACCAACTTTGGTATCCCACTCATACACATTAATTTTTGGGTATGCTGTTCCTTTAAATGGTTTAACCCCAATCTGTTTCTCAATTTCTGGAAATTGTGTAGAAACAATCTGGTCAAACATTCTATCAAATGGTGTTAGAAATTCGTCCCTATCGAATGCAGGGAACTTTGGATTATAGATTACTTTAGTCATTATTTTTCTCCTGTTATTTGTTAACTATTTTAGTCTAACTGATAACCTCTCTTGAGCGTTATCATATATAAATATAAGGTAAGAATAGAAAAATGTCTATTTTCTTACAATATATTTATGTGGAACAAACCACACTCGACCCATAGAATCTCTCAATCTCTTATGTCCTTCGAGTGTGTTGTTGTTGTCCTCTTTTAATACATCACCCTTATAAAGAGTGCCTTCCGTAGATGAGTAGTTCTCTACTACTTGATATTTTTTTATCATTACCCACCTACTGCTTCCTTAATCTGAGATTTATCTCTATACCCAACTAATGAATTACCATTAACAACTAATGTTGGAACTCCTCTAACATTATACTCTTGTGC
>Ga0209348_1001719_pt1 | contig 10542 bp, 13 predicted proteins | sample ETNvirenome_2_30_FD_184065 | JGI IMG/M metagenome (GOLD analysis project Ga0209348, IMG submission 184065) | Marine viral communities from the Pacific Ocean - ETNP_2_30 (SPAdes) (version 2) | ecosystem: Environmental > Aquatic > Marine > Oceanic | place: Pacific Ocean | collected 2013-06-22 | reverse complement strand
GTTGTACCAGGCACGACACAGAGACTACAAAAAAAATTTAAATCACTGGCTTTTGTTCCAGAATTTTTAAGAGAAAGATGTGCTATCACAGATTTTATGGAGAATCATGAAGTTTGTATTATCGGAACTGATGATACCGATATATTTAAATTAATCAAAGAAAGTCACGGTGATTATCCGAAACAATTTTCACAATGTAGTCCAACTGAGGCAGAGTTTGCAAAATATTTTCATAACGTGTATAATGCTAATCAGATCACTTTAGCAAATAGTTTCTATGAAATTTGTGTTAGCATGGGTGTTGATTACAATAAAATGAAAAATACTCTAAAGGGTAGGAGTAATATTAACTTTCAATACTTGGAATGTAATAAAAACTTTAGAGGATTTGGTGGAGTATGTCTTCCAAAAGATACAAAAGCAATGGATAATTTAGCAAAAAAATTAAATCTTGATGTTCAATTCTTTGAACATATTTTAACAGAAAATCAAAAGTATAGTAAAACTGTTCCTAATGGTATGAGATTATGAAAAAAGTATTAGTAACTGGAAGCGAAGGATCATTGATGCAATCAATCATTCCTAAGTTATTATCACAAGGTCATTCAATTGTCGGTGTTGATAACTTGTACAGACATGGTGAAGTTAGCAAACTTGCTGATAAAGAATATCCTTTATTAAAAATTGATCTGACTGACAGAAGTAAAACCGAAGATTTATGTAAAGGATTTGATGTAGTTTTCCTTGCAGCTGCAAAAATATACGGTGTGGGGGGATTTAATCATTACTGTGGTGATATTATTGCAGATGATATTGCCATACAGGGTAATATATTTCAAAGTTGTGCAAAACACAATGTTAAACATGTTGTTTATATAAGTTCTAGTATGGTTTATGAAACATGTGTGCAGGATGTAAATGTTCCTGTAACAGAAGATATGATTGATTCTTGTGAGATGCCAAAGACCGAATATGGTGTCAGTAAGATGATAGGTGAAAGAATTTGTAAAGCGTTTCATAAACAGTATGGTATTGATTACACAATTTGGAGACCATTTAATATTATAACACCAAGTGAAACAGGCATGAATGAATTAGGATTTAGTCATGTTTTTGCAGATTATATCAAAAATATTTTAATTGAAAAGAAAAACCCATTACCAATCATAGGAAGTGGTGAACAGATTAGATGTTTTACTTGGATAGAAGATGTTGCATCAATAATTTCTGAATATAGTTTTGATGATCGTGCTAAAGGACAGGCATTTAATGTGTGTAATGTAGAACCAATTACAATGAAAACACTTGCACAGAAAATTTATTCTTATACAGGCAATGATACGGATTTAACCTTTGAGACAACAAAAAACTTTAAACATGATGTATTAGTTAGAATACCTTCAGTGCAAAAGTTTACTGATGTATTCAAGAAATATGCATATCAACCTGTAGATAAAAGTATTAATATCTGTGTTAAACATACAATGAATAATTCATAATGAACTTATATGTTTACTTACAAGGTGGACTAGGAAATCAAATGTTTCAATACGCTGCAGGAGTTTCTGCTCTCAAAGAGTATCCACAATTTACTAACTTAAAACTTGATGCATCTTTTTATGAGGGTCAAGAAGTAAAGGTTGTCAAAGATGGACATACTGGTAGAAGTTATGACTTAGATGTTTTTAACTTATCATATGCTGATGTTGAGGAAGCTCCTGAAGGTGCAACTATGCTTAAAGGATGGTTTCAAAATATTGAAGAATTTAAAAATGTATCTGATAAAATAAAAAAGGAATTTACATTCAATTTAAATTTTTCAGAGGAAACAAAAAAAGTTGAGAATAAAATATTATCAGAAAAAAATCCAATTGCAATTCATGTTAGGAGAGGAGATTATATTTATAATCCAAATTGTTACTCTTTTCACGGTGTTCTAAGTAAAAAATATTATGATGAAGCAATTAATATTATGAATTCAAAATACAATAATCCTCATTATTTTGTTTTTTCAGAAGATGTTGATTGGTGTAAAGATAATATCAATACTTCTAATATTACTATTGTTGGATCTGAGTGTAATGATTATAAAGATACTGGACATCTTTATCTAATGACTAAATGTAAAAGTCATATCATTGCTAACTCATCATTTTCTTGGTGGGGTGCTTGGTTGGGTAATACTGAATTAACAGTAGGACCTAAAAGATGGAATCGTGAGAGTAACGGTTCAGATTATATGTTAAAAGAATGGATTAAAATATAAAAAAGATGAAATTAATAGCACATAGAGCTAATATTGATGGATGTGAAAGTTGGTTAGAAAATAAACCTGAACAAGTTGACAGATGTATAAATTTAGGATATGATGTAGAGGTTGATGTAAGATATGATCCATTAACACAAGTATTTTGGTTAGGACATGATGAACCAAAATATAAAGTTAATTGGAAATGGATGGCAAATCGTCATAAGAATTTGTGGATTCATTGTAAAGATATTACAACATTATATGAATTTACAAAATATCAACAATCTGGATATCAATACTTTTGGCATCAGGAGGATGATTTTACTCTTACAAGTAACAATCAAATATGGACTTATCCTGGTAAACCATACACACCCAATACTATTATAGTCATGCCTGAAAAATTTATGGAGATAAAAAATCTAAATGATTTGAAAACATATAATTGTTATGGTGTTTGTACTGATTATGTTTCACATTTAAAATAGTATGGAAAATCTTGCTTTAGTTACTTGGACACATGATTCTTATGATGATATATTTCCAGTTTATTTTGGAAATATAGAAAAGTTTTTTCCAAGTTTAAGTAAAAGTTATGTTTTAATAAATGAAATAAATGATTCGATATCTGATAATCATTTACAATTAATAAATGATGAAAATGTTAGTTATGTGTCAAGATGGTTAGGATGTTTAGATCATATAGAAGAAGAGTACATTTTGTATATGCAAGAGGATTTTGTCTTATATGACCATGTTGAAGAAGATAAAATTAATAATTGTTTAGAATTTCTTAAAAGTAGTGATTGTTCATGTGTTAGACTTATAAGATCAGGATTGAACTCTTTAGACAATAAAGTAGAGAGTAATATATACAAAATATCTCATTTTAAAGATCCAAATTTATCTTTTACACACCAACCAACAATATGGAAAAAAGATCATTTTATCAAAATTATGGAAATTTTGAGTCCTCAAAGTATTAGAGATGTTGAATCTAATGGAACATTTATGGGCAGCACTGTGATGAAACAACTTGGATATTATTCATCTTATTATTTTGATGAGACATCTCCACCAAGGGGTGGTCATTATGATAGTAAAATATTTCCATACATAGCCACTGCTTTGATAAAAGGTAAATGGAATACAAGTCAATATAGTAGTGAGTTAAATGAAATTGCTAAAGAATATAATTTAGATTTTAAAGTAAGAGGAGAAATTTAATGATTAAACTTTTAATAATAGATGTTGATGGCATTATGACCACTGGCATGAAATACTACAATCGTGATGGTGAAGTTAAATTAAAAACTTTCTGTGATAAAGATTGGACATCTATTAAAAGATTTCGTGCTGCAGGAGTCAATGTAGTATTTTTAACTGGAGATGGATATAATAAAAAGATATTAGAAAATCGTAATTTACATGTAATTGTTAATAGGGGAAGTGGTTTTCATAGTGATAAAGCAAACTACTTAGATGAGATTCTAGAGGAATATGAGTGCACTGCAGAAGATACAGGTTTTATTGGTGACGATCTTTTTGATATAGGAATTATGAGAAAGGTCGAGTATCCATTTTGTGTCTTAAATTCACCAAAGATGGTTAAGGATAATGCTTCTTGTTTAAAATATAATGGTGGAGATAATGTATTGATGCACCTGTTTGAAGTATTAGAGGAGACGAAACTTATACCAACTGTGTCTTACGAGGATGTTGTTGATAAAATATATGACCTAGATATAAAGGAAAAATTTTAATGAAGGATATATCTTTATATGGTCATCTAACTATTGATACTATAATAGATGGACTTACAGAGAAAAAAACTCTAGGGTCTATGGCTAATGTATGGAAAGCTTTAATAGAATTAGATAATTCTTTAAAAATTGGATTATCTCCAATTGATATAGGTCAAGCGTTAATTTACATAGACCGTGAATCATCACAAAGATATTCTAAACCCTCTCTTAATTTACGAAAAAGTAAAGCAATCATACACACGTCAAAAATACATCATTTGATATATTTGAATGAGATGACAATTACAGATTTTATACCAACTTTACATGGTATAGTGACTGCAGATGTATGTCCTGGCAAATCTTTGAATAAAGATACTCTTAAATATGTTGATTATCTTTTTATATCAGATGAAGATGTTGATGATTTCTCCTCATTAGTGAATGCAACTAAAGGATGGGTAATACTACACCACTCAACAGGTAGTACATTTTCAAATGGAAAAGAAGAATATTTTTGGAAACTTCCAGATGATAAGATTCTTAATAATGTAAATGTTTTAGGAGCAGGTGATATATTTGCCTCTTGTTTCCTTTATAAATTATTACAACAGGGTCAAGAAATTTGTAAATCAATTGAATTTGCACACTTAAAAACCACAGAAATTCTTAAAAATTTAACATCATGAAGAAATATAATTTATTATTACCCATCGCAGGAAAAGCTCAACGTTTTTTAGATGCTGGATATACGATGCCAAAACCATTGATTTTTGCAAATCACAAACATGTTATTGATTGGTCTCTAGAATCTGTTAAATGTGATGACTGCAATCTTATATTCATTGTTAGATTAGATCACATCTATAATTTTAGTATTGATAAAATACTAAAACAAAAATTTGGAAATGATATTCAAATAGTTGTTCTTGATAAAGTAACCAGAGGTGCCCTAGAGACTTGTGTACTTGCTGAAAAATATATTGATAATAATTTACCACTTTTTGTTTATACTCCAGACGTTTACTTCGAACCTCAGTTTGATCCTGAAAGTATTGATTTGGATTCAGATGGATTCTTATTAACATTTTTAGCTAATAGTTCTGACCATAGTTACTCTGATTGTGATGTAAATGGAAAAGTATCTAGAGTTGTTGAGAAGGAGGTGGTTTCTGAACATGCAAATGTAGGTTTGTATTATTTTAAAAGTGGTAGAGAATTTCTAAAATATGGAAAGGAAGTTATTGATAATAATATGATGGTGAAGAATGAGTTTTATATTGCTCCGATGTATAATTTAATGATTCGTGATGGAATGTGTGTTACATGTGCAGACACTGAAAAGATGCATGTTCTTGGAACACCACAAACACTTGAGTTTTTTAGTGATAGAGTTACCTCTAAATTTGGAGATAAACCAATTGCGATTGCATGTGATCATTCTGGATTTGAGTTAAAAGAAAAAACAAAAACTATACTTGAAATGAAAAGTATTGATTATATTGATGTAGGAACATATGTTAATAAATCATGTGATTATTATGATTATGTTTCTCAAGCAATATCTTTAATTAACTCTAATGAATGTGATCATGCACTATCATTTTGTCGATCAGGACAGGGTGTTAATTTAGCAGCTAACAAATCAAAAGGTATTCTTTCTGCTTTAATATTCGATGATTATACTGCAGAGTATTCAGTTAGACATAATTGTGTAAATCATTTTGCCATACCCTCAAAGTATGTTAACGTTAAAACAATGGAAAAAATTATAGATAAACTTACTATTACAACCTTCGATGGTGGTAGACACTTTACTAGATTATCTAAATTTATTTGATGAATTATACTATAATAATTCAAGGACCTTTAGAAAAACATTCTATTGATGGAATCGATAATTATCTAAAATATGGAAAAGTTTTAGTTTCCACATGGGATTATATTGATACTTCATCCATCCCTGATACTGTTAAAAAAATTGTTAAACCTCTTCCAAATATATCTAAATCAGTAGGGACTATTAGTAATTTTTACTATGCAGTTTGTGGTATGCAAAATGCTTTAGATGTTATTGATACTGAATATTTTGTAAGAACTCGTGGAGATGAGGTATATAAAAATCTGGATAACTTAATAGAGACTTTTGAAAGTAATACAAATAAAATTGTTTTTGGAAATATGTTTGCAAGAAGTTGGGATGATCGTCCTCTACATATTGGAGATCATTTATATGTTGGTAAAACTGAAATTGCAAGAACTGCCTTTAAATATTTAAGAGATATGTATGAGGGTAGAGAAAAATTAGAACAGTGGGCAGTACAAGGAGGTCAAGATTATAATCCGAGAACAAATAGACATCATTCTAGTGAAGCTGAAGTTGTGCTAGCTAAAACATTCTTACACTCTAAGAATATTGAAATAAATGATTGGTATGATAAAAATATGTTTTTAGATAATTTTAGTATTATTGATATTAATTCAACTCAAGAGTTTATTTCAAGTTGGCAAAATGGCAATCAAGTTTATAAAAATAATTTTGTAAATCCTCATAATGTAAAAACAATATTAGACATATAATGTATATTTCTCATCCTGATAAATTTATTTTTTTTCATACACCAAAGGTTGCAGGATCTTCCATACATATTTTTTTCAAAGATCATTATGGTTTAGTTGGTGAACAAAGATGTGATCCAATCCCATCAATTCATCATATGTCTGCTAAAGACTATTTAAATAGTAATCCTCAATATAAAAATTATTTTAAATTTTCTTTTGTTCGTAATCCTTTTGATAGATTTGTATCTGCCTATTCGGGATTTACTCAAATACGTAACATAGACTTAAGTCCTTTTTCTTCTTTTTGTGAAGAATTTCCTCATTCCAAATTTTCAAAGGATATTCACTGGATTCCACAGAGTGAGTTATTATGTGATGATGTAGGAAATATAGTTCCAGACTTTGTTGGTAGGTATGAAAACCTGAATGATGATTTAAAAACCATATCTGACATAATAGGAATTGATATAAACATAGGACATCATAGAAAAACTAATCGCACTTACTATAAACAAATGTTTTCTTCTAAAACAAGGGACATAATTGAAAACTTTTTTAGTGTTGATTTAAATAAATTTGATTATGAGTTTTAACAAACAGTGTATTCTTTTAACTCATGTTTTCATTGAATCGCATGAGGAGTTTAAAATAGATCAAACAAATTTTGTTGTACAACATTTTAGAAAAAATAATCCTGATGCATATATCATAGTTGTTGGACATGGATTAAAACCAGATAAATTGGAATTATATTGTGACCATGTAGATTGGAGATCGGAAATAATTAGGAGTGAGATTGGATATGGACATCCAATCCTTGTAAATGCAGGAATAGATCATGCCATACAAAAAGGATTTCCTTATATACTTAAAACTAGATTAGATGGTGTTAACTTGATTCCTAATATTTTTGATTGGTGTTTAAATCATCTTGATAATATGATGTATCTTACTACACAAATTACATCAAAAGATGAAATGATTCTTTGTGACTTGTTTAATTTTTCAAAAACTGCTATAATGAAGGAATGTTGGAATCCAAAAGTTTGGAATCAAACTAAAAGTGGATTATATTTTCATGCAGAAAATTTTTTTAATTTGTGTCTTGAGAATAAATGGGAGGATGCTCTCACAAACAATTGTAAAATAAAAGACATATTCACCTTGAAATGGATTGATTTTAGAAACAATTGGGGACTCCTATATAATAAAAAAGAACAACTTCTTAACAACCACTTGGATGATTATATTAAATATCTTTGGGGATCAACTGAAGGTTGGTTAGTATGGAACTCTGAGGGTAAATTAATTCAATCAAATACTTGGAATATTAACTCACTATTGACTGAAAAATGAAAGCAGCACTTTGTTTGTATGGATACTTTGACTGTTTGACAGATACCACTTCAAAGGGTATGGATGGTTATGAGCACATTAAAAAAAATATTTTAAATAAAGTTGATACAGATGTCTTTATTCATAGTTGGCAACCAGAATTAAAAGATTTTCTAGAAAATTTATATGAACCTAAACTTATAAAAAGTGAACCACAAATTGATTTTCTCCATTATGTTAATGATAGAAATTTAGACCCTACAAATTATTGGAATTCAATTCAAAGACCACCTCAAGTAAGATTCTCTTACTTCTATTCTTTGAGTCAATCTTTTGGATTAATGAGGCAATGTGAGATAGAAAGTGGTAGTGAATATGACGTAGTGATAAAAGGAAGATTTGATTTAGGTAGAACAAATAGAAATACCTCTGGACCAGGCAGACATTGTAAACATGCTGTCCAATGTATTAACTTTGATCCATCATTGGATATGAAAAAATTGTACGTGGCTGATTGGGATTCTTGGGATCATGGTATCTGTGATATGTGGTGGTATTCAAACTCCCAAAATATGAGAAAGTTTATTAATTTATATAAAAAATGTTCTAATGATTATTGGAATATTGGAAGTGATTTTTATAATAGTCTTGAACATAAATATGATCTTTTAAATGCAATTAGAACATTAAAACAATTTCTCATAGATAATGATTTGTGGGATAAAGTTCATGCCTTACCTACTACATGGGAGTGATTATGATTGAACACAATTATACAAAAGATTTTAATACGTTAAAATCAAAACTGATAAGTTCAGAACCTTTTGCCTTTCTAAGATTTTCTGATGGTGAGGGGTTTGTTTTATACGATCAATATCTTGAATTAAGTGATCGTGGATATAATTTGAATGGGGCACAGGGATATGCTTATTATGGTAAAGAAGAGCATAAAGTATTTGATCCTGAAAAACATTCATTTAACAGACAAAAGTTAATTGAGTCATTAGAATATGTTGCACCAAATTATTACAAAGGTATTCCCATGAGGGATTCTTGTGCTGCATTTGATGGTATTTTTGATGAGATAGTTGAAAATGCTGGTGGTGATAGTGAATATTTAACCTTTGCAAATCTATGGAACAATGCAAATTATCCTAGATTTATTGAAGAAATTGTTCCTATTCTATCTGATAAGAAGGTTGTATTTGTTTTAAATGAATGTGCAAACATTGAAAAATTACCATTTAAAGTAGTTAAAGATTTTAGAATAGGTTCCAATTGTTTTATTGATAATTATGGTATAATAGAAGAAATTAAAAATTATATTACTAAGAATGATATTATCGATCATGTATTTTTATTCTCGGCTGCTAGTCTAAGTAATTTATTAGTTCATCAACTATATGAGATGAATGATAAAAATACTTATATTGATATAGGAAGCACTCTTAATCCTATTATGGATATGACAGGATGGACTGGAACTAGAACCTATCTAAATCAATACTGGAATCCTACAGGAGACAGATCACAACTTGAAATTATTGATATTTGGGAATGAAAGTTTCTTTATATGTTATGACACAGAAAGGGTATGAGGTTTTGAGAACTTTTCTTAATATCGATACTTCATTAATTAGTTTTGTTGTATGTGCTCATGATTCATCATTAGATAATGATTATTATGATGAAATAGAATCATTATGTTATAATAAAAAAATTAAATTTTATGATAGATTATCTTTGGAAAAAGATTTATCTACTATTTCTATAGCAGTTTCTTGGAGGTGGATGATTAAATCAAATCATCCTATAATTGTTTTTCATGATTCATTATTACCAAAATATAGGGGATTTAATCCTTTACCCAGTGCTCTTATAAATGGTGAATCTGAAATTGGTGTTACCTCTCTTTATGCTACTGATGAATATGATAAAGGTGAAATTATATTATCAAGTTCTTCAAAAATTACTTATCCAATTACATTATCTAAATCTATTAAAATTATTATTAATAATTACATTGATTTAACTAAAAAAATAGTTAATATTCTTCTCTCTGGAAGAATACCATATTCTACTCCTCAATTAGAAAGTGAAGCCACCTATAGTCTTTGGAGAGATGATAAGGACTATTTAATTGATTGGAATCAATCATCTAAAAGAATTAGAAGACATGTAGATAGTTTGGGCAAACCTTATAAAGGTGCTTCTTCACATCTTATTTACAAGTCAGACGTATCTTTAGTAAGAATTCTTTCAGTTCAGGAAGTTGATGATGTTATTATTGAAAATAGAAATAATTCAATAGGTAAAGTTATTTTTATTAAAGATGGTAAACCTGTTGTTGTTTGTGGAGATGGTTTATTGTATATTAATGATATGGTAGATGATAGTGGTAAAAATGCACTTCCTATTAAAAATTTTCGTAGTAGATTTTCTTAATTATGATTAAACACAATCCATATAAAATTGTAAGTATGTTTGAGGAGTGTATCGCAGACTATACTGGAGCACCATATGCATTATCTATTGATAGTTGTACCAATGCTTTGTTTTTGACATGTAAATATTTTGAAGTTAATGATGTCATCATACCATCAAAGACTTATCTATCTGTACCACAATCTATAATGCAAGCTGGTGGAA
>Ga0209348_1001716_pt1 | contig 10552 bp, 19 predicted proteins | sample ETNvirenome_2_30_FD_184065 | JGI IMG/M metagenome (GOLD analysis project Ga0209348, IMG submission 184065) | Marine viral communities from the Pacific Ocean - ETNP_2_30 (SPAdes) (version 2) | ecosystem: Environmental > Aquatic > Marine > Oceanic | place: Pacific Ocean | collected 2013-06-22 | reverse complement strand
CGGAGTGAAAGGTATTGATGTAATTCCATGCTTCTATAAGTTGGAGTACATCGAATGGAAAGATAGAGGAGAAGGTCTAGGTGCACCAGTTGCAATCTATGATTCATCTTCTGACATCATGTCTAAGACAACACCGGATGCAAACTACAAAGATAGATTACCAAACGGTAATTATATTGAGAAGACTGCATCGCACTTTGTTATAGTAGCGGGGGATAGTCCATCGACAGCGTTGATCTCTATGAAATCTACTCAATTAAAAATTAGTAGAAAGTGGAACTCAATGATGTCTGGTATTAAGATGAAGGGTGCAAACGGAATGTTTACACCGGCATCTTTCAGCCACATTTACAAACTAAAAACTACCCAAATGTCAAACGATAAAGGCACTTGGTTTGGTTGGGAAGTTAGTAAGGTTGGCCCAGTAACTGACAAAGGTCTTTACGATCAAGCCAAAAGTTTTAGTGATAGTATTTCAAAAGGTGCTGTCAAAGCTAAACATGGTGAAGAAAAACCAAAGGACCAAGCTAGCATTATATAATTCCTTCGGGATATGTGCACAGTGTGGGCCAGGAGGGAGACTGAGTGGCCCACATAACAGTTATTATGGAAAGATACATAGAATATTTTAATGGATACAGGAATGCCTACGGTGTAGCTGACTTTAATCACCAGGATTCTAAAATAGATTCTGAAACAGGAAAAAAGAAACCTGTCTACAGATGGAACTTTGAAGAACTTACTAAAGATATTTATCAACAACACTTAGATGGCAAACTATCTATTGGCATACAGCCATGTACAGAAGAATCAGAAGTTAGATTTGGTGTTATAGACATAGATCCAAAAGACTATGCTGACTTTAACAAAAAAGATTACATAGACATCATACAACAATACGAATTACCTTTACTACCAGTCGAATCTAAGAGTGGTGGTCTACATTTATTTTTATTTATGAATACATTTACAGATTCTAAAACTGTAAAATCTTTTCTTACAAATTTATTATCTTTGTTTGGACTCAAACAAGATACAGAAATATTTCCAAAACAAACACAACTAACAAAAGATAGTGAGACAGGTCAACTACGACCAGGACAGTTTATAAATTTACCATATTTTGGGGAGGAACGTAAAGCTTTGAACGTTGATGGTACACCATTTACATTACAAGAATTTATGAAAGTGATTAGTGTGAATCTAGTTACCAAAGAAAGACTGAAAGGAATTACAGAAGAGATAGAAACAAAAAGTATGGAAGGTGTTGATGAAGAGTTTACAGAGGGTCCACCATGTCTAGCAGCAATATCTAAACTATCTAAGAATGAAAACTTTGATGGCAAAGATCGATTTATGTACAACTATCATGTCATGGTTAAGATGAAGTATCCTGACAATTGGCAACAGAAAGTTATGAATGCACCAGTAAAATATTTTGCTGGCGTACATGCAAATGCGTGGGATCAAAAGTTTTTAAATCAAAAAGTAAAATCATGGAACAGAAGTTCTAAAGGTTATACCTGTACACAAAGTCCACTGAGTGAGAATTGTAAGAAAGGTATTTGTGTTAAGAAGAAGTTTGGAGTATTAGCAGGATCAAAAGGTTCTTATCCTGTACTAACAAACTTGAAGAAGATAGATCTGGATCCAGAACCTGAGTACGAATTTGATGTAACAAAACCAGATGGTATTGGTACAGCGACAGTGCATTGTAAGAATGTAGAACATCTAAACGATCAGCGTAAGAGACGTAACTCAATATCAAAAGCTGCAGGATTCTTACCACCGTTAATCAAGAATGATGAAGAGCAAGCTGTGATGGATGCATTGTATCAAACACAAAAGATTGTACAGCCACCGGTGGGTACATCACCAAAAGAAAAATTACATGATGTTATACATGCAAAAATACATGGACCAAAAGCTACAAGTGATGCTGCGTTTAAAACTGGAGCAGTGTTGATAGAGGGTGAGTATGCATTCTTTAAGTTCGATAAGTTCTATGACAAATTAAAAGCAAAGAACTGGAAGTACAGCGAAGATAAAACAGGACGTATGATGCAGGTGCTGTACCAAGAATGTGAGATAGAGTTTCTAGAACAGAAAAGATTCCCATCAAAAGAAGCAGGCAAGTATCACTCATCAACAAAAAATATTATACAAATAAATGTACAAACATTTGAGGAGGTACCTATCCATCACACACAGACAAAACATAAGACGGATATAATATGATCAGTAGAAAACTATTCGGGCCTCCGGGAACAGGGAAAACAACAAAGCTATTGAAGTATGTTAAAACATTTTTAAAACTAGGAACACCTATAGATAAGATAGGGTACTTTGCATTTACAACCAAAGCTGCAAACGAAGCTATCGACAGAATGCTAGACTATCACACAGCTTTTCAAAGAAAAGATCTCAAACATTTTAGAACGCTACACTCTCTTGCTTTCAATCAATTAGGTATGAAGAAAGCTCAGGTCATGCAGGACGAACATTACGAAGACATAGGTAGACAGCTGGGTATAGAAGTTACAGTCTATTCTAATGGTGAAGAATCTACAGGCTTTATTAATTCTGATAGTGAATACTTTAATCTTATAAACTCAGCTAGAATAAAAAATATTACAATAGAAGAAGAATACAATACTGACATGTACTCAGGGGACATGGACAAAAGGTTGTTAAAAATCATAGCTGATGAAGTAATAAATTACAAAAAATCTTATGGCCTTATAGACTTTACAGACATGATTGACAAATTTATTGTGTCAGGATTGTGTCCGAAATATGATGTAGCATTTATCGATGAAGCACAGGATTTATCACCAATACAGTGGAAAATGTTCAATATTATCAAGGAAAATAGCAAATATGTTATACTAGCAGGCGATGATGATCAAGCAATTTATGGCTGGGCAGGCGCAGATGTAAAAAAATTTCAGCAAGAAATTTCAAAGAAGGACATAATTTTGCCACAATCTTACAGGGTTCCACAAAACGTACAAAATATTGCAGACAAGATATTAAAACTAATTCCAGAAGATAGACGTGTACAAAAAAATTGGAAAGCAAGAGAGGAACAAGGCACAGTAAATTATGTTTATAGTCTTGAAGATGTACCAATTGATAAAGGCAATTGGTTAGTTCTTGCAAGATACAACGACAAACTAAATAGACTTAAACCCTCTCTAAAAGAACGTGGTATTTATTTTGAATACAAAGATCGTAAGAGTTACAAGGTAAACTTGTTTAGAACTATTCTAAACTACATACGTTGGCAAAAAGGAGACCTATTATCGTTATCAGAAGTGAAAGATATATTTGAATATACTGGTTGTCCGGCAGAAGTTACTGAGGAAAAAATGTATGATCTTTCTGATTTTAAATTTTATAAAGATGTAGAGTGGTATAATGAATTTAATGTTGATTATGAAGAGTGTCTATACATAAGAGAGATGTTAAGCAATGGAGAAGAATTAAGAAAAGACCCAAGAGTAAAACTATCTACAATACACTCTGCTAAAGGTGGAGAGGCAGACAATGTATTGTTAATACTAGATAATACAAAAACAATACGAGATGCATTAGAAAAAAGTTCTGACAAACAAGATGAAGAGCACAGAGTTTGGTACGTAGGTGTAACTCGTACAAAACAAAATCTGTACATCATGGCAGCAAAAAAGGAGGATCAAGGTTATGACATCGAAAGTTTGGGATAAGCAGCACGGCGGGAGTCACTATCAAAAATATAAAATCCAACCCAGTAAGTTTGTAGTGGAGAATGAATTGCTATATCCTGAGGGTTGTGCTATAAAATATATTATTCGTCATCGTGACAAGAATGGGAAGGAAGACATATTGAAAGCCATACATTTTTTAGAAATGATTATTGAGAGGGACTACGGTGAAAATTCCTAAGTTTGAAGCACAAACAGAATGGGTAAAACCCACTGAGTTTCCAGACCTACGTGACGTAGATGAAATAGCAATTGACTTAGAGACAAAAGACCCTGACCTAATTAAGAAAGGATCTGGTTCTGTTATTGGTAATGGGGAAGTTATAGGTATTGCTGTTGCTACAAAATTTTACAAAGGTTATTTCCCTATTGCACATGAGGGTGGCGGAAACATGGACAGACAAAGAGTATTGTCTTGGTTAAAAGATATACTTGAATCACAATCAACAAAAGTTTTTCATAATGCTATCTACGATGTTTGTTGGCTACGGGCAATGGGATTTAAAATAAATGGTGACATAGCCTGCACAATGATTGCATCTGCGTTGACCGATGAAAACAGATTTCGTTATGATCTCAATAGTTTATCATGGCATTATCTTGGTTATGGTAAAAACGAAGCTGCACTTGCAGAGGCTGCAGAAGAATGGGGCATAGATCCAAAATCAGAAATGTACAAACTACCTGCAATGCATGTTGGTGCATATGCTGAACGGGATGCTGAAGTAACACTTGGTCTTTGGCAAGAAATGAAAAAAGAAATTATTGGTCAGGACCTAGAAGATATATTTGACCTGGAGTCTGATTTGTTTCCATGTCTTGTTGACATGAGATTCAAAGGTGTGCGTGTAGACATAGAGAGAGCACATGCAATGAAAAAAGAATTTGTAGCACAAGAAAAAGAATTACTACATAAAATAAAAAGTGAAACAAATATTGATACACAGATCTGGGCAGCTAGATCTATTGCAAATGTATTTGATATGTTGAGACTAGAATATCCGACAACAGAAAAAACAGGTGCACCATCTTTTACAAAAAACTTTTTACAGGAACATCCGAACCCTGTTGTTAAAATGATTGCACAAGCAAGAGAAATTAACAAAGCACACACAACATTCTTAGATTCTATTCTTAGATACGAACATAATGGCAGAATACATGCAGAGATAAATCAATTACGTAATGCTGGGGGTGGCACGGTTACAGGTAGGTTCTCTTACCAGAACCCGAATCTACAGCAGATACCAGCTAGAAACAAAGATCTTGGACCTAAGATAAGGTCATTATTTATACCTGAGGAGGGCCATACATGGGGTTGTTTTGACTATTCTCAGCAAGAGCCTAGGTTGGTAGTGCATTATGCGTCTTTATATAAATTACCATCTGTATATGATGTAGTAGATTCTTATAGCAATGATTCTAGCGCAGACTTTCACCAGACTGTAGCAGATATGGCTGACATACCTAGATCCCAGGCTAAAACTATTAACCTTGGACTATTTTACGGCATGGGTAAAGCAAAATTGCAAGCAGAATTAGGGGTAACAAAAGACAAAGCTGCTGACCTATTTAATACGTATCACTCACGTGTACCGTTTGTAAAACAATTGATGGAGAAAGCATCTAACAGAGCACAGGATCGTGGTCAGATACGGACACTGCTGGGTAGACTATGTAGGTTTCACCTGTGGGAGCCTAACAGTTTCGGTATGCATAAAGCCATGACTCACGAAGATGCACTCAGGGAACATGGACCGGGGATCAAGAGAGCTTACACATACAAAGCACTAAATAAATTAATACAAGGATCAGCTGCAGACATGACTAAGAAAGCAATGTTAGAATTATACAAAGAAGGTATCATACCACATATACAAATACATGATGAATTAGATATATCTGTTCAAGACGAGTCACATGCAAATAAAATAATTGAAGTGATGGAAAATGCTGTTACACTAGAGGTCCCAAATAAAGTTGACTATGAACATGGGGACAACTGGGGTGACATACATGGGTAATTATTATGGCGTATTTAAATGCAAACATACCAGTAACTTATGCTCAAATAAGGAGAGAATATTTATATGATCTTAAAAATCATCATGGCGAAGTTGAAGATTGTGTTATCTTCGGGATTACTGCGATCACTGGTCGTCCGATTTTGTTCCACGCAATTATGGAAAATGGTGCAGTCTTCTACCGTTTACCGATCTCTGCTTTTATACAAAGAGGCTTTAAGCCGGAAGAAGTTCCTAAACGTAGGTTGGATGAGTTGGAGTTATGGAATTGTTTTAGTTATTATCCTGCTGTCACTAGTTGGGACCTCTTAGATGGACAATCAGGAAAGTATATAGGTAAAGATAAAAAATGGCACTGTGGTGCTTATTTATTTACTGTTGACTTTGCACACCCTGAAAGTAATATAGTTGACACTGATCATTCAGAAATACCGCACGAGCATAAGTGCGCCCACATAATGGCCTTAGATGATGGAAATTATGCAGCACAACCAAACAATCGAATTATTTGGGATATTCCTTCTTTTACTGTTAAGGATGATATCCCGGATTGGAAGGTCCAAACTTCTGAATGGAATGTTGAAGACACGCGTAAATGGAGAACCGAAGACACGGACAACTTCTTTTACGAAATTGAGGAGAAGAAAAATGATTAGTAAAATTAAAAACAAAGCTTTTCATTACTGGCACAATCACAAGATAGAATCTCTTGTGTTTATAGTTTTGATAGTAGCTTTAATAGTAAAGTAATTTATGAGTAAAAAACCACTCAACATATCGGAGTCGGCGGCTGTACAGATGCCGATGAAAACGGTAGCTAGTTTAATTCTACTTGTTGCAGCCGGCGTCTTCGCATACACCGAGCTTACAGCTAGGTTGGTATCGCTGGAGACATCACGTGAATTATTTGAAAATGATCTGTTAAAAAAATCTGAACAAGTGCCCGTAGACCAGGAGCAACATTTTTTATTGGAGGATCTTTATAAAAGTGTCGAGAAGATGGAGGAAACTCAAGAGATGAATATGACTAACAAAGTCAACATAGAGTTTTTAAGAGAACAATTAGACAAAGCATTAGCTGATATTGAAGATTTAAAAGACAAAGTAAGAGCAAACGGAAGGACGGCACATTAATGACAGAAATGGTAGTAGCATTATTGATGATAGTTAATGGAGAAATTAAGGAACACAGAATTCAAATCGATCCTAAGACAGGTAAGTATTCAATGGCAATGTGTTTAAAGGGTAAAAGATACGCTACCAGAGGTGAAAAAAAATATAGCAAAGATAGCAATATCGTTCACCAATGTATAAAATCGATGGCTGAAACAGAGTTAAACATAGATGGTAGCAAAAGCATTAAAAAACTCATCCTCGAATAAAGTAGCTAAACATCTAAGAGATAGACGTTACCGTCAGATTGTGATAAAAAATAAGAAAGCATATGACAGGAAAAAAAACAATAAGATTTCAAACGGAGATAGTTAACGGTATATGTCCTACCTGTGAAGAACTAACTATGTTAGTTGGAATTACACCAGAAATGTATAGATGTATTAGTTGTGGCTCTGATCTGCAGCAACATATAAATGGTAAGATAAGTTACATACCTGCATTATCACACAATACTTTACAATCGAAAGTAGAAGATTATTTTAATGGCGAAGAAAGCTAAAGGTTTATACGCAAAAGTTGCACACGTACCCACGTTTCACAAAACGAATATTGGACGTAATCCTAGCAAAGCAAAAATGAATAAATCCCGCCGGCGTAGTTTCAAAAAATATCGTGGCCAAGGAAAATAATAGTTGACAATATTTTCTGGGATATTATATTATCCGTATGAAAGAAAAAATAATAACAATTAAACCAAAAAGTATCTCACAAAAACAATGGGCTATATTATTGTTAGAATTAAATATGATAAAGAAAGCATGGAAACCATACGGAGTCGATATACAAATGTCTGCACCAGGTTTAAAAAGAATTGTAGAGTGGGGTACAAAAAAATATGGAACTGATCATTCTAAATGACGGTCTGTATCAATTAATACCAGTCACTAAACAGATGATGGAAGGTATTGTGATAACAGGAGAGATAGATTGTTTTGATCTTTGTGACATACTTAGATTAAAATTAACAGAGTATGTGGATACTCTGAACTTACATATGATGAATGATGGAAGGTATTGTGATAACAGGAGAGATAGATTGTTTTGATCTTTGTGACATACTTAGATTAAAATTAACAGAGTATGTGGATACTCTGAACTTACATATGATGAATGATGGAAGTGGATCTATGATTGGTTGTATGTGTAAATGATTTGAGAAAAGGACCGGCGTCCATATAATGCCTCGCGCTATTCCCTGTACGTCAAGCTGTGACCTTCACCAGGGTGGGGGTAGCCTCGGAGCCTTTGGCCCCGTACGAGTACGTGCACGGAAACTACGGGGTTTGTAATGAATTAAATAGTATTATCTGGAGTGCAATAAAATTTTATAAACATACCATACTTATTAACATCTGTTCTACCAAGCTCTTCCATTTTAACAATGGATTCTTTGTATCCAAACATTAAACAATCGTATTGTGTATTAAATGTTTCTGGCCATTCGTACGGTGGCATACATTGGCCTGCCACACTCGAACATATTATTATGCTTAAAATAAATTTCATTTGACACCTGTTGTATATTATGAGATAAATCCTACATTAGTATAAATCTAAGAAAGGAGTATAAAGTTTATGACTGACATAAGCAAATATAAAAATGTCTCGTTGCCAAAAGAGACATACAATAAAATAGACAAGATAAGGAAAGTTATAGTGCCTGAGATGACAATCAGTAGATCTCAAACGATAACATTATTAGTAAATGAGAAAGAGAAGAAGTTAAATGGCAAGCTCAAAGCGTAAGGTAATCTGTTCTGTTTGTAATGGAAACGGTTTTGTCCGAGTCCCATACGAACAGGTCAGAGAGGAACAATGGGCTGATTGCGATTTTTGCAACAACCAGGGTGAGATAGAGGAGGAGATAGAAGATGATACTGTTCGGAAGATACAGCATTAATAACAAGAAATGGAAGCAACAGTTTGCAACGTGGAGTTTGTATTACAGAACTGAAATAGTTTTAACAATTGCAGGTTTTATTGTTGGATTAATAGTTGGTCTAATAATATGATGGGTTTATTTTTTATTGGTATAGTTGTCTCTGTCATTGTGATGGCTGTATTATTATATGTAAGAAAATATGATTGGTTCTGAAGACATAGCCTACATTGCAGGTCTATTTGATGGAGAAGGATCTATACATTTCAAACGTGGTAGTGAAAAGAAAAAGAAACACAAAGGCAAAGGTTATCGGACTTCAAATAGTCTAAGACTATCTATGGAGATAACCATGACTGATGAGTCTGTGTTAACGTGGGTGCATGAAGTATTAGGTGTTGGAACTTTAAATAAAAAACCTAGAAAAGGTTTACGAAAAGACGGCACAAAATACTTGATGCAATACCGTTGGCGGTGTACATTCAGAGATGCGTATTATGTTTGTAAATTATTATGGCCATATGCGCATACAAAGTTACCTAAAATTCAACAAGTGATAGAGCATTATGCAACGGAAAAATTTGAAAAAAGCGCTGATGTTGTGGATTTGGACCACTATAGACTCTGGGTTAAATCTCCTGGAAAAGTACAGTAGTCGGATTAGTGTCTGGTGTTGGCAAAAAAGATATGGGAATCGTAAAACGGGAATCGCGTACCGGAAGCAAGAACTGGATTCTTAAAATTCACGCTAAGTGGTTGAAAGATAACGGTTATATTGAGCAAGCGAAAGAGTGTGCATGGCACGCAAAAAACTATAACCCGTTTGAAGATGTAAGACAAATTAGATGGGGAAGGAGAAAGAAATGAAATGGAATAAAAAATTTGAATACCCGACATCCACCCGTGCATTGATCGATGGTAAAAGACACTACGATGTTGGAACTAACGAGAAGTTACCGAGTGTTACGACTATATTGCAGGCGACTCAGTCGGAAGAGAAACGTAAAAAACTAGAGGAATGGCGTAAGAGAATGGGTGCGCAGTACGCGGACCGTGTGAAAGACATCGCAGCCTTGCGGGGCACTAGCATGCACACTTATTTAGAAGGCTATATCAAAGGTGAGCGACACCTGGACCTGACGAGCGTGGGTAAAGAAGCAGGGATCATGGCAAACAAAGTCATAGAATCAGGGCTCGGGGACCTGGAAGAGGTATGGGGCACTGAGGTGACATTATACTATCCTGGGTTGTATGCAGGAGCTACCGATGTTGTAGGAATTTATAACGGGCGCGAAAGTATAATAGACTTCAAGCAAACAAACAAGCCTAAACAACGTGAATGGATTGACGACTACTTCACCCAGCTAGCAGCTTATGCTATGGCCCATAACTATGTATATGGCACACAAATCCAGTCTGGAATCATTCTAATGTGTTCTAAAGATGGCTTTTTTCAGAAATTTGAAGTGCTTGATAAAGAATTCCAAGGCTATATGCACACCTTCTTGAAGAAGGTTGATCAATATTATGCAAATTGTACCAAGGATAAAGACGGCCAAGGTACAAAAAATGATGAAAAAGTATAGGAAATCATTGGCTAATTTGTACATGTACCAATTGTATACACTTTTCTATATGAAAATAAAAAAAATTTTTTTATTTTTTTTAAACCCTGGTACAATTGGTACAATTAAAAAAAGTGTTGTATACCAACGATTATATGCTCA